>OFCY01000115.1_pt1 | contig 13143 bp, 17 predicted proteins | sample 1520981 | NCBI WGS metagenome assembly OFCY01 (sample SAMEA2532533, study PRJEB24079) | metagenome
GATATGGCGCGTTCATTGGCGTTCTATTCGCGGCTGGGTTTCGAGCTGCGCAACACCCATGTGCCCGACGGAACCGACAACGATGGCGCGCCGGTGTGGGCCTGGTGGAGGGCGGGGCAGGGCAGCTGATGCTGACGAAGGCCAGTGAGCCGGTCGATGCGGGCAAGCAGGGAATCCTGTTCTATCTGTACTTTGACGATATCGCGGTGGTGCATGCGCGACTGGGCGCCGAGGGGTGGCCGGTCGGTCCGATGAGCCATCCGTTCTATTGCCCGCGGGGCGAGTTCCCGCTGGCCGATCCGGATGGCTATCGGTTGATGTTGACCCATACCTGATGCGCCACCACGTCGCTCATCACGATCGTAATAAACTGGCGTCCCCGCGGCGCGGCGCGTCGGAACGAGAGGCAGGCACGGCATGATCCGGGAAGTCGGCGGTGTACCCATCCAGGCCACGCATCGCGCGCGCTGCCACTGCGGCGCGGTGGTGCTGGAGCTGGATCTGCCCGACGGCATCGTCAAACCGCGTCGCTGCGATTGCTCGCTATGCCGGCGCAAGGGCGCCATCGTCGCTTCGGTGCCGCTGTCCGGCCTGCGGGTGGTGCAGGGCGGGGACGTGCTGACCCTGTACCAGTTCAACACGCGGGTCGCCCGGCACTACTTCTGCTCTCGCTGCGGCATCTACACGCATCACCAGCGCCGCTCCGATCCCAACGAATACGGCTACAACGTCGGTTGCCTGGATGGCGTCAATCCGTTCGCGCTGGGCGAGGTGATGGTCGAGGACGGTGTGAACCATCCATCCGACGAATCCCCGTCGGAGGCGTGAGTTGCGACAATATCCGCGATCGCGCGCGGTCGTTCGCGCATGACGTCCATGCCGGGCGCCCGGCAGGCGCGCGCCCTACGCTTCCAGCCAGCGCAGGCCGACGATGCCGAGCAGGATCAGCGCCATGCAGCCCAGTCGCGCCGGCGACGGGCTGTCGCCATAGGCGAAGATGCCCAGCGCGGCAACGCCGATCGCGCCGATTCCGGTCCACACCGCGTAGGCGGTGCCGGTGGGCAGATCGCGAATCGCGTGGGTCAGCAGGAAGATGCTGACCAGCGCCGCGACGATGCCGAGGACGCCGGGCAGGGGCCGCGTCCATCCCTGCGCGGATTTGAGCGCGCCGGCCATGACGATTTCCATCAGGCCGGCAAGGATCAGCAGCCACCACGCCATCGCGGGCTCCGGTTCACTTGAAGGGCGCCCAGCCTGACCACACACTGGTCACCGTACAAGTACGCACTTCGAGGTGCCTGTGGACAGCGCTCAGCCAGCCTTGCCGGACTCACTGGAAACCGGAAACGGCGCCTGCCCCTCGCAGGCGGTGATGGCCCTTCTCGCGGGAAAGTGGGCGCTGCCGATCCTCACCGAACTGGCGCGTGGCCCGGTGCGCAACAATGCCCTGCTGCGGCGCATCGACGGCGTGTCGCAGAAGGTGCTCACCCAGAACCTGCGCGACCTGGAGCACAGCGGCCTGATCGCGCGCATCGATCACGGGACGGTGCCGCCGAGCGTGGAATATCGCCTCACCGCGCTGGGACATTCGCTGGATCGCACGCTGGTCGGACTGGACCGCTGGGCGGAACGGCACCAGGCCGCACTGGCCGAAGCGCGGGCGCAGCATGACCTGCGGCGGGTGGAACCGGAATAATCCACGGGCCCGATCCCGGGTGACAGGAGCGTCGCCGCCATGCACCGCAAGACCACCGACACCACGGACGCCGTCGATGCCTACATGGCCGCGCTCGATCATCCCTGCAAGGCGGAAGTGGAGGCGCTGCGCCGGATCATCACCGGCGTGGATCCGCGCGTCGCCGAAGGCGTCAAATGGAATGCGCCGAGCTGGCGCCTGGACGAGTACTTCGCCACCACCCACCTGCGTGCGAAACAGGGGATCGGCGTGATCCTGCATCTGGGCGCGAAAACGCGGGCGCCGTCATCGAATCCCGCGATTGACGATCCCGACGGCTTGCTGGAATGGCTGGGGCCGGATCGCGCGCGGGTGGCCTTCGCCGACATGGCGGATCTGCGCCGTCGCCAGGCCGCGTTCGAAGCCGTGCTGCGGCAGTGGATCCGCCTGCTCTAGACGGGCGGCGTCTCCCGCGAGATCAGGCGCCGTCACTCCGGCGATCGGCGTCGCTTCTATGCGCCAATGCCAGTTCGCCGACATGGCGCCGTCCGGGATTGTCGCCGGCGATCCATTCGGCCGGCGGGAACAGGTCGAACAGGCCGACCTTGAACAGGGTCGGGATGGCGGCGGCCAGTTCGGTTTCCACGCGGCCGCGTTCGCCCGCGTTGTACAGGATGATGTTGTGCAGCAGCGTGGCCACCGTGCCGGTCTGCACGCGGCTGCCGTCCTTCAGGGTGACCGCGGGCAGGACTTCGCCCTCGGCGACGATCTTGTGGTTGATGGCGGCCAGGTCGGAAGGGGAGGGAGTGGACATGCGACGGGAACTCCGGCGGAAGGATTCGATCGCTGAGATGCGGGCGGAACACGTGCGGGCAAGAGGCGTAGACTCCGCACGATGAAACAACACCTGCAATCGTCCTGGCAGCGTGCATGGCGTGGCGTCGGCGCGATCGGCGACGGCCTGGCCTGGTACGAGCAGTTGCTGGCCTGCTACCAGGAACCGCATCGCCACTACCACACGCTGCAGCACCTCGGCGAATGCCTGGCGGCCTTCGACCCGGCGCGCGCGCTGGCGCGGAAACCCGATGAGGTCGAGCTGGCCTTGTGGTTCCACGACGCCATCTACGACGTGAAGCGCTCCGACAACGAGGCACGCAGCGCGGACTGGGCGCGTGAGGCGCTGCTGGATGCGCAGGTGGATCCCATGGTCGCGGACCGCGTGCATGCGCTGATCATGGCGACCCGGCACGACGCGGTTCCCGCCGATGCCGACGCGCAGCTGCTGGTAGACATCGATCTGGGCATCCTCGGCGCGGACACCGCGCGCTTCGCCGAATACGAAGCGCAGATCCGGCGTGAATATGCCTTCGTGCCCGGCTGGTTGTTCCGGCGCAAGCGACGCGCCATCCTGCAGGGATTCCTGGAGCGGCCGCGGCTGTATTCGACGCCGCATTTCCATGACCGGCTGGAAACCCGCGCGCGGGAAAACCTGGCGCGCGCGGTGGCGTAGCGCCGGGTTTTCCCGGTGTGGGAGCGCTCAGCGGAGCAGGCTCCGCTCTACTCGCATTTCTTCTTGCCGCCCCACAGCTTGCCGAGGCGGAATCCCTCGTCGTCGCAGTCCATGGGCTTGGGCGGGACGACCGGCGCGATTTTCGCCGTATGCGCGGCCAGGCGCTCGCGTTGCAGGCGTTGCAGCTTCTCGCGGATCTGCGGCATCACCGCCATCGCCGCGCGCTCGCCTTCCAGGATCGCGTTGTTCTTCTGCTCGAAATCCGCGGGACCAATCTCGTTGACCCGCGGACGGATGACGATGTCCGCGCGCGCCAGTTCCTGCTCGCCGAGTTTCTGGCCCATGATCGTGATGGACTGGTTGACGATGCCGAGCATGCTGCCCGGCCGCGTACCGGGCGCCTTGGTGGAGATGTCCACCGCGATCACGAAGTCCGCGCCCAGCTGGCGCGCCGCGTCCACCGGCACCGGGCTGACCACGCCACCGTCGACATAGGTCGACTTGCCGATCACCACCGGCTCGAACACGCCGGGGATGCTGCTGGACGCGCGCACCGCCTGGCCGACGTTGCCGCGCACGAACACGGTGCGCTGTCCGGTTTCCAGTTGTGTCGCGACGGCGGCGAACGGCTTCTTCAGCTTCTCGATCGGGCGCTTGCCCAGCAGATCGTTGACGTAGTCCTGCAACGCCTGCCCCTGCACCAGTCCGCCGGAGAACAGCCGCACGTCGCGGATCTTCGTTTCATCCAGCGCGAAGGCCTGCTTCTGCATCTGGAACGGATCCATGCCGCTGGCGTACAGCGCGCCCACCACGCTGCCGGCGCTGGTGCCCGAGACGACCACGGGTGGATGCCGTTGGCCTCCAGCATCTTGATCACGCCGATGTGGGCGAAGCCCTTGGCGGCGCCGCCGCCGAGGGCGATGCCGACCTTCACCGGCGGCGGTGGCGGCACCGGCGCGACCGGCGTCACCGCGGCGGGCGGCGGCGATGGCTTGGTGTTGCCGCCGCAGGCGGCCAGCAGCACCAGCGGCAGCAGCCAGGAAAGGCGAGGGCGGAGCGGATTCATGAATGTGCAGGCAGAGTGGAAATCGACGGCGCAGGATACCGTGCGGCGGTTCAATGGCTTCCAACCGGCGGCTCGGGTCGGCCGCGATGGATGTTTCGGCCGACCGGTTCCGGGCGCGGCGGGAGCGGTTGCGCTCCCGCCGCCGTGCCTGCTCAGAAGCTGTTGTCGCCGTCCAGGATCCGGCCCAGCCCGCCCAGCACCGAGCCTTCGCCGCGGGCCTGTCCACCGGCCTGCGGTGCCGCCTGCAGCATGCGGCCGGCCAGGCGCGAGAACGGCAGCGACTGCATCCAGACCTTGCCCGGGCCGGTCAGGGTGGCCAGGAACACGCCCTCGCCACCGAAGAACATGCTCTTGATGCCGCTGACCGGACGCACGTCCATGTTCACGCTGGCGTGGTAGGCGACCACGCAGCCGGTATCCACGTCGATGCGTTCGCCGGCCTGGAGTTCGCGCTCGACCACGGTGCCGCCGGCATGCACGAACACCCAGCCGTCGCCTTCCAGCTTCTGCATGATGAAGCCCTCGCCGCCGAACAGGCCGGTGAGGATCTTGCGCTGGAAGTGGATGCCCACGCTGACCCCGCGCGCGCCGGCCAGGAAGCTGTCCTTCTGGCAGATCAGGCGACCGCCGTGCTCGTCCAGCTTCATCGCCAGCACCGTGCCGGGGTAGGGCGCGGCGAACGCGACCTTGGCCTTGCCCGTGCCGGTATGGGTGAACACCGTGGTGAACAGGCTCTCGCCGGTCAGCACGCGCTTGCCGGCCGAGAGCAGCTTGTCCATGAAGCCGCCGCCCTGGCCGCTGTGCGAGCCGTTGCCAAACACGGTGTCCATCTGCACCGTGCCGTCCTTGAACATCAGCGCGCCGGCTTCGGCGATCGCGCTCTCGCCCGGATCCAGTTCGACCTCGACGAACTGCATGTCGTGGCCGACGATGCGGAAATCGATCTCGTCGGCGCCGCGGCGTCCGCCGGAACCCGGCGGCGGCGGCACGTGCGGCGGGGCGCTGGCGGCACCACCCAGTTCCGGCACCTCGCGCACCGCCTTCCACTCGCGCATGCCCTCGCGCCAGGCCAGCGCGCCGGGGTTGAGCTGGGCATGGCGGCGGGCGGCTTCGTCGTCCAGCGGACCGACCCGCTGCTGATCATGGGGACTATGGAAATACCACTGGCTCATGAGGGTGTCCGGGGTGGAAAGAGCCGCGAGTCTAGCCGCGCGGCCCCCGCCGCGACATACCCGAATCCTCCAGGTACGGTCGGGATGCGACCACCATCGCGCGCCGGCAGGATTGCCGTTACCTTCGGCATGAACAGGACTTCCGGCCATTGCCCCGCCTGTTGCTGTAATGCAACATTCGCATGCTAGGCGGCGTCCGCCGCCCCCGACCACCCACCGGAAAGCCATCGCCATGTCCCGACTCCGCTCCGCTGCCGTGCGGCCGCACCGCCTTGCCTTCGCCATCGCCGCGCTGCTGCCGTTCGGCAGCGTCCTCGCCCAGGAAGCGACCACGCCCGCTCCCAAGACCGAAGCCTCGACGCTGGACACCGTGAGGTGACCGCGCAGCGCAAGGTCGAGAACATCCAGGACGTCCCGGTCTCCATCTCCAGCGTCAGCAGCGAGAAGCTGGACGTGCTCGGCTCCGGCGGCAACGACATCCGCTTCCTGTCCGCGCGGGTGCCCAGCCTCAACATCGAATCCTCCTACGGCCGCGCGTTCCCGCGCTTCTACATCCGCGGCCTGGGCAACACCGACTTCGATCTCAACGCCTCGCAGCCGGTCTCGCTGGTGTATGACGAAGTGGTCCAGGAAAGCCCGCTGCTGAAGGGCTTCCCGATCTTCGACCTGGAGCGCATCGAAGTGCTGCGCGGTCCGCAGGGCACGCTGTTCGGCCGCAACACCCCGGCCGGCGTGGTCAAGTTCGAATCAGCCAAGCCGACTCGCGAACTGGACGGCTATGCCCAGCTGTCCTACGGCACCGACAACATGTGGAATTTCGAGGGCGCCATCGGCGGTCCGCTGAGCGAGCGCTGGTCGGCGCGTGTGTCGGCGCTGTACCAGCGCAAGGAAGACTGGGTGAAGAACCAGAATCCGGCCGGCCCGGATCGCGGCGCCGAAGGCTACGACGAATCCGCCGCGCGCGTGCAGTTCCTGTACGAGGGCGATGCGTTCGAGGGCCTGTTCAACCTGCACAAGCGCCACCTCAACGGCACCGCCCGCCTGTTCCGAGCCAACCTCATCAAGCCGGGCACGAATGACTTCGTTCCGGGCTTCGACAAGGACAAGATGTACACGGACGGCGTGAACTTCTCCGAGCTCGACACTTGGGGCGGCAGCGCCCGCCTGCGCTGGGATCTGGGCGACTACAACCTGTATTCGATCACCGGCTACGAAACCGCCGAATCGCTCAACCGCGGTGACATCGACGGCGGCTATGTCTACACCTTCGACTTCAACCCGGCCGACGGCACCGATGCCGGCCAGCCGCTGATCGGCGCGCGCTTCCCGTCCGAATCGGCCGACGGCCTGCCGCACCACAAGCAGCTCACCCAGGAGTTCCGCCTGGAATCGGACTACAGCGGCAAGTTCAACTGGCAGGCCGGCCTGTTCTGGTTCAAGGAAGACATCCGCATCGACAGCTTCAACTACGACTCGCTGGCCTCGGGCAATCCGCAGAGCGGCCATGCCATCCAGGAGCAGGAGAACAAGGCGTGGGCGGTGTTCGCCTCCGGTGAATACCAGGCCACCGACAAGCTGAAGCTGCGCGGCGGCGTGCGCTACACCCAGGACAAGAAGGACTTCAGCGCCAGCGTGCTGCAGGCGGTACCCGGCGGTTCGCCGGTCGGCGGTCCGTTCCGCGAGCACACCGACGTGGACGATGTCAGCTGGGATGGCAGCGCGGTCTATGCGTTCAACGACAACGTGAACTTCTACGCCCGCGTCGCCAAGGGCTTCCGTGCGCCGTCGATCCAGGGCCGCGTGGCCTTCGGCACCGTGACCAAGGCCGATTCGGAGGAAGTGATTTCCTACGAGGCCGGCGTCAAGGCGGACCTGTGGGACAAGCGCGCGCGCCTGGGCTTCAACGTGTTCCGCTACGACGTCGATGGCCAGCAGTTGATCGCGGTCGGCGGCGGCACCAACCAGGCCAACCTGCTCAACGCCGACAAGACCATCGGCCAGGGCTTTGAACTGGATCTGGAAGCCTATGTGCTGGACAACCTGCTGGTGACCTTCGGCAGCAGCTACAACGACACCGAGATCAAGGACGCCGATCTGGGCGTCGCGCCCTGCGGCGGCGGCTGCACGGTGACCGACCCGATCGTCAATGGCTTCGCCCGCATCAACGGCAATCCGCTGCCGCAGGCGCCCAAGTGGGTGCACAACCTGACCGCGCGCTACAGCGTGCCGATGGGTGACGGCGCCGAGCTGTACTTCTATACCGACTGGGCCTACCGCAGCGAAGTGAACTTCTTCCTGTACGAGTCGGTGGAGTTCACCGGCAAGTCCTCGCTGGAAGGTGGCCTGCGCATCGGCTACGGCTGGAACTACGGTGACTACGAAGTGGCGCTGTTCGGCCGCAACATCACCGACCAGACCCGCATCGTCGGCGCGATCGATTTCAACAACCTGACCGGCTTCATCAACGAACCGCGCACCGTCGGCGCCGAGTTCACGATGAAGTTCTGATGCATCGCCCGCTCCGCCGTCCACCGGCGGAGCGGGAAGCATCTCTTTTGCGGGAGCGATTCCGGCATTGAGTGCATCCGATGCCACGGCGCGACCCTGTGGGAGCGACCTCAGTCGCGATGCTTCCCAGCGCAATGGCTCCGGAAACCGCCGTCGCGACTGAGGTCGCTCCCACAAGGAAAGAAACGGGACAGGTCCTGACGGCTACCGCGTGGCGGGCGAGTCGGTGAACAGGGCTTCGCGTGCCACGTCCAGCAATTGCTCGTCCGGGTCATTGCTCTGTTCCCAGTACATCACGCCGCCCAGGCCCTTTTCGCGCACGTAGGCCACCTTGGCTTTCAGCGCCTGCGGATCCTCGTAGCTGATCATCTTGCGCAGCGTCGGATTCCACAGCCACGCCGCCTGCGCCTGCTCGTCCCAATGGCGGACATAGCCTTCCTTGTTCAACCGTGAGCGGGCGATCTCCCGCCAGGAAATGAAACCGCCGCCGCTGGCGAACGGCTGGTCCAGGCCGTTGTTGCCGTCGGTCACCTCGTCGAAGGTGCGGCCGTAGAACGCCAGGCCGACGTGCAGCTTGCGCGGCGGCGTGCCGCCGGCGAGGAATTCCTCCACCGCCTGCACCGTGTTGCGGCTGCCCGGCTCGGCCGTGCGCGACGGACGCAGGCCGGCGTGGTGGCCGGTGGTGCGCTTGAGGCTGCCGTAGAAGTCGTAGGTCATCAGGTTGATCCAGTCGAGGATCGCCGAGATGCGCGGAATGTCCAGGCCACGCGCGGCGTCGCCATCGGCGGCGGCGATGGTCAGCAGGTAGTAGCGATTCCCCTGGGTCTTGCCGAGCGCGTCGAGCTTGGCGCGCACCGCTTCCAGCATCAGCGGGAAGTTGGCCTTGTCGTCGGCGCTGTAGCTGATGCCCGGGCCGGGATGGCCGGGATATTCCCAGTCGATGTCCACGCCGTCGAGATCATGCCGGCGCACCAGTTCCACCGCGGTGTCGGCGAAGCGTGCGCGCGCGGCTTCGGAGGCGGCGGCTTCGGAGAAATTCCCCGCGCCCCAGCCGCCGATCGACAACACGATCTTCAGATCCGGATTGTCCTTGCGCAGCGCGGTCAGCCCCGCCAGCGAACGTGCCGCGGTTTCGCGGGGCAGGAACACCTCGTGCTGCGGATTGACGTGGGCGAAGGCGAAGTTGATGACGTCCAGCTTGCGCGCGCTGACCGGTGGAAGCTTCTCGCCATCGGAGACGTAGCCAATCACGCGGTAACCGGAATCGTCTTTCGCTTGCGCGGCCTGCGTTTCGGCGACGCCGATCGAGAAAGCGAAAGCCAGCGCCAACCACCCTGATCGAATCAATCTGCTCATGTCATCGCGACTCCCAGCGGGGCCGTCACTATACGATTACTTTCACATTGAGGAAGCGACGCGAATCGCGATGGCGAGGAATGTCCGGGATGACGTCATCCCTTCGCGCGGCAAGGTCATGCAATGACTGCCGTGCGCCTTCGGTTGTCCGTTCGGATGACGGCAGGACACGGGATGGGATGCGGGCGGCGTTCCGTCATTCCGCAAAGACAGTCGCGACACTCCCATCTCGTCCGATGAATCAAAAGCTCGCGACTCACGTCGCTCCCACAGGAAACAGTGCCGAGAACCCCCACCCGTGTGGGAGCGACGTCAGTCGCGATTCCCACCCCGCTCGGACAACCACCGGAGCGCGCTGGAATCACTCCAGCAGGCAAACGACCTACTGCCCCGGCGGATCACGCGGCGGAAAGCGCAGGACCACGCCACGCACGCCGTCGTCCTGCGGGCGCACCCACAGCACCGGCACTTCGCGTGGGGCCGGTGGTTCCAGTTCGTCGTCGATCGGCGCGATCGATTCTTCCTCGTCCTCCCAGCTGTAGCGCTTGCGCGGCAGCGGCGGATCCAGCCGGCGGAACAGGATCGCGGCGATGAAGCCGCCGACGGCGCCGCCCATGTGCGCCTGCCAGGACACGCCGGGCTCCTGCGGCAGGATGCTCAGCACCATGCCGCCGTAGAACAGGAAGGCGATCATGCCGGCCGCGATCGCGGCGCGGTCCCGGCGCAGCAGGCCGAGCATGAAGATCATGAACATCAGGCCGTGGGTCAGCCCGCTGGCGCCGAGGTGATGCGAACCCGGATCGCCCAACAGCCACGGTCCCAGTCCGGCGCCCAGCCACACCAGCGGCACGGCGCAGGCGGTCGCGCGCGGGTACACCGCGCCGGCGAGCGTGCCGAGCATCAGCAGGGCGGTGGCGTTGGCGGCGATGTGTTCGACCGAACCGTGCAGCAGCGGCGCGGTCAGGATGCCGAGCAGGCCCTGCGCCTGCAGCGGCGCGATGGCGAACGGCGCCCAGTTGAAACTCGACTGCGCCGAGAACACCACCGCCAGCAGCAGCACGAAGGCCAGGCTGAGGTTCAGCGCCCACAGCAGGCGGCGGCGGTCATGCCGGCGCTGGGTGTCCGGATCGAAGGCCGGATGATCGGGATGATGCGGGTCCATGGAAATCTGCATGGCGCCCGGCCCGAGCGTTTGCAAGGGCCGGTGGCCGGGGACAGACCATCCCGTGGGCGGGATGGCCGTCCCGGCGGCCGCTCAGGCGTGCGTGCCCGGCTTGGGCGGACGCGCCAGGCTCAGGGCGATGGTCACGCCAAGGATCGCGGCGACGCCGGCCAGCGACCACAGCACCGGGATCTTGAACACGTCGATCAGCAGCATCTTGGTGCCGATGAAGGCCAGCACCACCGCCAGCCCGTAGGGCAGCAGGTGGAAGCGATCGGCCATGCCGGCCAGCAGGAAGAACATCGCGCGCAGGCCCAGCACCGCGAACACGTTGGAGGTCAGCACGATGAACGGGTCGGCGGTGATCGCGAAGATCGCCGGGATGCTGTCCACCGCGAAGATCACGTCGGTGACGCCGATCAGCACCAGCACCACGAACAGCGGGGTGTACCAGCGCTTGCCGTCGCGGATGACACTCAGCGCCTCGCCGTGGTACTCGGGCGAAAGCGGCAGATGCCCGCGCATCCAGCGCAGCACCGGATTGCGTTCAAGATCCGGTTCCTTGCCGGCGGCGAACCACATCTTCACGCCGGTCAGCAGCAGGAACGCGCCGAACACATACAACAACCAGTGGAAGTGGGCCAGCAGCGCGGCGCCGGCGAAGATCAGGATGCTGCGCAGGACGATCGCGCCGAGGATGCCGATCACCAGCACGCGCTGGCGCTGCTCCTCCGGCACCGCGAAGTAGCTCATCAGCATCAGGAACACGAAGATGTTGTCGACCGCCAGCGATTTCTCCACCAGATAACCGGTGAGGAATTCCAGGCCGACCTTGTTCGCCATCGCCACGCCGGCGGTTTCACTGAGGTACCACCACAGGCCGGCGTTGAACAGCAGCGCCAAGCCGATCCAGCCCAGGCTCCAGTACAGCGCCTCCTTGAAGGTCACCCGGTGCGCGCCGCCATGGCGCATCAGCACCAGATCGACCAGCAGCGCGATCACCACCACACCGGCGAAGCCGGCCCACAACCATGGATTGCCTATCGTTTGCATCGAAAGTCCCGTCGGAAAGAGTCAAGTCCAGGCCGCAGGGCGACAGGCATGCACGGGATCGGGGGGACTCCGGGGCAGATCTTCGCCGTTGCGGCGAAGGTCTCGCTCACAGCCAAGTTTCTGGCTGCCGTGGGACCGGAGCGTGAACGCTCGAAATGACGGCCGGCACGTCGGGAGCTACTCCCCTTCTGGCGGCGATTTTCAGCGCAAGCCGCCAGGCCGGTCAACGGGAAATGTAAAATGCCGTTCATGAACAGCCCGCTCCCCGTCGTACGCCTCAAGAACGCCTGGCGCTCCAGCCACCCGTGGATTTTCCAGAAACTGGTGGAGAAGCCCGCCCAGAAGCCCAAGCCGGGCAGCATCGTCGACGTGGTCGGGGTGGACGGCGAGTGGATTGGCCGGGGCTTCTACAACGGCCATTCGCGCATCGCCGTGCGCATCCTGGAGACCCATCCGGAGGTCCCGATCGACGCCGGCTGGTTCTCGCGCAAGATTGCCGAGGCGGTGTCGCTGCGGCGTGACGTGCTGAAACTGGACGCGACCACCGACGCCTGGCGGGTGGTCCACGCCGAGGGCGACGGCCTGTCGGGCCTGGTGGTGGATCGCTACGGCGACCTGCTGGTGGTCGAGTTTAGTTAGCGCCGGCATGTTCCGCCACCGCGAGTGGATCTACGAGGCACTGCAGGAACCAGTTCCCCGGCGCGCGCTTCTACAGCTTCGCCGAGGAGCATATCCAGAAGCAGGTAGAGTTTTCGATTTCCGTGGCAGCGATCCGGTGCCGCCGGCGGTCATCAGCGAGTACGGGGTGAAGTTCCGCGCCGATCCGGCCGGCGCGCACAAGACCGGTTTCTTCGCCGACCAGCGCGAGAACCGCGAATGGCTGTCGCACCAGTGCGGCGGCAAGCGGGTGCTGGACCTGTGCTGCAACACCGGCGGTTTCGCCGTCTATGCGGCCGCGCGCGGTGCCAGCGAAGTGGTTGGCGTGGACATCGACCAGGACGTGATCGAGATCGCGAAGGGCAACGCGCGGTTGAACGACGTGCGGCCGAAATTCGTGCAGGCTGACATCTTCCCGTATTGTGCGCGACGCGGCGAACCGGGCGATCAGTACGACGTGGTGATCCTGGACCCGGCCAAGATGACCCGCGACCGCGAACAGGTCATCGCGGCGCTGAAGAAGTACCTGGACATGAACAAGCTGGCGCTGGGCGTGGTCAAGCCGGGCGGCCTGTTCGCGACCTTCTCCTGCACCGGCCTGGTCAGCGAGGAGCAGTTCCTCGACATGCTGCGCCGCGCGGCCTATTTCTCCGGCCGCACCATCCAGATCCTCAAGGTGTCCGGCGCCGGCGCCGACCACCCCTTCATGGCGCACGTGCAGGAATCGCGCTACCTGAAGGCGGTGTTCTGTCGCGTGGTGGATTGAGCGGTCGGCGGGCCGCCCACAAAAGCAAATCCCCCTCATTCCCCTTTTAACAAAGGGGAGGTCAAAGCAAAGCCGGGTGATGAGGTCTTTTTTACGCCCCCTTTAGGAAAAAGGGGGCGGGCGCCGAAGGCGACGGGGATTTGCTTCTGGCGCTAAAAAACAAATCCCCCTCATTCCCCCTTTTGCAAAGGGGGAGGTCAAAGCAAAGCCGGGTGATG
>OFCY01000116.1_pt1 | contig 13086 bp, 11 predicted proteins | sample 1520981 | NCBI WGS metagenome assembly OFCY01 (sample SAMEA2532533, study PRJEB24079) | metagenome
GCATCTGACCGCGCGCCTGCGCCGCTTCCGCCACGACGGCACCCTGCCCGACTACCCGTTGGGCAGCGATTTCACCGAAGTGGAACAGCGCCTGGTGAAAGCCCTGTCCTGGCTGAAGGGCCAGACCACCACGCCGCTGGGCAAGGTGGGAAGGTGTTGCGGGCATTGTCTGCGGGCACCGCCGACGCCGAGGCGATGGAGCGGATGGGATTGAAGAATCCCGCCGGTTGGAGTGAGCGCGTGGAAGCGAAATTGCTGGCGCTGGGATTGCGGGAAACCCGGGGTTAGCCCAAGCGGCGCATCGTCCACCACCCGCCGTAGAGCGGAGCTTGCTCCGCTGCTCCGGTTTTGTTTTCGCCAGGACTTTCGCCTCCGGCATCGATGCCTGGCCGGCCATCTTCGTGCGACAACCGCCATCCCCCCAAGGCCATGGCAGCGGAGCAAGCTCCCCTCCACGATGCAATCGGCGGTTGTCCGCGGCAATGGTATGGACCCATGAAAAAGGCCGGACTCGCCCGGCCTTTTTCGTGACTCACGACGGCAGTCCGCCTCAATCCAGCGACTTCACCGCCTCGACCACCTTCTCCACGGTGATGCCGAAGTGCTTGTAGAGCGCTTCCGCCGGCGCCGAGGCGCCGAAGCTCTCCATGCCCACCACCGCGCCGTCCAGGCCCACGTACTTGCGCCAGAAATCGGTGGTCGCCGCTTCCACCGCCACGCGCTTGCGCACCGCCTTCGGCAGCACCGCTTCCCGGTACTCGGCCGGCTGGCGATCGAACACGTCGGTCGACGGCATCGACACCACGCGGGTCTTCACGCCTTCGGCGTCCAGCGCGGCCTTGGCCTGCGTCGCCAGGCCCACTTCCGAACCGGTGGCTATCAGGATCACGTCCGGGGTGCCGGCGGCATCGGCCAGCACGTAGCCGCCGCGCGCGATGTCGGCCACCTGCGCCTCGCTGCGCGCCTGGTGCGGCAGGTTCTGGCGCGAGAAAATCAGGCAGCTCGGGCCGTCGCGGCGGACGATCGCCGCCTTCCACGACACCGTAGATAGACCGCGTCGCACGGGCGCCACACATCGTTGTTGTGGATGTAGCGCAGCGACGCCAGGTGCTCGACCGGCTGGTGGGTCGGACCGTCCTCGCCCAGGCCGATGGAGTCGTGGGTGTAGACGTGGATGGCGTGGGCCGGAATCAGCGCGCTCATGCGCACCGCGTTGCGCGCGTAATCGCTGAACACCAGGAAGGTCGCGTCGAACGGCAGGAAGCCGCCGTGCAGCGCCAGACCGTTGCTGATCGCGGTCATGCCGAACTCACGCACGCCGTAGTACACGTAGTTGGCGTTCGGATCATCGGTGGCGACCGACTTGCTGGCCTTCCACAGGGTCAGGTTGGAGTGCGCCAGATCCGCCGAACCGCCGATCATTTTTAGGAGGAGCGGGGCGAAGGCTTCGATCGCCAGCTGCGAAGCCTTGCGCGAGGCGATCACCGGGCCTTCGGCCTGGGTCCTGGCGATGAAGGCATCGGCGGCGGCCAGGAAGCCCTCCGGCAGTTCGCCGTGCGAGCGGCGGCTCAGCTCGGCGGCCTGCTCCGGATACTGCGCGGCGTACTTGTCGAACAGCATGTTCCACTGTTCCTCGCGCACCAGGCCGGTGTTGCCGGCGCGCCAGCCGTCGTAGATTTCCTGCGGAATCTCGAACGGGCCATACGGCCATTCCAGCGCCTTGCGGGTGGCTTCCAGTTCTTCCTTGCCCAGCGGCGCGCCGTGCGAGGACTCCTTGCCGGCCTTGTTCGGCGAGCCAAAACCAATCGTGGTGCGGCAGCAGATCAGCACCGGCTTGTCTTCCGACTTCAGCGCGGTGTCGATGGCGGCCTTGATCTCGACCGGGTCATGGCCGTTGATGTTGCGCACCACCTGCCAGCCATAGGCTTCGAAGCGCGCCGGGGTGTCGTCGGTGAACCAGCCGTCGGTGTTGCCGTCGATCGAGATGTGGTTGTCGTCCCAGAAGCAGACCAGCTTGTTCAGGCCCCAGGTACCGGCCAGCGAAGCGGCCTCGTGCGAGACGCCTTCCATCAGGCAGCCGTCGCCCATGAACACCCAGGTGCGGTGATCGACGATTTCGAATTCGGGACGGTTGAACCGCTGCGCCAGCAGCTTCTCGGCCAGTGCGAAACCGACCGCATTGGCGAAACCCTGCCCCAGTGGGCCGGTGGTGGTTTCCACGCCGGGGGTTTCATGGCGTTCCGGATGGCCGGCGGTCTTGCTGTGCAGCTGGCGGAAATGCTTGATTTCCTCCAGCGGCAGGTCGTAGCCGCTCAGGTGCAGCAGCGCGTACTGCAGCATCGAACCGTGGCCATTGGACAGGATGAAGCGATCGCGGTTGAACCAGTGCGGATTCTTCGGGCTGTGGCTCAGGTAATCGTTCCAGAGCACTTCGGCGATGTCGGCCATGCCCGATGGGCAGTGCCGGGATGGCCGGACTTTGGCGGTTTCGACCGCATCAGCGGACGAGGAAACGGATGGCTTTACCAACTACCGGCGGGAGGGCGTCGTCATGAGGAGATCGGGGCTTTGGAGTGGCGCGCCGGAATGCGGGCTGCCCATTGTCCCATAGACCGGCGGCCGGGCAGAAACGACGGAATCGCCCGGCGGGCCGAATCCCTCCTTGAATCAGTGACTTGCGGGGACCCAGGATTTCCTGTCTTCAGTGTTTTCCGGCCTCGAAACGCCGACGCCCCGCGATCAGCGGGGCGTCGGAAGCGATTCGGCGAGCTGCGGGGCTCAGGCGTGCCCGCGATCGGTTTCGCCCTTGGACACCATCGCCGCGATCGCGATGTCACCGGTGACGTTGAGGGTGGTGCGGCACATGTCGAGGAAATGGTTGACGCCCAGGATCAGGCCGATGCCCTGCGGTGGCACCCCGACCATGCCGCAGATCATCGCCACCACCGGCAGCGAGCCGGATGGCACGCCGGCCGTGCCGATGCCGCCGAGGATGCACACCAGCATCACCAGCACCTGCTGGAACAGGGTCAGATCCACGCCGAAGAACTGGGCCAGGAAGATCACCGTCACGCCTTCGAACAGCGCGGTGCCGTTCTGGTTGGCGGTGGCGCCCACGGTCAGCACGAAGCGCGAGATGCGCGGCGGCAGGCCCAGCTTCTCCTCGGCCACCCGCAGCGAGGTCGGCAGGGTCGCGTTGCTGGAGGCGGTGGAGAACGCCAGCACCATCGCTTCCTGGGTGCCGCGGAAGAACGCGCGCGGCGAGTAGCCGCCAATCGCGCGCAACGCAATCGAATAGACCACGAACAGGTGGAGTGGAGCGCCAGCACGACCACGCCGACATAGCTGGCGAGCTTGAACAGCAGGTCCCAGCCGAACTTCGCGGCCAGATCGAACATGAAGCAGAACACCGCGTACGGGGCCAGCTGGATCACCAGGCCGATCAGCGTCATCGACACATCGAACAGGCCCTGGATACCCTCGCGCAGCGTATCGGTCGCCTTGCCCGGGGTCAGCACCATGCCGATGCCCAGCATCAGCGCGAAGAACATCACCGCCAGGATGGTGTTGTCGGCGGCCGCCTTGATGACGTTGTCCGGCACGATCGACAGCAGCATGTCCAGCCCGCGTGGCTGTTCATGGGTGCTGGCGACGATGGCGCTGGCGCGCTGCGCGCCTTCGGCGAGCAGGTGTTGGGCGGTGTCGCGGTCGATGCCGCTGCCCGGCTGCAGCCAGTTGACCAGCAGCAGGCCCAGCACCACCGCGATGGAAGACATCAGCACGGTGTAGCCCAGGGTACGCCAGCCCACCCGGCCGAACGCGCGGATGTCGCCCATCTCGGACACGCCGACCACCAGCGCCGAGAACAGCAGCGGCACCACCAGCATGAAGATGAGATTGAGGAACAGCTGGCCGATCGGCCCGGTCACGTAGCTGGTGAGCAGCTGCACCCACGGCGTGCACTGCCAGGGCAGATCGGCGGCCCCCGCGACGCAGGCCGGATTACCGACACCGGCGGCGGTCAGCTGGCCGATTCCCGTCATGTACACCAGCAATCCCATCGCCAGGCCGGCGATGAACCCGATCGCCATTTTCCAGTGCAGCGGTAGCTTGTTCTTGCCGGTGGTCGGGGTTTCGGTCATGAGGGATGCCTTCGGAACGAAGCATCCAGCTTAGCAAACCTGTCCGGGCCGGCCGTTGTGCGCCTGCGTCGGCGCGCTCAGGCCGGTGGATACAGCGGTGGCAACGGCGCCCGCGGTGGTGCGCTCACCTCATGCCAGCGGGGACCATCGGCGAATGCCGCCCTCAGCGCGCCGCGGGCGGCGCTGCCGTCCCCGTCGGCCCACCGGGCCCGTCGCAGCTGTTCCACCGCATCGCGTTGCGCGGGCGGTTGCAGGCGCCGCACGAGTTCGTCCAGATCCGCCGCGGGCGGGTTGGCCATGCCGCGCAGCACTTCGCCCACCTCGTCCAGGCTGCCGGTATCCAGCGCGCGCTTGAGATCGGGCAACGCATGGCGAGGCGCCGCCATCGCATGGCCGCCACCGCCGTGCGCGGGCACCGGCGCGGGAGCGCGCCTGCGCTGGAGCGCCCATACCAGGGTGATCAGCCAGAGCACCGCGAAGGCCACCGCCAGCCATGGCCAGATGCCGTCGCCCGCGACCGCGCCGCTCGCGTCCCCCGAACCTGGGGCCGTGGCGGGCACGGCGCCGGTTGCGGCGGTTGCCGGCGCGGGCATGCCGGCGGCGACCTGCAACGGCAGATCCGGCAGCCGGGCCATTTTCGCCGCGCCCGCCGCCACGTCCCACCACGGAATCCCCAGTCCCGACACCGTCAGGCGTCCCGCACGATCCGGCACCACCGCGTAGCGCTGGGTCCATTTCACCTGCGGCGTGCCACCGGTGAAGGTCTCGTCGTACTGGACGGGTTCGGCGAACACCTGCGCGCCCGGCACCGAAGGCACCGGCATCTCCGGCAATTGCGCCCGGGTGGCGCCCTGGGCGACGCCCTCGACAATCAGCGTCGCCGCTTCACCCACCCGCGCCGCCGTGGGCGCTCCGACATAACGCAGGCGCAGATCCCGCAGCGGCAGCCAGGGCTGCGGTGCACCCGGCGGCTGCGCGCGTACCGCCAGTGCGCGGGGCGCACCGGCAACCCGCAACTCGCGCCGTCCGTTGCCGACCAGATCTTCAACCAGCCGCCCGCGCCACGCCCGTTGAACCGCGGCGCCGGCAGGGTCACCGTGCCGCTGCGCTCGGGCACCAGCAGGAAGCGCCGTTCGATCAGGTTGTAGCGGCGGCCGTTGATCTCCCGGCTGCCCTGCACGTCGTCGCCGATCTTCTGCAGCACCGCACCGTCCGGCGCGTCCAGATCCAGTTCGCCGGACACCAGCGGCACGCCATAGAACAGGCGCAGCACCACGCCCACGCTCTGCTGCACGTAGGGCGTGGCGTCGTCCACTTCGGTTTCCAGGAACACGTCGGCATTGCCCGCGCGCGTGGCGACCGGCGGCGCGGGCCGGACGGTCAATGCGATGGGCGCGGTGCGCTGATTTCCAACCTGCAACGCGGGAATGACCAGATTGCCTTCACGACGCGGCCGCAGCGTGATCTGGTAGGTCACCCGCGAAGCGCTGGCACCGTTGATCATTTCGAACGAGCGGCCGCTGCTCTGATCCAGCAATTCGAAGTCCTGCATCAGCGGCGTGAGATCCGGCACAGAGGCCGCGCCCGTCGACTGGACGGTCAGCGCCACCGTGTCACCGAGATCGATCGGGTTGCGATCCAGGCGCGCCTCGACCTGCGCCTGCGCCGGCCATGCGGCCAGTGCCAGCGCGAGCCACATCAACACGCCCATCGGATGTCGCCACCACGCTTTCATTGCCCTTCCCTCATCCGACGTTCGTGTTCCAACTGGAATTTGGCCTTCAGCACGCCACCCGGATCATCCGGTACCCGCTTCAACCAGGCCTGCAGGGCCTGGCGGCGCTCGCGTTCTGCGGGTGTCTCGGCGGCGGCGGCCTGGCCCGTCGAAGCCTTGCCGTCGCGCTTTTCCGACTGCCGTGCGAGCGCCTGGCGCATGCGCTCGCGCTGGGCCGCGTCGGCGGCTTGCTGGGCCTGCGGGTTCGCGGGTGAATCCGGCGGCTGCGCAGCCGTCCGCGCCGGGGATTGCGCCGAATCCGCCTGCTGCCGCGGCGGCGGTTTGCCGGGTGTCGCCGGTGGTTGCTGCCCGTGCTGTTGCGAGGCAGCGGCATTGTTCGCCGCACGCGAGGCATTCGGTGAAGCACCGGCGTTGCCGGCGCCGCGATCGGAGGAATTCTTGCCCTGCTGTCCCTGGCCTTGTTGTCCCTGCTGGCGCTGGCGCGCCCGTTCGACCGCGCGGCGGTTGGCAATCGCGTCCTGCATGCCCGGCTGTCGCTGCAACGCCCTGTCATAGGCGCCGAGGGCCTCGTCGTAGCGGCCCTGCTTGGCCAGCGCGTTGCCCAGGTTGTACTGCGCCTCGGCATTGTCCTGATCGGCGAACGCTTTTTCCGCCGCGGCGAAATCGCCCTTGCGGTAGGCCTGCACGCCCTCCTCCATGCGCGCGTGTTGCTGCTGATCCGCGCGGCGCCACCAGTTGCCGTCGGCGGCCTGCGAAGGCGGTGCCCACAGCAACGAACAACCGGCGAGCAGCATCAATGCGGCGCCACGACGGAAGGCAAGCAGCATCAGCAGCATCAACGGAGGCAACAACCAGTAACCCTCGTCCAGCCACGCCTTGCCGCGCGCGCCGGATGGACTGGCGGCATCATCTTTCCCGGCGCCAGCACGCCCAGCGCTTCCAGATCCGTACCCTCACGCGCCAGCGCCTCGAAACGCCCGCCACCGCGCTGTGCCAGTTGGCGCAGCGACGCCGCATCCAGTCGCGTCCGGGCCAACGCACCGTCGCGCGCGCGGTAGGCCGCTCCGGCTTCGCTGCCCAGGCCCAACACGGAAACGCGATAGCCTTGCCGGGACGCCCGGGCCGCCGCTTCCTGCGCGGCCGCATCCGCATGATCCGTCATCAACAGGATCTCGCCACGGTCGAAACCCGCCTGCTTCAGCAACCGCGCCGACCAATCGATCGCACGATCCGTCCGCTGCCCGTCGGCCGGCATGACCTCGGGAGACAACGCGTCGAGGAACAACGCGACGTTGTCCGCGTCTTCGGTCAACGGCGCCACCGTGAACGCATCACCCGCGTACGCCACCAGCGCGACTTGTCCGCCTTGGCGCTGGCGCAGCAACGTCGCCAGCTTGGCGCGTGCCTGCAACAGGCGCGACGGCGGCAGATCGGCGGCTTCAATCGCGCTGGACAGATCCAGGGCGATGACCAGCGGAGCACGCTGTTCCCACAACGGTTGTTCGCCCTGGCGCCAGCTCGGTCCGGCCAGCGCCACGATCGCCATCGCGGAACCCAGTGTCAGCAGGATCGGCGCGGCCCAACCGGCACGTCCCGCGCCGGCGAGCAGGTGCGGCAACAGATGCGCATCCACCGCCTGTCGCCACACGTTCGCCCGGCGCTGGCGCAAGCGCCAGCCCGCGCCGATCAGCGGTGCCAGCAGCAACAGCCACAGCAGCTGCGGACGCAGGAAATGCAGCGATTCCATCCACGCCGTCATGCGCGCCTCCCCGGCAGCGCGAAGGCGAGCAACCCCACGCACAGCGCCGCCGCCAGCGGCAGCGGATAGCGCTCGACGCGCGGACGCACCTGTTCACCGGGCAGTTCCACCGGCTCCAGGCGATCCAGCTCGGCATAGATGCTCGCCAGCTGCTCGATGTCGCGGGCGCGGAAGAAGCGGCCTCCGGTCTGCTTGGCGATGCCGCGCAGGGTGTCCTCGTCGATCTCCTCTCCGCCGGCACCCGGCAGCGGCACTGCCATGCCGAAGAACGAGGTCATGCCGCTGCCGCCAAAGGCGATGGTGTGCACGCGCACGCGCGCCTGCGCCGCGAGTTCGGCCGCCTTCAACGGCTCCAGCATGCCCGCGGTGTTCACGCCGTCGGTCAACAGGATCAACACGCGCTGCCCTTTCTCCTGCGCCGCCAATCGCTTGACCGCCAGGCCGATCGCGTCGCCCACCGCGGTTTCCCTGCCGGCCAGCCCCACCACGCTGTCGCGCAGTTGCTCGCGCACGCTCTGACGATCCATCGTCAGCGGAGTGAGTGCGTAGGCGCGCTGTCCGAACACGAGCAGGCCCACCCGATCCCCGGCGCGGCGGTCGAGGAAGTCCGCGAGCACCGCCTTGGCGGCGGTCAGCCGATCCACCACGCTGCCGCCGAGTTCCATGTCGGCCTCGCTCATGCTGCCGGACAGGTCCACGGCCAGCATCAGATCGCGGCCGCTCTGCGGTGGCGTGACGGCCTCGCCGAACGTCTGCGGCCGGGCCGCCGCCGCGCACAGCAGGAACCAGGCCAGCCAGGTCAGCGCCGCCACCCGGCGCTTGCCCAGGAATCCATGCGTCGCCGCGATGGCCTGCAGGTTTCCACCATAGGGAACCCGCAGCGCCGCCGAGGTGCTCCGGACCGGTGGCAGCAGCCAGCGCATCACCACGGAAGCGGAAACGCCAGCCACATCCACGGCCACGCGAATCCGGCATAGGCATCGCGCAGGGTCTGCAGCAGCGGCCAGTCGCCGATCATCGCTTGCCCGCCTGCTTGCCCGCCATCAACTGCAGGAAACGCGCGCGCGCCAGTCCGCGCAGACGCGCCACCGCGTCGGCGTCCACTTCCCGCCGGTAACCACCTCCAGCAGCAGGCGCCCTTCTCCCTGCGACGAAGGCCCCCCCCGGTGTCGCCATCGAGAAACCGCAGCCACGCTTCGCCCGACAAGCGGGCCGCGCGGGCATCGGCCTCGCGCGCCGCGCGGCGTAGCAGATCGGACATCGCCGCCACCTGCGCGGCCGGCGTGTCGCCCAACCCGGTCTCGTCGAACCACCGCTGCCACTGGCGCTGGCGCCTGCGTCGGCGCCAGTGGCGCAACCGCGAAAAACAGGACGACCACCGCCAGCAATACCCGCCCAAAAACCACCACCCCGGCGCCACGCGGCCACCAGGCCGGCGCGGGCGGCAGATGGACATCGCGCAGGACCAGATCGGCCGGCTTCATCAGGCCACCTGCGGCGTCGGCGCGCCCGCGGGCAGCCAGGATTCACTCGCCGGATGGTAAGCAGGGCGTAGGCGCGCACGCCACGCAGCGGCAACCCGCGCACCGCGGCCTGCATGGGTTCCGAGAAGAACTGCTGCCAGCGCTGCCGCTGGCCGGCGTCGGCCAGGTCGAGCTCCACCCGGCTTCCGCCGGCCTGGAACGGCAGCGAGGACGCCGGTGGCGAGGCTTCCAGCGCATCGAACAGCATCACCACGCTGATTTCGTGGTGCGCGGCCCAGCGCGGCCAGTCGCTCTGCGGAATGGCCGCGACGCTGTGCGGATCGGCCAGCACGATCATCCGCGAGCCGGGGCGCAGCAGGCGCGCGGCGTGATCCAGCGCCACCGCCAGTCCCTGATCGTCCGCGGGAGGGCGCTCATACCAGCGCACCAGCGCATCCAGCACGCGCAGCGCTCCCCGCGTCCCGGATGCCGGCGGCACCGGCGGCTCGGCGGAGGTACCGCGCAGCGCCGCGACGCGATCGCCGTCGCGTATCGCGCTCCAGGCCGCCACCGCGCCGGCGCGCGCGGCCTGGGTGGATTTGAAGCGTACCCGGGTGCCGAAATACAGCAGCGGCGAAGTATTGGGAAGATCAGCGTCAGTCTTTCGCGTTCGGCCTGGAACAGCTTGGTATGGGTCCGCCCGCTGCGCGCGGTCAATCGCCAGTCGATGTGGCGCACGTCGTCGCCGGGCACGTACTCGCGCGATTCGGCGTATTCCATCCCCCCTTCCGCGCAGGGTCGACGCTGCCGGCCCGGTGATCGAATGCCGACCGTGGCGCGCCGGCTTGCGTCGCTGCGCGGTGGCGCGCAACGCGACCAGTTCGGCCAGGGTCGGGGCGATGCCGTCGCCGTTGATCGCCATGCCGGTTCCCTCAGGGCAACGGCACGACGTCGAGCAGCGCCGCGACCAGACGATCGCCGTCCCAGCCTTCGGCGGTGGCTTCGTAGCTGGGCAACACGCGATGGCGCAGCACGTCCGGGGCGATCGCGCGCACGTCCTCCGGTGTCACGTAGTCGCGTCCGGCCAGCCAGGCGCGCGCGCGCGCGCAGCGCTCCAGCGCGATCGAGCCGCGGGGACTGGCGCCCCATGCGATGCGCCGCGCCAGTTTCGGGTCGTAGCGTGCGGCATCGCGCGATGCGAGCACGAGTTCGATCAGGTAGCGCTCGAGCTGCGGCGCCATGTGCAGGTCCAGCACCGCCTTGCGTGCGTCGAACACGTCTTCCTGTGGCATCCGGGCCAGCGTGGCCGGCACCGGTTTCAGGGTCTGCTGCGCGCGCTCGCGCGCCAGGCGCAGGATTTCCGCTTCCGCGGACGCCTCGGGATAGCCGATGCGCACATGCATCAGGAAACGATCGAGCTGGGCTTCCGGCAGCGGGAAGGTGCCTTCCTGTTCGATCGGGTTCTGGGTCGCCATCACCAGGAACAGCGCCGGCAGAGGATAGGTGTGCCGGCCGGCCGTGACCTGGCGCTCGCCCATGGCCTCCAGCAGCGCCGACTGCACCTTGGCCGGGGCGCGGTTGATCTCGTCGGCCAGCAGCAACGGGTGGAAGATGGGTCCCGGCTGGAATTCGAAGCGGCCGTCCTGGGGACGCCACACCTCGGTTCCGGTCAGATCGGCGGGCAGCAGGTCCGGGGTGAACTGGACCCGGGCGAAGTCCGCCTCCAGCCGGCCCGCCAGCGCCCGGACCGCCGTGGTCTTGGCCAATCCCGGCGCGCCCTCGACCAGCAGATGCCCATCCGCGAGCAGCGCGATCAGCAGCCGCTCGATGAGCGCGGCCTGGCCGACGATGGTGTCCGACAGGTCCTGCCTCAGCGCGGTGAACGCGGCATGCAGGCGACTCTGCTCGGGCGGCGGAAGCGGCGCGGAAGCGGAATTGTCCATCGGGGAGCGGCTATGCGGAATCGGAGGGCCATTGTGACCCACGTGGCACTGAATTGGTTCAGCATGCCCCGACCACCGGTTTAACCCGCGTCCACACGGAGCGCGCGGGTACCGGAAAAGCAGACGGGGGCCGAAGCCCCCGTCGTCGTCTTGCTTTCGGTGCGCGCGTCAGTTGGCCGCGCCCGACATCACCTGCGGAGCGACCCGCAGGACCTTCGGGGTGACGAAGATCAGCAGCTCCGCCTTCTCCTTGCTGCGCCCCTTCTTCTTGAACAGGTTGCCCAGGAAGGGGATGTCGCCCAGGAACGGCACCTTGGCGATGCTGGTGCGATCGGTGAACTCGTAGACGCCACCGATGACCACGGTCTGGCCATCTTCGACCAGGACGGCGGTATTCACTTCGCGCTTGGCGATTTCAGGAACCGAACCGAAATCGCCGAGGCTGATGAAGCGCAATACTTCGTCCTTCTTCACGTTCAGATTGAGGAACACCCGGTTGTCGTTGGTAATCGTTGGCACGACCTTCAGTTCCAGCAGAGCTTCCTTGAACTGAACGGTCGGCAGCGCCGCGCCGCCGGTGCCCTGCGCGGTGACGGTCAGTTACCCAACTTCGCGGCCCTGTTTGATGACCGCTTCGCGCTGGTTGGTGGTGACCAGGCGCGGATTGGAGATGACCTCGCCGCGACCTTCTTCCTGCAGCGCGGACAGTTCCAGATCAAGATTGAAGTTCCGGCCCAGCAGGGTGTAGGCGATGCTCGCAGCCTTGTTGGTGATGAAACCACCAGCAGGCAAATTGACATTCATGTGATCAGGTAGAACCCGCTCTTCTCCGTTTACCTGATTGACCACGCCCGAGATATTGCCGTTGAGGTATTGCTGACGATCTCCGATCCGCTTTCCTGCAATACCGAACCGCGCACCCAGATCACGCGCGAAGGTGTCGGTCGCGATGACGATGCGGCCCTCGATCAGCACCTGATCCACCGGACGGTCGATCACGCTGATCAACTCGCGCATCTGGGCGAGCTTCTTCGGGATGTCGCTGACCATCAGCGTGTTGGTGCGTTCGTCGGCAACGATGCGTCCACGCGGCGACAAGAAGCTGTTTTCCTGCTGGCTCGAGCCACCGGCGCCGCCACCGCCGCCCGAAGCGCCACCAATGCCCTTCGCCTCGGTCAGTGCTTTGAAGATGGCCGCCGCGTTGTGGTAGTTGATCTGGATGTAGTCGGTGACCAGGTCTTCGCGGTTCTCGATGGCGATGCGCGCGTCTTCCTTGTCCTGCTCGAACTTCGCCAGTTCCTGCTGCGGCGCCACCCACATCACGCCGCCGTCACGGCGCTTGTCCAGGCCCTTGGCGCGCAGGACGATGTCCAGCGCCTGATCCCAGGGCACGTTGACCAGGCGCAGGGTGACGTTGCCCTGCACGGTGTCGGAGGCAACGATGTTGAGGTTGGATTCCTCGGCGATCAGCTGCAGCACCGTGCGGACCGGCACGTCCTGGAAGTTGAAGGTGACCGGACGGCCGCCGTAGGCGCGTGCGTTCTGGCTGGCCGCGACCTTCGCCGCGGCGCTGGCGACCGAGCCCGCGGCCGTGCCGGCCGAGGCGCCCATCGCCGGTTTGTCCGCGCGCGGGGCGATTTCCACCACGTACTCGTTGCCGGTCTGGTACGCCAGCGATTCAAAGGCGCCCTGGGTGCTCAGCACCAGTTGGGTACCCTTGCCGCTCGGGCGGGCGTCGACCCGCTGCACCGGAGTGGCGAAGTCGACCACGTTCAGGCCGCGCTGCAGGGTGGCGGGAATTTCGGCGTTGCCGACATCCACCACCACCGAGGAACCCAGATTGCGCAGGTCCGGTGCCCGCCCCGGCGCGATCGAACTTGACCACCAGCCTGCCGGCGCCGTCACTCCCCGCGCCGGAAGTCGATGTGGGTGATGGCGACCTGTCCGGCGGCCGGCGTGGTGGCCGGTGCCGCGGGCGGGCGCGGTCGCCGTGGGGTACAGGGTTGGCCGCGCCGGCTGCGCCCGTGGCGACCAGCAGGCCGAT
>OFCY01000117.1_pt1 | contig 13049 bp, 15 predicted proteins | sample 1520981 | NCBI WGS metagenome assembly OFCY01 (sample SAMEA2532533, study PRJEB24079) | metagenome
GGGCGGGCACCCGCGAAGCGGGTGACGGGGGATTTGCTCTTGCTCTTCGCGCCAGACACGACACGCGCGGCCTGTGGCCGCGAGCCTTCGCGCCTCGAAGGGATCGGGGAGAGGAGGCCCATCCCGGTGAGGTGCTTGGAAAGCCCGCGGCCGCAGGCCGCGCGTGCCGCCTGCCGCGTCAGCGCACCACCAGCACCGGCACGTGGCTGTGGGTCAGCACTTCGTGGGTCTGGCTGCCGATCAGCAGGCGCCCCAGGCCGCGCCGGCCATGCGAGGCCATCACGATCAGATCCGCTTTCTGTTCGGTTGCCGCTTCGATGATGCCTTCGGCCGCGTAGCGATCGCGGATGTGCACCGGCGTGATCGCCAGGCCCCGCGCCTGCGCGTGCTGGGTGACCCCGTCGAAAATCCGCTGGGCGGCCTCGTCCTGGGCTTTCTGGTAGTCGGTGGAGAAACGGTTGGCCGCGCCCCAGCCCAGGGCATCGTCGAAGCCGGTGACGATGGGTTCGCTGACGGTCACCACGGCGACCTGCGCCTTGAGTTGACTGGCCAGCACCAGCCCCTGCTCCACGCCCTTCATCGCCAGCTCCGAACCGTCGGTCGCTATCAGGATGCGTTGATACATGGGGATACCTCCGTCGTCGTGGGGTGGAACCATTACACGCTGGAATGCCTCGTCATGCCTTGATCGGAATCAATCCGCGGGCGTCACACCGCCTGCAGATTGGCGTAGGCGAGCACCAGCCATTTGCTGCCTTCCTCGTCGAAGTGGACCTGCACGCGTGCATGCGCGCCAGCGCCCTCGTAATCAGTTACCACACCGCGCCCGAATTTCGCGTGCACGACGTTCTGGCCGAGCTTGAGCGTGGGCGACTCCACCGCGGCGTGGCCCAGATCGCGGCGCGGGCCGTAGCTGGCCGCCGGGCGCGACACCTGCACGCGCGGACGCACTTCGTTCAGCAGCGCGGTGGGGATCTCGCGCAGGAACCGCGAGGGGATGCCGTACATGTCCTGGCCGTGCAGGCGGCGCGCCTCGGCGAAGCTCAGCACCAACTTCTGCCGCGCGCGGGTGATGCCGACGTACGCCAGGCGGCGCTCCTCCTCCAGCCGGCCGCTCTCGTCCAGCGACTTGTTGCTGGGGAACAGGCCCTCTTCCAGTCCGGCCAGGAACACCAGCGGGAACTCCAGGCCCTTGGCCGAATGCAGGGTCATCAACTGCACGCCGTCTTCGCCGGCCTGGGCCTGGCCCTCGCCGGCTTCCAGTGCGGCGTAGGCGAGGAAGGCGACCAGATCGGTCATGCCCTGGGTTTCCTCGTCGTCGACGCGGACGAAACGCGAGGCCACCGACACCAGTTCGTCCAGGTTGTCGGTGCGCGAATCCAGCTGGCCGCGGCTCTCGGCGGCATAGTGATCGCGCAAGCCGGAACGCATCAGCGCGTGGTCGATGCGGTCCTGCAACGGCAACTCGCCGGTTTCCGCCGCCAGCGCCTCGACCAGCGCGAGAAAGCCGGCCAGGGCGTTGCGCGCCCGCGCCGCCAGCGCGGTGCCGCCGACCTGCTGCCGCGCGGCCTGCCACAACGACAGCGATTCCACGCGCGCCAGGCGGCGCACTTCGTCCATGGTGCGATCGCCGATGCCGCGCGCCGGGGTGTTGACCGCCCGCTCGAAGGCCGCATCGTCGTCGCGGTTGGCCATCAGCCGCAGGTAGGCCAGGGTGTCCTTGATTTCGGCGCGCTCGAAGAAGCGCATGCCGCCGTAGACCCGATACGGCACCTGTTCCGACAGCAGGGTCTCTTCGAACGCCCGCGACTGCGCGTTGCTGCGGTAGAGGATGGCCGCATCGTTGAGGCTGCCGCCATCGCGCACCCACTGGCGGATGCGCTCAACCACGAAGCGCGCCTCGTCGATTTCGTTGTAGGCCGCGTAAAGATCGATCGGCTCGCCGTCGCCGCTGTCGGTCCACAGCTGCTTGCCGATGCGGCCGGGGTTGTGCGCGATCACCGCGTTGGCGGCGTTGAGGATGTTGGCGCTGGAGCGGTAGTTCTGTTCCAGCCGGATGGTGCGCGCCTGCGGGAAATCCTTGAGGAAGCGCTGCACGTTCTCGACCTTGGCGCCGCGCCAGCCATAGATGGCCTGGTCGTCGTCGCCGACCACGAACACGTGGCCGGTGTCGCCAGCCAGCACCCGCACGAAGGCGTACTGGATGGCATTGGTGTCCTGGAACTCATCGATCAGCAGTTCGCGGAAGCGGTGCCGGTAATGTGCCAGCAGCGCCGGGTTGTCGCGCAGCAGTTCGTGCGCGCGCAGCAGCAGTTCGGCGAAATCGACCAGCCCGGCGCGATCGCAGCGCTCCTGGTACAGCACATAGGCCCGGCGCAGGGTGTCGGCCCAGATGTCGTCGCCCGGTTGCAGGTGTTCGGCGCGCCGGCCTTCGTCCTTCTGCGCGTTGATCCACCAGGCGATCTGGCGCGGCGGGAAACGGGCCTCGTCCAGTTCCAGCTGCTGCACCACCCGCTTGACCAGGCGGATCTGGTCATCGCTGTCCAGCACCTGGAAGGTTTCCGGCAGCTTCGCTTCCTGCCAGTGCAGGCGCAGCAGGCGGTGGGCCAGGCCATGGAAAGTGCCGATCCACATGCCGCGGCTGCCGTTGCGCAGCTGCAGGTCGGCGCGCGCGCGCATCTCGCCGGCGGCCTTGTTGGTGAAGGTCACCGCCAGGATGCCGTGGGTCGGCACGCCCTCGACTTCGTTGAGCCAGGCGATGCGGTGGGTGAGCACGCGGGTCTTGCCGGAGCCGGCGCCGGCCAGGACCAGATAGTGGCCCGGCGGCGCGGAGACGGCCTCGCGCTGTGCGGGGTTCAGATCATCGAGTAGGTGAGAGACATCCACCGCGGCATTTTACAGGACGCCGCGGTGGAAACCCCGTCGCGCCGCTCAGTGGGCGACGGCGTGCTCGCGCTTGACCGCGCTGCCGCTCATCACCTTGTCGGTATAGGCGATGCCGATCGCCGACAGGATGAAGGCAGCATGGATGATGGTCTGCCACATCACGCCGATGGAGGTGACCGAGGTGCACTTGACCACCCCCATCTTGTAACCGGCCTGCAACGCGGTGGCGGCGATGTTGAGCGCGTTCAGGTGATCCTGAGACCCGCACAGCGGCAGGCCGAGTTCGCCGGCGCCGATGAAGGTCTTGAGCAGGTGGATGGAGGAGATGCCGATGATCGCCATCGCCAGCTTCACCTTCAGCACGCTGGCATTGACGTGGCTCAGCCACTCCGGCTGATCCGGATGGTTGTGCAGGCGCAGCCGCGACACGAAGGTCTCGTAGCCGCCGACGATCACCATCACCAGCAGGTTGGAGATCATCACCACGTCGATCAGGCCCAGCACGATCAGCATGATGCCCTGCTCGGTCAGGGTGTTGGCGTCGTGGATCAGGTGCCACAGCTCCTTCAGGAACAGGAACACGTAGACCGCCTGGGCCACGATCAGGCCCAGGTACAGCGGCAGCTGCAGCCAGCGGGAAGCGAAAATCAGGTTCGGCAGGAAACCAAGGCGCGCGTTGGTCGGTTGCGACATGGGGGGTTGGGATGCAGTGCTGGGAAAGGGCGCAGGTTACCGGGCCGATCCCCTGCTGCCAACCCGCGGGCGGCGTTACACTCGGTCTTTTCATGCTCCGGGGTCCCCGCGATGATCGACCTGACTACTGGCCGACCCCCAAGGCCACAAGATCACCCTGTTCCTGGAAGAAGCCGGGCTCCCCTACACCATCAAGCCGGTCGACATCGGCGCGGGAGACCAGTTCAAGCCGGAGTTCCTGGCGATTTCCCCCAACAACAAGATGCCCGCGATCGTCGATCACGCGCCCGCCGACGGTGGCGCGCCACAGAGCGTGTTCGAATCCGGCGCAATCCTGCTGTATCTGGCGGAGAAGACCGGCCGCTTCCTGCCAACGACGCCGCGCGGCCGCGTCGCGGCGCTGGAATGGCTGTTCTGGCAGATGGGCGGGCTGGGGCCGATGACCGGACAGATGGGCCATTTCAACGTCTATGCGCCGGAGCCGATTCCATACGCCATCGAACGCTACGGCCGCGAAGTGGCGCGCCTGCACGGCGTGATGGACAAGCGCCTGGCGGAGAGCGCCTACCTGGCCGGCGACGAGTACGGCATCGCCGACATGGCCAGCCATCCGTGGATCCGCGCCTACGACAAGCTGCCGCCGGATTTCGAGGCGTTTCCGAATCTGCGACGCTGGCATGAAAGCATCGCCGCGCGCCCTGCCACCCAGCGCGCCTACGCGCTGCGCACGCAGGTCAATCCCAATGCCGGCCAGCCGCTCACCGATGAAGAACGCAAACAACTGTTTAAACAAGGACCCGTGAAGTCATGAAGAAAGCGCTCGCCCGCCCGTTGACCGGACTTTTCCTGGCCGCCTGCCTGGCGTCCACCTGCCAGATCGCCGCCATGCCCGTTGCCCACGCCGAAAAACTCACCCTGGAAGCCCTGGCCGGCGATGCTCCGCTGTCCGGTCCCTCGCTGATGAAGGCCAAGACCTCGCCGGACGGCAAGCGGGTGACCTTCCTGCGCGGCAAGCAGGACAACCGCTTCCAGCTGGATCTGTGGGAATACGACATCGCCAGCGGGCAGACCCGGATGCTGGTGGACTCCAAGGTGGTGCTGCCCGGCACCGAGACCCTGAGCGACGAGGAAAAGGCGCGGCGCGAGCGCCAGCGCATCGCCGCGATGTCGGGCATCGTCGACTACCAGTTCTCCCCTAATCCCAGCGCCTGCTGTTCCCGCTGGGCGGCGAGCTGTACCTGTACGACCTGGGCAAGACGGGCGCGGAGGCGGTACGCAAGCTGACCCGCGGCGGCGGCTTCGCCACCGATCCCAAGGTGTCGCCCAAGGGTGGCTTCGTCAGCTTCGTGCGCGAGCGCAACCTGTGGGTGATCGATCTGGCCAGCGGCAAGGAAACCCAGCTGACCCGCGATGGTTCGGACACGATCGGCAACGGCGTGGCCGAGTTCGTCGCCGACGAGGAAATGGATCGCCACACCGGCTACTGGTGGGCGCCGGATGATTCGGCCATCGCCTTCGCCCGCATCGACGAAAGCCCGGTGCCGATCCAGAAGCGCTTCGAGGTGTATCCGGATCGCGCCGACATCATCGAGCAGCGCTACCCGGCCGCCGGCGATCCCAACGTGCTGATCCAGCTGGGCGTGATCTCGCCCAAGGGCGGCGCGCCGAAGTGGCTGGATCTGGGTGCGGAGAAGGACATCTACCTGGCGCGGGTGAACTGGCGCGATGCGCGCCATCCCACCTTCCAGCGGCAGTCGCGCGACCAGCGCACGCTGGAACTGATCGAAGCCGATCTGGACAGCGGCAAGCAGCGCACCCTGATCACCGAGACCAGCAAGACCTGGATCCCGCTGCACAACAACCTGCGCTTCCTCAAGGACGGCCGCATCCTGTGGTCGTCGGAGAAGAGCGGCTTCGAGCACCTGTACCTGCACGACAAGGACGGCAAGCCGCTGGCGCAGCTGACCTCCGGCGACTGGACGGTCGAGGACGTGGCGGCGCTGGACGAGGCCAGGGGCCTGGTCTACTTCACCGCCACCGAAGCCTCGCCGCTGGAACGGCAGCTGTATTCGGTCCCCTTGGCCGGCGACGCCAAGCCCAGCCGCATCACCCGCGCCGAAGGCATGCATGGCGTGGCCTTCAGCGACAACGCCGAGATCTACATCGACAGCTGGTCGAATCCGACCACGCCGCCGCAGGTGGAACTGCATCGCGCCGACGGCACCCTGCTGACCGCGCTGGTGAAGAACGATCTGGCCGACCGCAGCATCCGTATGCCAAATACAAGGACGCGCATCGCCCGATCGAGTACGGCACGCTGGATGCCGAGGACGGCCAGACCCTGCACTACAGCGTGATCAAGCCGACCGGCTTCGATCCGAAGAAGAAATATCCGGTGGTGGTCTACGTCTACGGCGGCCCGGCCGGCCAGACCGTCAGCCGCACCTGGGCACCCACCTTCGATCAGTACCTGGCGCAGCACGGCTACGTCGTGTTCTCGCTGGACAACCGCGGCACCCCGCGACGCGGCGCGAAGTTCGGCAACGCGCTGTTCCGCAAGCAGGGCACGGTGGAAGTCGTCGATCAGCTCAAGGGCGTGGATTTCCTGAAGTCGCAGCCGTGGGTGGATGGCTCGCGCATCGGCGTGTACGGCTGGTCCAACGGCGGCTACATGACCCTGATGCTGCTGGCCAAGGCTTCCGACGCCTACACCTGCGGCGTGGCCGGCGCGCCGGTCACCGACTGGGGCCGTGTACGACACCCACTACACCGAGCGCTACATGGATCTGCCGAAGTCGAACGTGGACGGCTACCGCGAGGGTTCGGTGTTCACCCACGTGGACGGGCTGAAGTCGCGGCTGCTGCTGATCCACGGCATGGCCGACGACAACGTGCTGTTCACCAATTCGACCAAGCTGATGAGCGCCCTGCAGCAGCGCGCGGTGCCGTTCGAACTGATGACCTATCCGGGTGCCAAGCACGGCCTGCGCGGCAAGGACAACCTGCACCGGCTGAAGGTGACCGAGGATTTCTTCCAGCGCTGCCTGAAGCCGGCCACGGAGTAAAGCGATGAACACGATTCCCGTCCCGCCGCCGAACTGGTGGAGCCGCAACTGGAAGTGGTTCGTGCCGACGCTGGTGGTGACGGGGATGGCCCTGATCGCCGCCTTCATCCTGGCGATCATGAGTTTCGTGTTCGGCCTGATGAAATCGTCCGAGCCTTACCAGACCGGACTTTCGCGCGCCCGCGCCGATGCCGCCGTGGTGGCGACGCTGGGCGAGCCGATCACGCCGGGCTATTTCGTCCAGGGCAACATAAACACCAGCGGGTCCTCCGGCGAGGCGAATCTCGCCATCCCGCTCAAGGGCAGTCGCGGCGCGGCCACGCTGTACGTGGAAGCGAGCAAGCAGGCTGGCGAATGGCAGTACGAGACGCTGGTGGTGGCCCTGGACGAGGGCGGCCAGCGGATCGATCTGCGGGATGAAGACGCCTCCGCCGAAGCCTCCGGGAACTGATACGCGTCCGCTGGCCGGCCCGGGCGACGTGCCGGCACAGCATGCGAAGGGCCGAGCGTGGTCTTCGCGCGACAACACGGGAATCGGGACCGTCCGGGCATCCCGCCGTTCATGCGGGGATGATGCGTCATCTACCCAACGGGCGGCACGGCATCCCGAAGTCGATGTGGTAATGCTCGTCGTGGCGAACCCACGCCTGTCCCGGCATGAAACGCACCTGCCGGCGGATGAAGTCGCCGCGGCGGGTGCGGTACAGCACCGGGATCAACGCCGGATCGAAGATGACCCGGTCCACCTCGATGCCTTCGCGGCGGGCGGCGGCATGCACCGCATGCAGGTGTTCGGCGATGGCTTCGTAGTCGATGCGCAGATTGCCATGGCGGCCCTGGCGATCGAACTCGATGCCATAGCCGAACTTGTTGTCCACGCGGGACGGCAGCGGCACCGAGCGGCCGGATTCGTCGAGCACCGGCACCATGAAATCGACCGCCAGCCCGTTCTGGTGGGTGCGGTGCGGGCGGAACGGACCGCCCTGCGCCCAACCCGATTCGCCGTAGACGAACACGCGGCCGGGCATCGATTTCTCCATTGCGCCATAGGCGCTGGTGATCACCCGGACCACGCGCGAGTGCGCGTGGGTCCGGCCGAGGCGGACGCCAAGATCACTGTAGGGCCGGAAATTGGCGCCGGAAACGGGAAGGCGTGCCGCGTTCTCCAGACGGCCGTGACCGGGCGTGCCGAAACAGACGCTGTCGGCGGCGAAACCGGCGGGTGCGACGGCGAGCGCGGCCAGGCCGGCCAGCATCGCCAGCCTTCCTGGCAGGCGCATGCGGGTCTAGCGCGCGGGCGGGCTGGTCGGCGGAACGGTCGCCGGTGGCGGTGCGGCACCCGGCGGCACGTAGATTGCCACGCCGGCCGCGCGCTTCTGGGTGGTCGGGATACCGATGCCGACGCCGCCACCGCTGTGGCGTCCGTAGCTGCCGGCGCCGACCGACATGCCGACCGGCGAACCGCTCGAACCCACGCCCATCAGCACGACGCCGTTGGCGCCCAGCGCCGCAGCCTCGCGCTTGAGCCGGGCAACCGCCGCGTCGGTCTGGCCCTGGGTGCCGAAACCGACCGCGCTGGTGGATTCGAGCTGGGCGATTTCCACCGAACCCGGCGGCGGCGTGGAATAGATCTGGACCTGGGCCGGGTCGATCGGCGCGCGCGCCGTTCCCAGCATCACCTTGGACGTTCCGGCGCACCCGGTCAGCAGGATGGCCAATCCCAGCATGGCGGCAAGACGGACGGACATGGCATGACTCCCGTGGTTTGCGCCGGATCATCCGCCGCAGGCACTGAATATGGCATATCCGCGCCGGCGCGCCGGGATCCCGGGGCCGCGCGGTATCATGACCGCCTGTTCATGCGTACCCGTACCGAAAGATGAGCGTCGTCCCCGACTTCCGGCCCAGCACCGCACGGCTGGCGGTCGACCATGTCCCCGTCGCCGCGCTGGCCCGCGAGCTGGAGCGGCCGGACACCCTCGCGATCTTCGGCTTCGGCGATACCGCGCCCATGCGCGGACAGATTGGCGATCCGCGCTACCTGCATGTTCCGCTGCAACCGCTCCACGGCACCGCCTGCCTGGAAGTCTGGCGTTCTCCGGCGACGGTCTCTTCCGGCATTACCGACGATGGCCTGGCCTGGGCCAGCGATGGCGAACTGCAGTTCGGCGTGCTGGAAATGGAAGAGCCCGAGGGCGGCGTCCTGCTGGCCGGCGAACTCGTCTACCGCCGCCTGACCGGCTTCTGGCAGGCCAGCGGCTACCCGCACCTGCTGCGCATCTGGAACTACCTGGACGCGATCGTCCTGGGCGAAGGCGACCACGAGCGCTATCGCCAGTTCTGTGTCGGCCGCGTGCGTGGTCTGGGTCCCTTCGACACCGGCACCCTGCCGGCGGCCACCGCCGTCGGCAGCCGCGACGGCCGCCGCGTGCTGCAGGTGTACTGGCTGAGCGCGCGCATGGCCGGCACGCCGCTGGAGAATCCGCGCCAGGTCAGCGCCTACCGCTACCCGCGCGAGTACGGCCCGCAATCGCCGAGCTTCGCCCGCGCGCTGCTGCCGACCTCGGCGCCGGCCTTGCCGCTGTTCCTGTCCGGCACCGCCGCCATCGTCGGCCACGCCTCGCAGCACGCCGATTCGTTGAAGGCGCAGTTGGACGAAACCCTGACCAACCTGGACAGCCTGATCGGCGCGGCGCGCGCGCTGCGCCCGCAGTTGCCCGCCCACCTGGACGCCTCGGCGCGGCTGAAGGTCTACGTGCGTGACGCCGAGGACGCCGAAGCGGTCGCGGCGCAGCTGGCGGCGCGCCTGGGCGGCGAGGTGCCCTACCTGATGCTGCTGGGCGATGTGTGCCGGCGCGAGCTGCGGGTCGAAATCGAAGGCATGCACGGCCTGGTGGCTTGATCGCCGCCACGCCGCACCCATACTCGGGACATCGCCGGCCCTTTCCGGCGCGGAGACGACATCGATGGGTCTGATCAGTCTGTTGTGGGGCATCGTCGCGATGGTCTGGATGGTGCTGGCCCTGATCCCGTTGCTGGGATGGGGCAACTGGTTCCTGATTCCGTTCGCCGCGGTGGGCGCGATCATCGCCGCCATCGGCGTCCTGTTCACCTCCGCCGGCAATCGCGGCCGCGCCAAGACCGGCCTGGTCCTCAACGGCATCGTCATCGTGGTCGCCATCGGCCGCCTGATGCTGGGCGGCGGCATCGTCTGAGCCGCCCGTCCGAAACGTAACCGCCGTTGATTGAACCCCCCGGCCGCGCGGCGCAGACTGCGCCGGCCGGGTTCCCCCGCTGCATTGCCCGGCGTCGTCCGCCCCTGCGTCCTTGCACCCGGGCCGTCGCGATCCGGTGGGCGCAGGCGTCCCTGTGTCCTGCAATGGAGCGCCTCATGAAGCACTCGCATCCGTCCTGGTGGCTGCTGGCGGGTTTCGCCGCATGCCTGACCGCCCAGGCCAGTCCCCAGTCCGCCGCCGCCTGCCGCGACATCGCCGCAGAGCGAAGCCACCGCCGCCGACAGCAAGGTCGCCATCGACCCGAAGACCGGCAAGTTGCGTCCACTGACCCAGGAAGAACGCAGCAACTCAGCGAGCAGTCGCGCGGCGCCGCCAAGGCGCGTCGCGCCGAACCGCTGGGCGCGGGCAAGAAGGGGTTCGTGGGCGCCCGCCACCCGAGACCAACACCCCTACCCGGCCAGCGCCGGCTGCCCGCCGGCGGTCTGGTCCAGCCGGTGCCGGAAAGCAGCATGACCGACCTGATGATCGTCCGTGGCGCCGATGGCCAGTTGCGCATGGGCCATGCCGACGACGCGACGAAGCTGCGGCAGGCGAAGGAGGCCAGCAATGAATAGGATCATTCCCCTGCGTGCCGCCCTGCTGGCGGCCCTGGCCTGCGCGTTGCCGGCCGCCGCCGCCGATCTGGTCCTGGTCAGCGGTGATGCCGGCACCGGAATGGGCCTGGACGATCCGTCGCCAAAAGCCCCAGAAGGACTCAATCCCGGCACCACCCTGGGCGCCCAGCGCACCATCGCCTACCAGTTCGCGATGGATCTGTGGGGCTCGGTGCTGCAAAGCGATGTCACCATCTATGTCGGCGCGAGTTTCCAGCCGCTGGCCTGCACGCCGACCAGCGCGACGCTCGGTTCGGCCGGCACCACCTTCGTGTTCTCCGACTTCGCACCCGGCGTGATGCCAGACACCTGGTATTCCTCGGCACTGGCCGATTCGCTGGCCGGCAGCGATCTCAATCCCGGCTTCATCGACATCAACTCGCGCTTCAACGGCGACATCGGCGTCAATCCCAACTGCCTGACCGGCCAGGACTGGTATTACGGACTGGATGGCAACACGCCGGCGGGCAAGATCAATTTCCTCAACGTGGTGATGCACGAAATCGGCCATGGCCTGGGCTTCCAGGGCTTCACCAACTCGGCCGGCAATTTCCTCAGCGGGCGGCAGGACATCTACTCGACCTTCGCCTACGACAACACGCTGGCGGCGACCTTCCCGCAGCTGAAGGGAAAGCAACGCGCCAGCGCGTTGCGCAACACCGGACGGCTGGTATGGACCGGCGGCAACGTCAACGGACAGGCCGCGCTGGTGCTGGACAACCGCAGCGTGCTGAAGGTCACCGCGCCGGCGGCGATCGCCGGCAGTAAGAAGTCGGTTTCGCCAACTTCGGCCCGGTGCCGAGCCCCGCCAACTTCGCCGGCACCGTGGTCGCGGCGCTGGATGGCGGCGGCGTCAGCACCACCGACGGCTGCGAGCCGATCGGCAATGCCGCCGCGGTGGCGGGCAACATCGCGCTGGTGGATCGCGGCAACTGCAACTTCGTGGTCAAGGCCGCGAACGTGCAGGCGGCCGGCGCCACCGGCATGCTGGTGGCCAACAACGTGGCCGGGCAGCCGGCGATGGGCGGCAGCGATCCGGCAATCACCATTCCCAGCCTGGGCGTCTCGCAGGCCGATGGTGCGTTGATCCGTGCCAACCTGCCGGCGACTGTCGGTTTCGGCGTGGATACCTCGCTGCTGCAGGGCGCCGACAACAGCGGGCGGGTGCGGCTGTACGCGCCGAATCCGTATGAGAGCGGATCCTCGTTCTCGCACTACGACACCGCGCTGGTGCCCAACGCACTGATGGAACCGGCGATCACGTCCACCCTGCGCGGCGAGGTGAACCTGGATCTGACCCCGGCGCTGTTCCAGGACATCGGCTGGCAGCTCAATGGCGGCAACGCGCGCATCGGCAACTGCACCACCAATGTCGATGTGGTCGGCAGCGGCGGCCTGATTCCGGGCGCGAACGTGCAGGCGTGGAGCAACCTGTGCCTGCGCACCAGCGGCAGCAAGGATGCCTACCAGGGCTGCATGGACGCCTACAAGACGCGCGCGCTGGCCAGCGGCGTGCTGGTCGGCAGCCAGGGCGGCAAGGTGATGGCCTGCGCGGCCAAAATCGTCAAGTAAAAACAAGTGGATAGGCAGATCCGGAACGGCGCCGCGAGGCGCCGTTCCGATGTCCGCGCCGGCCTGCGCGCATCGGTCGCAGGCCGGCCGGAATCCGGGGGCGTATGATCGCGCCGTCCCCCAGGAGCGAGCGATGGCTTATCCCTATACGCGTCCGCGCCGCATGCGCCGCGACGATTTCTCCCGCCGGTTGATGCGCGAGCATGTGCTCACCGCCAATGACCTGATCTACCCGGTCTTCGTCCACGAATTGAAGGGCCGCGAAGCGGTGCCGTCGATGCCGGGCGTGGATCGCCTCTCGATCGACGAACTGCTGAAGGTGGCCGAACAGGTCGCCGAACTGCGCATCCCCGTGCTGGCGCTGTTCCCGGTGACCGCGCCGGAAGCCAAGTCGCTGGACGCCGAGGCGGCCTGGGACGACGACGGCCTGGCCCAGCGCGCAGTGCGCGCGATCAAGCAGCGCTTCCCGGAACTGGGCGTGATGACCGACGTCGCGCTGGATCCGTTCACCACCCACGGCCAGGACGGCATCATCGACGACAGCGGCTACGTGATGAACGACATCACCGTCGAGGCGCTGGTCAAACAGGCGCTGTCGCACGCACGCGCCGGCGTGGACATCGTCGCCCCCAGCGACATGATGGACGGGCGCATCGGCGCCATCCGCGGCGCGCTGGAAGAGGAAGGCCACATCCACACCCGCATCATGGCCTACTCGGCCAAGTACGCCTCCGCGTTCTACGGCCCCTTCCGCGACGCGGTCGGCAGCGCCGGCAACCTGGGCAAGGGCAACAAGTCCACCTACCAGATGGATCCGGCCAACACCAACGAGGCCCTCCACAAAGTGGCGCTGGATCTGGAGGAAGGCGCGGACATGGTGATGGTCAAGCCGGGCATGCCCTACCTGGACGTGGTGCGGCGGGTGAAGGACGAGTTCGGCGTGC
>OFCY01000118.1_pt1 | contig 12937 bp, 16 predicted proteins | sample 1520981 | NCBI WGS metagenome assembly OFCY01 (sample SAMEA2532533, study PRJEB24079) | metagenome
GGAAGCCAGCGACGCGCTGTCCGCGCTGCTGCGGGTTTCGTCGCGATCCTGGTCGCCAACTTCATCGCGCCGCTGAACCTCAACACGGTCATCATCGCGTCGCTGATCGTGCTGCTGCCGGGCATGGCGTTGACCAATTCGGTCAACGAACTGACCAGCCAGCACCTGGTGTCCGGGGTGGCCCGTTTCGCCGGCGCGATGGCGACCATCCTCAAGCTGACGGTTGGCAGCCTGATCGCGGTGACCCTGGCCGAACTGGTGGGCCTGTATCCGGAGGTGCGTGCCTCGCGGGTAGAGAGGAATGGGTGGAATGGTCCTCGATGGTGCTGGCCGCGTATGCCTTCGCGGTGCTGTTCAAGGCGCACCGGCGCGACTACCCGTGGGTGATGGCCGCGGCGTTCGCCGGTTATGGCATCTCGCGTTTCGCCGGCGAGGCGTGGGGCGCGCCGGTGGGCATCTTCCTGTCGGCGCTGGTGCTGACCGCCGCAGGCAACGCCTTCGCGCGTTGGGGTAAAGGTAGGGTGCGCTGATCCGGGTGCCGGGCATCCTGATGCTGGTGCCGGGCAGCGCAAGCCTGCGCGGGCTGATGACGCTGGTCCAGCAGCAGGACGTGGGCGTCGGTCAATCCGCCGTGCTGGGCGTGACCAACATCGTGATGGCGTTGATTGCGGGATTGCTGTTCGGCAATCTGGTGGTATCGGCGCGGAAGAACCTCTGAGCCGGGAATCCGCGGCCGGACCGCGGCGCCACAAAACCAGCCGGCAGAAACAAGAACGCCACGGACTCGGGCCGTGGCGTTTTTTGTTGCTTGCGATGAAACGGATTACTTCTTCTTGATTAGGAAGTCTTCCAGCTTCTTGCCCTTGGCGGTGTGCGCGGCCAGCCAGCGAGGCTGCTTGCCGCGGCCGGTCCAGGTTTCCTTGGGATTGGCCGGATTGCGGTACTTGGGCGCCACCTTGCCGAGCTTGCGGCCGGCGCGCGGAGCGGTCTTGGCGGCGGCCTTGCGGCCACGTGCCGCGGTGGCCTTGCCGGGAACACCGAAGAGTTCCTCGATGGTGTAGCCCTCGGCCTTGGCGAACTTGGTGATCCTGCTGCGTATGGTCGCGATGGGGGTGCGCTTGGCCAACTTGGTCTGTTGCTCGCGGGCCTTCTCGATCAGGGAGCCCAGTTCTTTGGCCGAAAGGCCACGCAAATCAATCGACATCTAATTCTCCGGATGTATGGAAAGGGAATATCACCTGTCCATGGCGGGAGTTGCATCTTAGCCATGCGGCTTTGCAGAAACAAATCGGGGCGAATAATGTCAGTGAATCGACATATATCCGCCCCGAATGTCATCCGGATTATCGTTCAGCCCGCGAGGCGGCGAATCAATTCCGACTTGTCGAGGTTTTCCGCTTCGCTGGCCTTGCGGAAGCGATATTCGTAGGTTCCGGCGGCGAGACCGCGTTCGGACACGACCACGCGATGCGGAATGCCGATCAGTTCGATGTCGGCGAACATCGCGCCCGGACGCAGGCCGCGATCATCCAGGACGGCATCGACGCCGTCGCCGATCAGTTCCGCCAGCAATTCGTTGGCCGCCTGATTCACCGCGGGATCGTTCTTGGGATTGATCACGCAGATCGCCACCGACCACGGCGCCATCGGCGCCGGCCAGACGATGCCGTTGGCATCGTGGTTCTGTTCGATGGCGGCGGCGACGATGCGGCTGACGCCGATGCCGTAGCAACCCATTGCCGGCGTCGCCGCCTTGCCGTTCTCGTCGAGCACGGTGAACTGCATGGCCTCGCTGTACTTGCGCCCCAGCTGGAACACGTGGCCGACCTCGATGCCGCGCGCCAGCCGGATCTGTCCGCCGTCGGCGGCGGCCTCGCCGGCGACGACATTGCGGATGTCGCAACGGTTTCCGGTTCGGCCAGATCGCCGGCCCAGTTCACGCCGGCGATGTAGGGAAACCTACTCTTTACGCCGACCACGAAATCGGCCATCGCCGCGACGTCGCGATCGGCGATCACGCGGATGGCCGTGCGCGGATTGATCGGGCCGAGGAAGCCGGGTTCGCTGCCCAGGTGGGCGAGGATTTCCGCTTCGCTGGCCAGGCGGTAGTCGGCCATGCCGGCGACCTTCGCCAGCTTGATTTCGTTGACCGCGTGATCGCCGCGCACCAGCGCCAGCACGAAGCCGCCCTCGGTCATCAGCGCGACCGACTTGACCGTGCGCTGCAACGCGATGCCCATCAGCGCGGCCACGTCCTCGCAGGTCTTCTGGGTCGGCGTATCGATCTTCCGCAGCGCTTCGGCGGCGGCCGGGCGCGGACCGGGCGCGGCCGCCTGCGCGGCTTCCACGTTGGCCGCGTAATCCGAACCGGTGGAGAAGGCGAGCGCGTCCTCGCCGGATTCGGCCAGCACGTGGAATTCCTGCGAGGCGTCGCCGCCGATCGCGCCGCTGTCGGCCTGCACCGCGCGGAAATCCAGGCCCAGGCGGGTGAAGATGCGGGTGTACGCCGCGTGCATGTTGCGGTACTCGCGCACCAGATCCTCGTCGGTCAGATGGAACGAGTAGGCGTCCTTCATGATGAATTCGCGTGCGCGCATCACTCCGAAGCGCGGGCGGATTTCATCGCGGAACTTGGTCTGGATCTGGTAGAAATTCACCGGCAGCTGCTTGTAACTGTTCAGCTCCTGCCGGGCGAAGTCGGTGACGGCTTCCTCCGCGGTGGGGCTGTAGCAGAACTCCTGCTCCTTGCGGTCCTTGATCTTGAGCAGCTGGCCGCCGAACTTTTCCCAGCGTCCGCTCTCGTCCCACAGCTCGCGCGGCTGGATGGTCGGCATGACCATTTCGATGGCGCCGGCGCGATTCATTTCCTCGCGCACGACGGTTTCCACCTTGCGCAGCACCCGCAGGCCCAGCGGCGACCAGGTGTACAGGCCGGCGGCCAGCTTGCGGATCATGCCGGCGCGCAGCATCAGCTGGTGGCTGACCAGTTCGGCGTCGGCCGGGGTTTCCTTGGTGGTGCGGAGATGGAATTGCGACAGGCGCATCGAGATTCGGTTTTTCGGGGGAATGAGCCGCCTATTCTGCCAGCCTTGCGCAATCGGCGCCCGCGCTGCGGGGCGGGCGCGGCGAGTCCGGTGGAACGCGCCGACATCCGCGCGGAGGCGGTGGGGCCGCGGATGCGCGGATCAGTTGGCGGGTGGGACGCAGTACGCCTTTTCGGCCGCCTGGGCCAGCGCCAGCTGGTTGGCGCGCTGGGTATCGTCCATCGCCTGTCCGGGCTTGCCGTCCGCGCCGGCCTGGGAAACCGGACCGCTGCCACGCAGGAGTTCCAGGTTCTTGCGCGCGGTGGTGCACTGCGGATGCTCGACGGATTTGCCAGCGGCGGCGTCGGCCTGCGGAATCGGTTCGCCGCGCGGCGCGATGCGACGGTCCTGGTACTGCTGGCCCGCGGGCGGCTTGTCCGAATAGTGGGTCACGCCCTTGGCGTCCTTCCACTGATAGACGGGGCCGGCGAGGACCGGGAGGCTGGCCACGACCAGGGTCGCCAGCGCCAGCAGCGAAAGGCCGGTGGACGGTCGGGTCGGTGCGCGCACGGTCGGCTCCAGGCGGGGAACGGCAGGAACCGGATTGCAGCATTCCCCCGCCGGGCTGGCAAGCCGGAGCCGGCCGGGCTTGGGCTAAACTGGGACGCATGGACGAAATAAAGCCGCCGCCGCGCTCACGCGGCATCTACCTGTTGCCGAACCTGTTCACCACCGCGGGCCTGTTCGCGGGCTTCTACGCCATCATCGCGGCGGCCGACGGCCAGTTCGTCAACGCCGCCATCGCGGTGTTCGTGGCCGGGCTGATGGACGGCATCGATGGCCGCGTCGCCCGCCTTACCGGCACCAGCAGCGCGTTCGGTGTGCAGTACGACTCGCTGGCCGATCTGGTCAGCTTCGGGCTGGCCCCGGCGCTGGTGATGTATCACTGGTCGCTGTCCGCATTGAAGCTCGACAGTGCCGCGATGGGGCGGGTCGGCTGGGCGGTGGCGTTCCTGTATGCCGCCTGCGCCGCGTTGCGGCTGGCGCGCTTCAACACCCAGGTCGGCACGGTCGACAAACGCTGGTTCGTCGGCCTGGCCAGTCCGGCGGCGGCCGGGCTGATGATGTCGTTCGTATGGGCGTTCGCCGATGGCAGCCTGGGCTGGAACGGCGACGAACTGCGCTACGTGGCGCTGGCGGTGACGATAATCGCCGCGCTGCTGATGGTCAGCCGGATCCGCTTCTGGAGCTTCAAGGGCAGCGGCGAGGGTGGCGCGCGCGCGGACCGGGTGCCGTTCGTGGCGCTGTTCCTGGTGGCGGTGGCGATCGCGGTGTTGTTCATCGACTTGCCGCGGGGTACTGTTCGCGGTGGGTGTGGGTCTACGCGCTGTCCGGTCCCGGTTACTGGCTGTGGCAACGGATCCGGCGCGCGGAGGCACGGGCGTGAGCCTGTCGCCGCAGGCGTCGCCCTGGTCGGCCGAGCAACAGGGCTGGCTGGCCGCGCTGGGTTACACGGTGTGGTTGACCGGGGAGGCCGCCGCGGCCGAACCGGAGCCGGTGGAAGTCGCCGCGCCTGCGGAGGCGCCGCCGGCCGTGTCCGAACCGGTGGCGGCGGTGCCCGCGATGCACGCGCCGCGCCGCGAAGCCGCGGCGCCCAGGGCGCCCGTGTTCGAACAGGCGCCCGCCAGCGAGCGCCCACGCGCGCCGGCGGTCCGCCCGCGTCCGGCCTCGCGTCTGCCGGACCGGCTGCATTTCGCCCTGATTCGGGCGTCGGGCTGCAATCCGAACGCGGAAGGCGCCGCGGAGATCTTCGCGCAGTGGCCGGCCTTATGGAATGCGCGGCAATCCGGCCGCCAAGCGCGCGCTGTGGCCGCGACTGCGGGCATTGCGCAGGCCGTCGACGCCGTGAGCGCGGTCAGCGTCGAGCCGGGCATCGTTTCGTCGGCCTCGCTGCGGCCGATGCGCGATGGCGACCTCGACGCGGTGATGGCGATCGAACAGCGCGCCTATCCGTTTCCCTGGACCCGCGGGATTTTTCGCGACTGCCTCAAGGCCGGTTATCCGGCCTGGGTGATGGTCGAGCACGGCCTGGTGATCGGCTACGGGCTGATCAGCATCGCCGCCGATGAAGCCCACATCCTCAATGTCTGCGTGACCCCCGAGCGGCAGGGACGCGGCCTGGGCCGATACCTGCTGCGCGCGCTGGTGAAGCAGGCGGGCGATTTGCATGCGGGTCGGGTGTTCCTGGAGGTCCGTCCGTCCAACCTGGGCGCGATCCGGCTGTATCACAGCGAAGGTTTCAACGAAATCGGCCGGCGGCCGCGCTACTACCCGGCCCGCGACGGGCGCGAGGATGCGCTGGTGATGGCGATCGAACTGGTCGCCGGCGACATCGAGAAGATGCCGCCGCTGTAGGGTGGGCCTTGGCCCACTCCGTCGGATTACAGCTTGGCGCGCTGTTCGCGCAGGCCGTTGAGCTGGGTGGTCCATTCGGCCAGGCGCTGGCGCTCCTGCTCGACCACCGCCGCCGGCGCGTTCTGCACGAAGGTGGCGTTGCCCAGCTTGCCGTTGTCACTTGCCGATTTCGGCTTCCTACGCGCTTGATTTCCTTTTTCCAGGCGGGTGCGCTCGGCATCCAGGTCGACCAGGCCCTCCAGCGGCACCAGCAGCTTCAGCTCACCGACCATCGCCGCGGCGGAGGCGGGAGCCGCGGCGTCCACCGCCAGCCATTCGATGGCTTCGAGCTTGAGCAGGAACGACAGCGAAGCGGCATGTCGCTCGATCCGCTGGCGATCCTGCGCGGTGCCGGCTTGAAGGAGCAGGCGGACGCTGCGCGAGGGCGCGACGTTCAGTTCGCTGCGCACGCGGCGCAGCGCGGTGACCATGGTCTTGAGCCATTCGACATCCGCTTCGGCGCGGGCGAAGTCCTGGCCGGCGAAATCGCTGCTGAGCGGGTAGGAACGCAGCGAGATGGTGTCTCCGGCGATGCCAAGCCGCGGCGCCACCTGCTGCCACAGTTCCTCGGTGACGAAGGGAATCAGCGGGTGCAGCAGGCGCAGCAGCGTTTCCAGCACGTGCAGCAGGGTGTGGCGGGTGCTGTCGGCGGCTGCCGTGTCGCTGCCATTGAGCGCCGGTTTGGCCAGTTCGACGAACCAGTCGCAGAACTCGTTCCAGGCGAATTCGTACAGCGATTGCGCCAGCAGGTCGAAACGATAGTTGGCGAAGTGGGCTTCGGCTTCGGCGGCGGCCTTGGCCAGGCGCGCGAGGATCCACTTTTCGGCGTCGGTGACGGGCGAGGGGATTGCGGCGCGTCCATCGGCGTCCGTTGCCCCCATCTGCCCTGCGGGCATCTTCCCCCGTAAACGGGGGAAGAGAGAAGGTGGCGGTGTTCATCAGCACGAAGCGGCTGGCGTTCCACAGCTTGTTGCAGAAGTTCTTGTAACCCTCGGCGCGTCCGAGATCGAACTTGATGTCGCGGCCGTGGGTGGCCAGCGCGGCGATGGTGAAGCGCAGCGCGTCGGCGCCGTGCTGGGCGATGCCGTCCGGGAATTCCTTGCGGGTGGCCTTCTCGATCTTCTCGGCCATCTTCGGCTGCATCAGCCCGCGGGTGCGCTTGGCGACCAGGTCCTCCAGCGAGATGCCGTCGATGATGTCGAGCGGATCCAGCACGTTGCCCTTGGACTTGGACATCTTCTGGCCGTCCTTGTCGCGGATCAGGCCGGTCATGTAGACGTCCCGGAAGGGCACCTTGCCGGTGAAATGATCGGTCGCCATGACCATGCGCGCGACCCAGAAGAAAATGATGTCGAAGCCGGTGACCATTACCAAGGACGGCAGGTAGCGGTCATAGCCGCGCGCCGCCATCGCCTGCGGATCCGGCCAGCCCAGGGTGCTGAACGGCCACAGCTGCGAGGAGAACCAGGTTTCCAGCACGTCGCTGTCCTGGGTCAGCGCCACGTCGGCGGACAATCCGGCCTTGGCGCGCGCCTCGGCTTCGTCGCGACCGACGTAGCAGCGGCCCTCGGCGTCGAACCACGCTGGAATCCGATGGCCCCACCAGAGCTGGCGGCTGATGCACCAGTCCTGGATGTTCTCCATCCAGTGGCGGTAGGTATTGATCCAGTTCGGCGGCACGAACTTCACCTCGCCGTTCTCGACCCGTTCCAGGCCGCGGCGGGCCAGCCCGTCCATCTTCACGAACCACTGGTCGGTCAGATAGGGCTCGATCACCTGGCCGGTGCGATCGCCGCGCGGCACCTGCAGCTTGTGCGGCTTGGTTTCCACCAGCAGGCCGGCTTCCTCCAGATCCGCCAGCACTGCCTTGCGCGCGTCGTAGCGATCCAGGCCGCGGTACTTTTCCGGCGCGTTGTCATTGATGGCGGCGGTCGGGGTGAACAGGTTGATCAGCGGCAGTTCGTGGCGCACGCCCACCTGGTAGTCGTTGAAATCGTGCGCCGGGGTCACCTTGACCACACCGGTGCCGAACTCGCGGTCCACGTAGTCGTCGGCGATCACCGGAATCTCGCGATCGGTCAGCGGCAGCTTCACCATCTTGCCGATCAGGTGCGCGTAGCGCTCGTCTTCCGGATGCACCATCACCGCGACGTCGCCGAGCATGGTTTCCGGGCGGGTGGTGGCCACGGTCACGCTGCCGCTGCCATCGGCCAGCGGGTAGGCGATCGACCACAGGAAGCCGTCTTCCTCGACGTTCTCCACTTCCAGATCCGAGATCGCGGTCTTCAGCACCGGATCCCAGTTGACCAGCCGCTGGCCGCGATAGATCAGGCCTTCCTCGTGCCAGCGCACGAAGGCTTCGATCACCGCGCGCGAGGGTTCCGGATCCATGGTGAAGGTGCTGCGCGACCAGTCGCCGGAAGTGCCCAGGCGGCGCATCTGTCGCTCGATGATGTCGCCGGACTCGGCCTTCCACTCCCACACCTTGCCGATGAAGCCGTCGCGGCCGAGGCCGTCGCGGGTCAGGTTTTCCTGGCTCAGGTTGCGCGCCACCACCATCTCGGTGGCGATGCCCGCATGATCGGTGCCGACCTGCCACAGCGTGTCGAAGCCGCGCATGCGGTGATAGCGAATCAGCGCGTCCATGATGGTCTGCTGGAACGCGTGGCCCATGTGCAGGGTGCCGGTGACGTTCGGCGGCGGCAGCAGGATCGTGTACGGCTCGCCTTCGCCGCGCGGCTTGAAATGGCCGGCGCTTTCCCACTCGGCGTACAGGCGGGATTCGAAGGTTTTCGGGTCGTAGCTGGAGGCGAGATCGGTCATTGGGGATGGGATTCGGGATTGGGGATTTGGGATTCGTGATGGAGCGGGATGCGGCGAGCGACATCCCCAATCCCCAATCCCGAATCCCGGGCATCACATGTCGTACTTGTTCACGTCGAAGCCGCGCGCCTTGTACTGCTTCCAGCGTTCGCGCAGCGGGTCGCGCGCGGCCGGGTCGGCGGGCACCACTTCCAGCACCCGCTCGCAGGTGCCGGCATAGGCATCGTCGCGCAGGTTGATCACCAGCGTGCGCGAGGGCGCGTCGAATTCGCTTACCGATCAGGACCGGGGTCAGATCGTCTTCCTCGTCGGTGCCGGCAATCTGGTGCGGGATGTAGGCATCGTCGTCGAACGACCACAACAGCTCGTCCAACGCTTCGGCCTGCCCGGCATCACGCGCCAGGATCAGCGTCCAGTGGTTGCCGTCGTAGGCCTTGCGCGCCAGCTCGCACACCAGCCGCAACGGCTCCTCCAGGAACCGGGGCTTGGCGATGAGGTAGAAGTCGGCGCGCATCAGGCTGGGAATCGGGAATGGAGAATCGGGAATCGGGAAACAGCGGTGGCCGGCACGTGCGTGCCGGCCGTTTCGGTCGTGCAGGAGTTCGCTTTCACGATTCCCTATTCCCGTTGATCAATTCCCGGCCGCGCCTGCGGCGCGGTCGAGCAACCACTGCGCCAGCAGCCCGACAGGCCGGCCGGTGGCCATGCCGCGCTTGCCTTCGTCGTTGGCGACGCCGGCGATGTCCAGGTGGGCCCAGCGCTGGCCTTCGGTGAAGCGGGCCAGGAAGCAGCCGGCGGTGATCGCGCCGGCCCAGCGGCCGCCGATGTTGTAGACGTCGGCGAAGGTGGAATCCAGCTGGGTCTGGTATTCGTCCCACAGCGGCAGGCGCCAGGCGCGGTCGAAGACCTGCTCGCCGGCGGCCAGCAGTTCGTTGGACAGATCGTCGTGCTTGCTCATCAGGCCGGTGGCGTAGCGGCCCAGGGCGACGATGCACGCGCCGGTCAGGGTGGCGGCGTCGACCAGCGCCTGCGGCTCGAAACGCTGCGCGTAGGTCAGCGCGTCGCACAGGATCAGGCGACCCTCGCTTCGGTGTTGCCGACCTCGATGGTCTTGCCGGACATGCTGGTGATGACGTCGGAGGGGCGGTAGGCGTTGCCGTCGATGGCGTTCTCGACCGCCGGCACGATCACCACCAGGTTCAGCGGCAGCTGCATCTTCACCGCCGCCACGAAGGCGCCGAGGACGATGCCGGCGCCCAGCATGTCGTACTTCATCTCCTCGATGCCGCCCTGGGTCTTCAGGTTGACGCCGCCGGTGTCGAAGGTGATGCCCTTGCCGACCAGCACGAAGGGCTTGGCGTCGCCGCCGTTGTTCCACTTCAGCACGATCAGGCGCGGCCGGTTGGCCGAGCCGCGGGCCACCGCCAGCAGCGAACCCATGCCGAGGGCTTCCATCTGCGCCTCGTCCAGCACCTCGCATTCGGCGCCGTTGTCGGCGGCGAATTTCTGCGACTGCTCGGCCAGGTAGGCGGGGTTGCAGATGTTCGGGGGCAGGTTGCCCAGTTCGCGGGTGAACTGCACGCCGGCCGCGATCGCCACGCCCTGGGCCAGCGCCTGGGCGTCGTCGCCGGACACGGCGAAGCGGGCCAGGCCGGGTTCGTCGTTCTTCTTCTTGCCCAGGGTGGCGGTGTAGCGGTAGCAGGCGTGGTCGGCGGCGATCACCGCCTGGCGGATCTTCCAGGCCGCGTCGCGCTCCTTGACCTCGACCTCGGCCAGAGTGAACAGCGCGCTGGTCGAGGGGCCGGCCTTCAGCGTGCGGGCGGCGTCGCCGACCGCCTTCAGGTACTGTGGCACCCCGAATTTCGCCGCTTCGCCCAGCCCCACCACCAGCACGCGCGGGGCGGTCACGCCCGGCAGGTCGTGCAGGAGCGCGGTCTTGCCGGTCTTGCCGCTGATGTCGCCGCGCGCGACCAGGGCCGCCAGACGGCCGCCGCTGGCGGCGTCGATGGCCTGGGCGGCCGGGGTCAGGGTCTTGTCGCCAAAGGCGCCAACCACCACGCAATCGAAGCCGGCGCTGGCCGGGGCGTCATGGTTCAGGGTGAATTCCAGGGTCATTGAGCAGATTCCATGGCCAGTTCCGTACAATCGCGGGTCCTGTCGGAGGGCGGGCTTCCCGAGCGGAAGCGCGAGACCGCCGTCTGCCGACGCCAGCGAACGAACCCCGGATTGTAAAACAAGCACGATGCCGAAGCTGGACCGCTACCTGTTCCGCGAATTCACCCAGAGCTTTCTGGCCACCCTGATCATCCTGCTGATGGTCAGCGTGGGCGGCGTGATGGCCGACATCCTGGGCAAGGTGGCCGACGGCAAGGTGCCGGCCCGCCTGCTGCTGTCCCAGCTGGGCCTGCAGTTCCTGGGCTATCTGCCCTACATCCTGCCGCTGGCGCTGATGCTGGGGCTGCTGCTGGCCTTCTCCCGGCTGTACCGGGACTCGGAAATGGCGGTGTTCACCGGTACCGGGGTCGGCCCGCGCCGCCTGCTGAGGCCGCTGCTGCTGCTGGTCGTGCCGGTGGTGGCCGCGGTCGCGCTGTGCTCGCTGTGGTTGGGCCCCTGGGCCAAGCGGACCGGCGAGAACATGCTGGATCAGGCCAATCGCAGCCTGGTCGTGTCCGGGCTGGAAGCGGGCAAGTTCACGGTGCTGTCGAACGGCACCGTGGTCTACGTCAGCGGCATCTCCGCCGACGGCACCACCCTGAACCGGGTGTTCATGCACCGGCAGAAGGAGGATCGCCTGGACGTGGTCACCGCCCAGCACGGGCAGATGTTCTTCGAGGGCCAGCGCAAGCGCTACCTGCGGCTGAGCGACGGATTCCGGGTCGAGGGCCCGGCCGGGGAAGGTCTGGATTACCGGCTGATGCGCTACGCCAGCAACGAATCGGCGCTGCCGGATCGCACCGACACCCTGGATCACGACGATCCCGAGGTGCTCTCCACACCGGCCCTGCTGGGCGACGATCGGCCGGGCGCCAATGCCCAGCTGCACGCCCGGCTGACCCCGCCGCTGCTGGCGCTGGCGTTCGCGCTGCTGACCTTGCCGCTGTCGCGCAGTTCGCCGCGACAGGCCCGCTACGGGCGGGTGATGCTGGGGTTCCTGGCCTATCTGGTCGGGGTGAGCCTGATGTTCAACGGCACCCAGTTGCTGACCGACGGCAAGCTGCCGGGCTTCATCGGCCTGTGGTGGCTGACCCTGCCGCTGCTGGCCGCGGCCATCTGGTTCTATCTGCGTGACGGCAAGCTGGGCCGGCCGAGGGGGCGCGCATGAGGCTGCGTCCGAATCTGCACGACCTGTACGTCGGCCGGGTGGTGCTGGCCACGGTGCTGCTGACCTGGGCGTGCTGGTCGGCCTGGATCTGGTGATGGCGCTGTCCAACGAGGTCAGCGACATCGGCAAGGGCAACTACACCTTCGGTCACGCGGTGGCCTGGCTGGCCTACACGGTGCCGCGCCGCGCCTACACGATGTTCCCGACCGCGGCGGTGATCGGTTCGCTGATGGGCCTGGGCCAGCTGGCGGCCAGCTCCGAGCTGACCGCGCTGCGCGCGCTGGGCCTGTCGCGGCGGCGCCTGAGCATCTCGGTGGCGGCCGCGCTCTCATCCTGACTGCATTGATGGTGTTCAGCGGCGAGACCCTGGGCCCGTGGGGCCAGCGCCAGGCCGACGTGCTGAAGAACAGCGCGCGCAGCGGCGACGTCGCGGTGGATCGCTTCTCCGGCCTGTGGGCGCGCGAAGGCAACACCTTCATGTACGCGCAGAGCGGCGAGGAGCGCAAGGAAGACGGCCGCAACTGGTTGCAACTGCGCGATGTCCGCCTGTACGAACTGGCGCCCGACGGCCGCCTGGCCTCGATCGCCCACGCGGCGACCGCCGAGCATCTGGAAGGCCACTGGCTGTTGAAGAACGTGCGCCGGACCACCTTCCACGCGCGTTCGGTGACCCAGCAGCAGGTGCTGGGGGAGCGCTGGGAATCCAAGCTCGACGCGGCGGTGCTGTCGTCCGGCCTGACCAAGGCACGCAACCTGCCGACCCGCGAACTCGGCCAGAACATCGACTACCGCAAGCGCAACGGGCTGGATGCGCGCGAGTACGAGGATCTGTACTGGAGCCGCTGGTTCTATCCGCTCAACGTGCTGGCGCTGTGCCTGGCGGCGATTCCGTTCGCGTTCGGCAGCCTGCGCAGCGGCGGCATGGGCAAGCGCCTGTTCCTGGGCATCATCTTCGCGGTCAGCTTCTGGGCGCTGCAATTGCAGTTCGTGCGCCTGGCCAGCGCGTTCCACATGGACTTCCGCATCGCCTACGCGATGCCACCGATCCTGCTGCTGGCGGTGTCGGCCTGGATGTTCCGACGGCGCAGCGCATAGCGCCGCGCCGCGCCCCGACTCACTTTCCGTGACGGGGTATCGAACGCGCCGCAGCGCGCCGCTAAAACAACGTGTCAGCGCCTCTGCTTCGGCAACCGGATCATCCGCGTCCCGCCGAAACGGTCATGCCGCACCTCGACCCATCCTCCGCGACGGGATGTCGAACGCACCGCAGCGCACCTGTGAAAAAGTTGTCAGCGCTTCTGCTTCGGCAGCCGAA
>OFCY01000119.1_pt1 | contig 12653 bp, 12 predicted proteins | sample 1520981 | NCBI WGS metagenome assembly OFCY01 (sample SAMEA2532533, study PRJEB24079) | metagenome
GCCAAGCGGAAAAAACGCTGCGCCACGACAACCCGCGACGCGAACCCGCATCCCGCTCATCACCACGCCATCGGCCGCAAACACTTTCTGCCTCTCGCATCCCTGGGCGACAATGCCCCGGTTCCGTTGAGCGGCACCTCCATGTCCAACGCTTTTCCGCCACGCCATCTGCTGCGCGATCTTTCCCTGTCCGCCATCGCCGCCGGCTTCGTCACCGTGCTGGTGGGCTTCGCCAGTTCGGCGGTCATCGTCTTCCAGGCCGCGCAATCGCTGGGCGCGTCGCCGGAAGAAATCAGTTCGTGGATGTGGGCGCTCGGCCTGGGCATGGGTCTGACCTGCATCGGCTTGTCGCTGCGCTACCGCATGCCGGTGGTGACCGCGTGGTCCACGCCCGGCGCGGCGATGTTGATCAGCAGCGCGGCGGGATTGCCGCTGTCCGATGCCATCGGCGCGTTCCTGATCTCGGCCGGATTGATCACTGCCGCCGGCTTTTCCGGCCTGTTCGAGAAGACCATCAGCCGCATCCCGGTGTCGCTGGCCTCGGGCATGCTGGCCGGCGTGCTGCTGCGCTTCGGCCTGGACGCCTTCGTCGCCATGAAGACCCAGTTGGGCATGGCGCTGACCATGTTCGTGGTCTACCTGCTCGCGCGCCGGTTGCTGCCGCGCTACGCGGTGATCCTCACCCTGCTGGTCGGCATCGCCTTCGCCGCCGGACTCGGCCAGTTGAAGACCGACGGGCTGAGCTGGGAACTGGCGAAGCCGATCTTCATCTTCCCGACCTTCTCCCTGCCGGCGCTGTTCGGCATCGCGCTGCCGCTGTTCGTGGTGACGATGGCCTCGCAGAACGTCCCCGGCGTAGCGGTGATCCGCGCCTCCGGATACGCGATTCCGATCTCGCCGGCGGTGGGCTGGACCGGCGTGGCGAACCTGCTGCTGGCGCCGTTCGGCGCGTTCGCGTTGAACCTGGCCGCGATCACCGCCGCCATCTGCATGGGTCGCGAAGCCCACGAGGATCCGGACAGACGCTATGTCGCGGCCATCGCGGCGGGCGTGTTCTATGTGCTTGTCGGCATCTTCGGCGCCACCGTGGCTGCGCTGTTCGCCGCGTTCCCGAAGGAGCTGGTCATGGCGATTGCCGGCATCGCGTTGCTGGGCACGATCGGCAACAGCCTGTCGGCCGCGCTGCGCGAGGAATCACATCGCGAACCCGCGTTGATCACCTTCCTGGTGACCGCCTCGGGCCTGACCATCGCCGGCATCGGATCGGCGTTCTGGGGATTGATTGCCGGCGTGGTGACGCTGTTGATCTGGCGACGCGGATAGGACGCCGCGCTCACGCGGTTTTCATTTCGCCGAACGGTTCACGCCGTCTTTCCAGCGGGTTCATCCGCCGGTGAAGTCGTCGGCGGCAGGATTGGGTTCCCTCCCGACAGGAGCGAACCATGCAGACGCTTTCCTTCATCCGCCCTTCCCGCAAACCCTGGCTGCTGGCGCTGGCGCTGGCCGCCACTCCGCTGCTCGCGCAGGCCCAGGCCCAGGCACAGGATCCCGCCAAGGCGGCGATGACCGAACCGCAGGTGCGCGCGCTGCTGACCGAGAAGGGCTACACCCGCATGGACGATCTCGATTTCGAGGACGGCATGTGGGAGACCGACGCTACCAGTGCGGACGGCAATCGCGTCGATGTGCGCGTAAATCCGGCCAACGGCGACATCAAGGCCGAGGCGCTGGTGTCCAACTTCAGCGAGAACGACATCAAGGCGAAACTGGCCGCCGCCGGCTACTCCAAGGTGCATGACATCGATTTCGACGACGGCATGTGGAAGGCCGAGGCAGAACGCGCCGACGGCAACGACGTGGAGATCCATCTGGACGCCACCAGCGGTGCGATCGTCCACGTCGAGAACGATTGACGCGGCACCATCCGCATCCGTTCCGGACGAATGACGTCTCTCTCCCGTCCGGGACGTGATCGGTGGTGAAGGGAGGTGGCCGCCGGCCCGTCGCCGGCAGGCCGCCTCCCGGCGCGGAACGCGGTTACCGGCTCGTGCGCCTCAATCGCCTTCTTCTCGCCCCACCCAGATCCAGCGGCACGCACAGCGGAACTCATCCAACGCCACAGGACCCGCCCGTAGGAGCGGCCTCCGGCCGCGAGCCCCTACGCTCCATCCGTTCGCGAATCCGCAACAAGGGCGGAAAAAAGCTCGCGGCCGGGAGGCCGCTCCTGCGCCGGGAGAGATGAATCAATCGTCCTTTTTCTTCGCCCCGCCCAGATCCAGCGGCTGGCTGCTCTTGTCGTCCTGCGACCAGCGCACGCCGCTGTTGCGTTCGCAATCCTTCGATACCGGATCATTCGGATTGTCCGGCCGGCTGGCGCACAGCGGATTCATGTCCACCGCCGCGTTGGTGTCGTAGTACTCGGGCTGGCTGGCGCAACCGGCCAGCACCATCGCAAAGACAAGCAACATCGTTCCACGCATGGGTCACCTCACCGTATGTCTCCGGCGTGAGCATCTCCCATCGCGGGCAGGGCGAACAGTGCCGGAGGTTGAGTCCCGGCCGGTCCGGATGATCAGGCGTGCGGCACCGGCGCGGGACGGGCGAAGCGCCATCCCACCAGCAGGCCAATGAACAGCAGCAGCGACGCCAGCATCCACGGCGCGCCCGGCAGGTGCGCCGGCGCGTTCTTGCCGATGAACAGCGCGAAGGTGCTGGCATACATCATCGGGCCGACGATGCCGGCCAGGCTGACCAGACTCATCAGCGCGCCCTGGATGCGGCCCTGCACTTCCGGGCCGACCTGGCGCGTGATCAATGCCTGGGTCGCCGGTCCCGCCAATCCCCACAGCGCGCTGATCGGCAGGCCGACCAGGAACATCCAGCCCGCTTCGGCCAGACCATAGATGAAGAAACCGGCCACGCCACAGGCCAGGCCGAACAGCAGCGTGCGGCGTTCGCCCAGCTTCGGCACGATCCGTCCGACCAGCCCCGCCTGCACGATCACGCTGAACACGCCGACGAGCGCCAGCACCCAGGCGACCTGCCTTTCATTCCACTTGTACTGGTACTCGGCGAACAGCACGAAGATGCTCGGATACACGTAGTGGGCGAGGTTGGCGATCAGCACCACCGCCGCCAGCCCGAACACCTGCGGGTAGCGCTTCAACAGCACCAGCGAACCGATCGGATTGGCGTGCGACCAGTCGAAGCGCGGCGTGCGCTTCTTATTGGGAGCGACTCCGGCAACACGAACCAGCCGTACAGGAAATTCAGCAGCGCCAGTCCGGCCGAGAACCAGAACGGCAGGCGCAGATCGATCGCGCCCAGCTGGCCGCCGATGATCGGACCGATGATGAAGCCCACGCCGAACGCCGCGCCGATCATGCCGAACGCCTGCGCGCGCTTCTCCGGCGGGGTGATGTCGGCGATGTACGCGTTGGCGGTGGTGAAGCTGGCCGAGAACACGCCCGAGAAGATGCGCGCGATCAGCAACCACGGCAGCGACTGCGCCAGCGCCATCAGCAGGAAGTCCACGCCCAGGCCGAGGCACGACAGCAGGATCACCGGCCGCCGGCCGAAGCGATCCGACAGCGCGCCCTGGATCGGCGAGCATACGAACTGGATGATCGCGAACAGGGTGCCGAAGATGCCGACCCACCAGGCCGCCTTGGCGAAATCGCCGCCGACGAACTCGCGCACCAGGCCGGGCAGCACGGGAATGATCACGCCGAACGACAGGATGTCGATCAGGACGGTGACGAAAATGAAGATCAGCGCGGCACGGCGGCCGCTGACAGGCGGGGCTTCGGTCACGGGATGCGCACGGCGGAAAAAAGGTGCCGCAGTGTAGTGGATCTCCCGTCTACAAAGGTGAGACGGACAGGCGTTGCCCCAGTCGATGTTCCGCGCCCGGCGCCAGGGTGGAAGAAATCGGTACCGGCGTTGGCGGTTTCCACGCACAGGAATGCCCGCCAGCCCTGCGGCGGCAGGTCGGCGATGGCGGCGGCGCCGGCCTCGCCGGGATTCCAGATCACCAGCGCGCGGCTGCCGCGGGTTTCCAGGCGGATGCGGCGCCGGCCAACCGGGTCGGTCAGGACGAAGCGCGATCCCGCGTCTGCGTAAATCCGGTCGCTGCGCCCCGGATCACGCGGTTCGTCCAGCCGCCAGTCGCCCGCCTGCACGTACTCGTTGCCATCGAGCTTGTCGGCATAGCGCAGGCCATCCACACCGGAAACGGACACCTGCCTCGCGTCGCCCACGGCGAAGTAGCTGTGCAGCGCCTGGGTCAGGCTGGCCGGTCCGGAACCTGGATTCGCGGTTGTCAGCGTCTGCTCCAGCGTGGCACCGATGCGCAGCCGCTGGCGCAACCGCAGCGGTGTGCGCGGATCCGGCGGCAGCGCCAGATCCAGCACCACCGCGTCGTCCTCTTCCACCGCATCGACGAACTGCCAGGCCGAGATGCGCGCATGGCCATGCTGCGGCGCGTCGGCGGGCTGCCCGTCGCGGCCGAAGTACGGCCAGCAGACCGGCACGCCGCCACGGATGGCCTGCGGTGGCCGGTGCGTGGTCGGCGAACACCACAACACCTCGTCGAAGCCCGCCGGTTGCCACGCCAGCAGCTGCCCACCGTGGACGCTGACCGCCGCGCGCGCGGCGGGCGTGTCGATCTTCCAGGCGGGAATGCCGTTGAAGTCACCGAGTTGCACGGAATGGGCGGTGGACGTCATGGCGGGTCCGATGGCGACGCGACCGGCGGACCGGCGCGTTCGAGGGCGGTGAGAATCTTCTGTCCGGCGCGGCCATCGGCGGGCAGCAGGCCAAGGCGCAGCTGCTCGGCCTGGATGGCGCGGCGGGTCTGGGTGCCGATCATGCCATCGGCCGCGCCGATCGCGTGGCCGCGTGCCAGCAGCAGCACCTGCAACTGCTTGCGCTGCACGCGCGACAGGCCGGGATCGTCGGTGGGCCACGGGGTCAGCAATCCGGTCCCGCCACGCAGGCGATCGGACAACAGCGCGATTGCCAGCGCATAGCTCTCGGAGGCGTTGTAGGCATGGATCGCGTCGTAGTTGCGGAACACCAGGAAAGCCGGACCCTGCGCGCCGGTCGGCAGCAGCAACGCCGCGGGCGTATCCGCCGCGGCCAGCACGCCGCCGTCGGCGCGGGTGATGCCGCGCCCCAACCAGTCCGACAGCGGCCGCCGCTTCGTGCGGCCCGCCAGCGAGGCATCGAAGCCCGCCGGCAACGTCACCTCGTAACCCCAGGGCTCGCCGCTGCGCCAGCCCGCGCGTCGCAGATAGGCGGCGGTCGAACCCAGCGCGTCGGGAATGCTGCCGACCAGATCGCGCCGGCCATCGCCGTCCTGATCCACCGCGATGCGCGCATAGGTCGAGGGCATGAACTGGGTATGGCCGAACGCACCGGCCCAGGAACCGGTCAGGTCCGGATCCCGCAGATCGCCGGATTGCAGCAGGCCGAGCAGCGACAGCAACTCGCCGCGGAAGAACGACTGCCGGCGACCGAAGCAGGACAGGGTGGACAGCGAAACAAGCAGCGGACGCTTGCCCGACACCCGGCCGTAATCGCTTTCCACGCCCCACACCGCCACCACCGTCGCCGGATCCACGCCCGACTGCGCGCCCACGGTGGCGAGCAGATCACGATGCAGATCGAGCTGGGTCCTGCCATCGGCCACGCGCTGGTCGTCGACCAGCCCGGCAAGATAGTCCCACAGCGGCGTGGTGAACTCCGGTTGCGCGTCCAGCAGATCCAGCACGGATAGATCCGGTGCCAGATCGGCGGTCAGCCGATCAAAGTCGTCGGTCGTGATCCCGCGCGCGGCGGCCAACGGCCGGATCTTCGCCAGGCAGGCGTCGAATACCGGATCCCGCCGCACCGGCATGGGAGGCGTGGAGGGCGGTGAAGGCGCGGGCGTCGATTGCACCGGCGGAGTCACCTGCGGCGCGGGCGGTGGAAGTGGCGGCGGATCCTGCGGCGCCAGCAGCGCCCACAGCAGCAGCGGTTTCATCGGCGGGCCTCCCTGGCCAGTGGGGAACCCTACTCTGCCCTGCCCGATGTCGATTGGCGACCACATGCCTGAACGACCCACGGTGCCGCAACCGACACCCCGGCTCAGCGGTGATCGCCATCCACGTAGCACCAGCGGCCGTCGCGTCGCACGAAACGGCTGAGCTCATGCAGCCGCACCGCCGCGCCGCCCCCCACGCGATAGCGGGCGACGAACTCGACTTCGGCGGTGCTTTGCCCGGCGGCGTTCTCTCCGGTCAGGCGATGCTGTTTCACCGTCAGGCCCAGCCATTGGGTGCGCGCGCCACCGCGCGCGTCCAGGCCGATATCCGGCGGGCAGGTCGCCGGATCCCAGGTCGCACGCAGATAGGCTTCGTCGCCACGCACGAACGCGCTGTAGCGCGAGCGCATCAGCGCTTCGGCATCGGGCGCGGCTTCACCGGCGTGGTAACGGCCGCAGCAGGCGGCATAGGCGGCGCCGGAACCGCAGGGACAGGCATCGGGAACGAGTTTCATCCGCGCCATCATCGCAGCGGCGCGGCATTTCCGCACGCGCCGGCCAAGGGAATGCGCTCAGCCGTCGTAGGAACGGCAACCCCAACGGAACGCATACGCGGCGGCTTCGATGCCGCGCCCGATCACCAGGCGCGGCGCGGTCGTATCCACGCCCGCACGCAGCGGCATGACGCGGCTGTACTGCACGTCCAGTTCGCCGAAACCGTCGATCGCCGCCCGTTCCGGTGCGTGCGGCGTGGCCTGAACACGCCGGACGAAATCCTCCATGCCGCCGCGCGCCTGCGCGATCACCGCCACGCCGCTGTCGCCGCGCACGACGATGGCGGGAATCTCGGTGCCGTCGATTTTCAGCGGCTCGCGGAACCGGTACAGCAGATCGATTATTTCGCCGGGCGCGCGATCGGTGATTTCGACGCCGGCCGCGCGCAGGCGCTCGGCCAAGGCCGGATCACGCCCATCCGGGAAATCGGTGCGGCAATGCAGTGCGTCGGCGAACAGCGCCGTCGCGTCCAGCGTCCCGCCCGGAGCCGTCGGTTCGGACGACGTGGGAGATGCGCAGGCTACCAGCAGCACCGGCAGCAGAGCCGCCATCAGGCGAAGGCGAATGGACGTGGAGTGGATCATGCGACAGCCCTCCAATGGCGTTGCGTAGGAATCATGTCCGCGTGCCGCGGCAGTGCCAGCCTGGCGCGAACCTGTGCTGGCCAGCCAGCGACACGTCTGTGCGCCGCTGGCCGGGTGGAACTCAGCGGCGGCCGCCGGTCTCGATGAAGCGCAGGAATTCGGCGCGGGTGCGTGCGTCCTCGCGGAACTCGCCCAGCATCTTGGAGGTGACCATGCTGACGCCGCGCTTGTGCACGCCGCGCGTGGTCATGCACTCGTGCGCGCCGTCGATCACCACGCCGACGCCACGCGGCTGCAACACGTCCTGGATGCACTGCGCGATCTGCGCGGTCAGCTTCTCCTGCACCTGGAAGCGGCGCGCATACACGTCCACCACCCGCGCCAGCTTGCTGATGCCGACCACCTTGCCATTGGGCAGGTAGCCCACATGCGCCTTGCCGATGATCGGCGCCATGTGGTGTTCGCAATGGCTCTCAAACTCAATGTCGCGCATCACGATCATCTCGTCGTAACCGGCCACTTCCTCGAAGGTGCGCGCCAGATACTCGCGCGGATCCATCCGGTAGCCGCTGAACCAGTCGCGATAGGCCTTGGCCACCCGCTTGGGCGTGTCCAGCAGGCCCTCGCGCGCCGGATCCTCGCCGGCCCACTCCAGCAGCACGCGGACCGCGTCCTCGGCCTGCTCCTGGCTGACCTTGCCGTGCTTGTCGTCGGAATGGCTCATGGCATCGAAAACCTGCTTGCGGGGCTCGGGATCCTACCGCATCGTGGCAATCCTCGTGGTTTCGCCGCACGCTCCCGAAGGTGCTTCGGCCCCGAAAACACACCGCTTTTCGTTTGTCGATGACCGCCGGATGAATCCTTGTCGCTAGGGATTCCTACCCAACACCACCGTCGCCCGCAGGCCACCGCCTTCCCGGTTGCCGAGTTGCACCTGGCCGCCCAGCGCGCGAGCAAGTTGCTGGGCGATGGCCAGGCCCAGGCCGGTGCCGCCGGTGGCGCGGCCGCGCGAGGGTTCGAGTCGCTGGAAGGGTTCCAGCACGAGGTCGAGCTTGTCCTCCGGAATGCCGGGGCCGCGATCCAGCACGTCGATGCATACGCGGCCCGTGTCATCCAACCGCAGTCGCGTCTCCGCGCTGCCGGCGTAGGCCAGCGCGTTGTCGATCAGGTTCTGCACGACGCGGCGCAGCACCTGCGGATGGGTCTTCAACGAGGCGGTGGCGCCTTCCAGGCGCTGCACGGGCTTGCCCATGTCCTGGTAGTCGCCCACCAGGCTGTCGAGGAACGCGCCGACGTCCAGCCGCACCGACGGCCCGTTGGCGACGTTCGCGCCGCGCGCGTAGTTGACGCCTTCGCGCACCAGCTGGCTGATCTGATCCACATCCTCCAGCAGGCGGATCTGCGACGGGCTTTCGTCCATCGCTTCCAGGCGCAGCCGCATGCGCGTGATCGGGGTTTGCAGGTCATGGGAGATGGCGGCGAGGATCTGGGTGCGCTCGGACACGTGCGCGGCCACCCGCGATTGCAGGGCATTGAGCGCGCGCGCGGCCTTCACCACTTCCGCCGGGCCTTCCTGCGATACCGGCTCGGCCGGTCCGGCGGGATCCATGCCCTCGGCGGCGGCGGCCAGGCGGGCCAGCGGACGCGTCGCCAGGCGCACCGCGATCCAGGCGCAGCCCAGCAGCAGAAACACCTGCGCCGCCAGCACCCACGGCAACCAGCGCGCGATCGGCATCAGCGACGGGGTGACTTCGATGGTCAGCGGCTGCCCGTCCGCCAGGGTCAGCTCCACCTCGTAGCGCTCGGGTGAACTCGACACCGCGCGCGGGCGCAGGGCATAGCGGTGCATCAGCACATCGTCGATCGCGGCGGTGACCTGCCGCGCCCGATCGTTGGCCAGCGGCGTGCCCGGCTGCGCCGGACGCAGCAGGTAGCGGTAGGTGCGGCGCTCCAGCCGGGGCACCCAGCGCGCGCGTTCGGCCGGCGACAGGCGTTCCAGCAACGCCACGCTCAGCGGAATGTCCTGCTCCAGGCTGGTCAGCATCATCGAACGCGTCGCGGCGGCGCGTTCGTAGAACAGCAGGGCGAAGGACAGCGCATGCGCCAGCAGCAGGCCGGTGGCGAGAATCAGCAGCACCCGCGCGCCCAGCGTGCGCGGCAGCCAGCGCCCGGCGCGCGATGGCAAGGGTGATGGCGAGGGCGTATTCATGATTCCTCGCCAACCAGCACGACCGGCTGGCTGAAGACGTAACCTTCGTTGCGCACGGTCTTGATGTAGGTCTGCTCGCGCGCGCCGTCGCCCAGGCGTTGACGCAGGCGACTGACCAGCAGATCGATGGAGCGATCGAACAGTTCCGCATCGCGGCCCTGGGTGAGGTTGAGCAGCTGGTCGCGGCTGAGCACGCGCTGCGGATGATCGATGAAGACCCGCAGCAGCCGGAACTCGGCGCCGCTGAGCGGGTAGGCGGTGTCGTCGGCGTCGAGCAGGTGGCGCGCGGTGGTGTCCAGTCGCCACTGGCCGAAACCGATCAGGCGGCTGGCCTCGCTGACCTGGAGATTGGGCGGCAGCATCCGCGCGCGGCGGATCACCGCGTTGATGCGTGCCAGCAGCTCGCGCGAGGAAAACGGCTTGGTGACGTAGTCGTCGGCGCCCATCTCCAGCCCGATGATGCGATCGGTCTCGTCGTCGCGCGCGGTCAGCAACACCACCGGCACCGTGCGGTACTTGCCGGCGCGCAGGTTGCGGCACAGCGACAGGCCGTCCTCGCCGGGCATCATCACGTCCAGCACGATCAGGTCGATGTCGCTGGTGTCCAGGGTGGCACGCATCTCGCGCCCATCGGCGGCCAGGCTGACCCGCAGGCCGTTGCGGCGCAGGTAGTCCCCCACCATCTGGCGGATCTCGCGGTCGTCGTCGACCACCAGGACATGATCGGTATGGGATGACATGCGTCTTTGCTCCGGAGTGCCGTCGCGGGCCGGGCGACGTTGCGTGGATGTCGGGGAATGTTAGCGCCTGACCGTGTGCCCGTTCCTTCGAAGCGGGCACACGGCGGACAGCGCGATGCGGTTCAGTGGCCGCCGGCGGCTTGCGCGGACGGCAGGCCGCTGGCTTCGAGAATGGCTCCGCTCACCGCGTCCGGCGCCGACAGCGGCGAGACGTGGCCGGCGTCGATGGAACGCAGGTGCGCGCCGATGCGCCGCGCGGTGGCGGCCTGCAGTTCCGGCGACAGCATGCGGTCGTTGCGCGAGAGCACATACCAGCTCGGGCGCGATTTCCACGCGGCGGTCGTCACCGCCTCGCCCAGCGCGCTACCCTTCAGCGGCAACTGGTGCGCTTCGACCTGGCGCAATGCTTCCGGCGCCACGTCCTGGGCGAAATCGCTGGCCAGGGTGGCCGGCGAGAGCGACAGCCAGCCGTCGCGTTCCTGCAACTGCTGCAGGCCGGGCGCGACCGGGAAGCCTTCGCCCTGCTGGGCGGAAGTCTGGCCCGCATCCGGCGCGAACGCCGCCACGTAGACCAGGCCGGAGACCTTGGGATCGTCGCCGGCTTCGGTGATCACCGTGCCGCCCCAGGAATGGCCGACCAGCACCACCTTGCCCGGCGCGGCGGCGATCGCCTTGCGGGTGGCGGCCACATCGTCGCCCAGTGAACTCAACGGATTGTCCACCGCCACCACCGGCACGCCGCGCTGGCGCAGGCGGTCGGCCACCTTGTCCCAGCTGGACGCGTCGGCGAAGGCGCCGTGGACCAGGATGACGGTGGGCGCCTGCGCATCCGCACGCGGTGCGGCGGTGGCGGGCAGGGCGGCGGACAGGGCCGCCAGCGACAGGCTCAGGGAAAGGGAAAGCGAACGCAGCATGGGAGCAATCCTCGGGTTGGGGAGCGCCATTGCACCGCCGCGCTGTATCCGCCGGGTGTCGGCCGCCCGCCGCTTTGTATCCGAATGTATCGGCCGCCGGTTTTCGCCGGCTTGGCTGACAAATGCGTGCCCGTGGGGACACGTCACCGATACGCCCGGGGCGTGCAATGGCCCCATCGCCACTCCGCACCGTCCTTCCCCCACCACGCCCTTTCCCGCCAGGAGATTCCCATGTCGCTGTCCGATTCCCGCTTTCCCGTCGATCTCGAACGCCGCCGCCTGCTCGGTTCGGCCGCCACCGCCGCCGCCACCGCGGGACTGCTTGGCCTGCTGCCCTCGGCCGCCCTGCGCGCCGCCACCTCGCCCGGCGACGACCGTATCCGTCCGTTCCGGGCACAGGTGTCCGAACAGGATCTGGCCGATCTGCGCCGGCGCGTGCGCGCCACCCGCTGGCCGGATCGCGAAACCGTCGCTGATACCTCGCAGGGCCTGCCGCTGGCGACGCTGCGCACGCTGGTCGATTACTGGGGCGGCGACTACGACTGGCGGCGACTGGAAGCGCGCATCAACCGCCTGCCGCAGTTCATCACCCGCATCGACGGCGTGGACATCCACTTCATCCATGTGCGATCGCGCCATGCCGATGCGCTGCCGGTGATCCTCACCCACGGCTGGCCGGGCTCGTTCCTGGAATTCCTCGGCGCCATCGATCCGCTCACCAATCCCACCGCGCACGGCGGACGCGCCGAGGACGCCTTCGACGTGGTCATCCCGTCGATTCCCGGCTACGGCTTCTCCTCGCGTCCGGATACCACCGGCTGGGGCCCCGAGCGGGTCGGCCGCGCATGGGACGAACTGATGCGCCGCCTGGGCTATCACCACTACGTCTCGCAGGGCGGTGATCACGGCTCGGTGATCTCCGATGCGATGGGCCGTCAGCCTCCCCCGGGCCTGCGCGGCATCCACCTGACCATGCCGGCCACCGTGCCCGGCGATCTGATGGCGGCGATCAACGCCGGCACGGCGCCGCCGGCCGGGCTGGCCGCCGACGAGCGCGAGGCGTTCCAGGCCTTGAGCGCGTTCTTCGGCCGCAATGCCGCCTACGGCGCGATGATGGTCACCCGGCCGCAGACAATCGGCTATGCGCTGAACGACTCGCCGGTCGGCCTGGCCGCGTGGATGTACGACAAGATCGCGCAGTGGACCGACAGCGACGGCCAGCCCGAGCGCGTGCTCGGCCGCGACGCCATCCTCGATGACATCAGCCTGTACTGGCTCGCCGGCACCGCGACCTCGGCCGGGCGCTTCTACTGGGAAAAACAACAACAACAACTTCAGCGCCACCGCGCAGAAGACCGATCGCATCACCGTGCCGGTGGCGGTCTCGGTGTTCCCCGGCGAGATCTACCGCGCGCCGCGCAGCTGGACCGAACGCGCCTATCCCTCGCTGTACTACTTCAACCACTCGACAAGGGCGGGCACTTCGCCGCCTGGGAACAGCCGCAGCTGTTCAGCGCCGAACTGCGCGCCGCGTTCCGGCCCCTGCGCAAGACCCTCTGACCCCACTCCTTTCCTTTCGAGGCATCGCCATGAACATGGTTTCCGTCGCTCCGCGTTCCTCCCTCC
>OFCY01000120.1_pt1 | contig 12500 bp, 16 predicted proteins | sample 1520981 | NCBI WGS metagenome assembly OFCY01 (sample SAMEA2532533, study PRJEB24079) | metagenome
CGGCCTGCTGCAGGTCCGCTGGCCAATCTTCCGGCGCACCCGGATTCGGTGCCGATCAACCGGGTTGGTGCCAGGTGGCCGGGCACGCCGCTGCACGGCACGGCGGAGTTGGAACCGTTCGAGGTTCGTGCGCACGACTCGCGGTCGCGCGCATCGTGATGCCGCGTTCGATGGTGCGGCTCTCGGCCGGCCGCGAGGCGATGAGCGACGAGTTGCAGGCGTTGTGCTTCAGCGCCGGCGCCAACTCGATCTTCTACGGCGAGAAACTGCTGACCACCGGCAATTACGATAACGAGCGTGACCAGGCCCTGTTCGCCCGGCTGGGGCTGCGGCCGATGGCGGTACAGGTCGAAAACATTGACGAGAGTCACAGAAGCAATGTTACCGGCGGCGCTACGGTGCACGCCGACATCACCGCACCGGCCGCCTGCTGCGGCCACGCGGCATAGTTGGTTGTGCTCAGGGGGAATCTGGCAGACAGGCACGGCGCCGCAATGGCGGCGTCGGCGTGCGTTGTGTTTCCGGCCATGCGGCGCAATTGAGGAAGTCCTTGTTTCGCTGCCAGGCTGCTGCCCGTATGACCCGCCCCGATCTGCTAGAACGCGTCCATCACCAGCGCAAGCTCCGCGCCGCCCAGGGACGCTCGCGCGTGCGCCGCACCGTCACCCGCCGCGACGGCGTGCGGGTGGAGGTCAATGGCCGCTGGTTGACCGAATTCGCCGGCAACGACTATCTGGGCCTGTCCCAGCAGTTCGAGGTGCAGAACGCGCTGCAGGATGCGGCCGGCCGCGAAGGCGCGGGCGCCGGCGCTTCCCACCTGATCACCGGGCATCACCTGGCCCACGAAGGCCTGGAACAGGACATCGCCGACTGGCTGGGCTATCCGCGTGGCCTGCTGTTCGGCAGCGGTTTCCTCGCCAATCTCGCCGTCCAGCAGGCACTGCTGGAGGACGGCGACGTGTGCGTGCAGGACCGGCTCAACCACGCCAGCCTGATCGATGCGACCCGCCTGGCGGGCTGCAAGCTGCGCCGCTACCCGCATCTGGATCCGGAAGGTGCGATGCGCCAGCTGCGGCAGGCGCCGGAAGGCGCGGCGATGCTGGTCACCGACGGCGTCTTCAGCATGGACGGCGATGTCGCGCCGCTGCGCGCGCTGAGCCTGGTGGCGCGGATGCAGCAGGGCCCTGCTGTACGTGGACGACGCGCATGGCGTCGGCGTGCGCGGCCCCGACGGGCGCGGCAGCGTCGCCGAGGCGCGGATGGGCGTGGACGAAGTGCCGCTGCAACTGGTGACGCTGGGCAAGGCACTGGGCGGTTACGGCGCGGTGGTGGTGGGCAGCGACACGCTGATCCAGATGTAGGCGGAAACCGCGCGACCCTACATCTACACCACGGCGCTGCCGCCAGCGCTGGCCGCCGCCGCCCGGGTGGCGGTGCGGCACGCGCGCCGGGATCACTGGCGTACGCGAAAACTGCAAGGCCTGGTGGATCGTTTCCGCACCGCCGCGGCAGGGGCGCGGGCTGGAACTGATGGCCTCGGACACGCCGATCCAGCCGGTCCTGTGCGGCAACGAAGCCAACGCGCTGGCGTTGTCCTCGGCGCTGGAAAGCGCCGGCTTCTGGGTGCCGGCGATTCGCCCGCCGACCGTGCCGGAAGGCAAGGCGCGACTGCGCGTCACCCTGTCGGCGCTGCACACACCGCAGGACGTGGACCAACTGGTCGACGTGCTGGCGCGTTCGTGGGAAGCGGTGCGCCGCATCCGCAACGTCGGCACCTGAACCCGCGGTGGCCGCCCGCGCGGTCGCCATTCCCGGATCGGCGACAATGGGCGCCGTCTTTTCCCGCCGGTTGCGCCGGCGGCTTCCAGCTCCGTCACGCATGCATATCGAAGTCGTGGGCCGCGGCCCTTCGCTGGTTCTGATTCATGGCTGGGCCCTGCACGGCGGCGTGTTCGCGCCGCTGGTCGAGCGCCTGGCGGATCGCTGCACCCTGCATCTGGTCGATCTGCCGGGCCACGGCCACAGCCGCGAGTCGGCCACGCCGCTGGAACTGCAGGCGTGCGCCGCGGAAATCCTCGCGCGCACCCCGCCGGCGATCTGGCTGGGCTGGTCGCTGGGTGGCCTGTTCGCGATGCAGGCGGCGGGATCGTCGCCGCAGGTGCTGGGGCTGGCGCTGATCGCCGCGACCCCGCGCTTCGTGCGGGGCGCGGACTGGCCGCACGCGGTCGAGTCCACGGTGTTCCACCAGTTCGGCGAGGAACTGCGGCGTGATTATCGCGGCACGCTGGAACGCTTCCTGGCGCTGGACACGATCGGTTCCGAACATGCGCGCGAGGAACTGCGCACGCTCAAGCAGACTTTGTACGCGCGCGGCGAGCCCGCGCCCGAAGCGTTGCAGCAGGGCCTGCGGCTGCTCGAACAGGTCGATCTGCGCGACGCGCTCGCCGGCCTGGCGATGCCCAGCCTGTGGATCTCCGGCCGCCGCGATCGATTGGTGCCGGCGGCGGGCATGCGCGACGCCGCGGCGCTGGCGCCGTGGGGCCTGCACGTGGACATCGCCGGTGGCGGGCATGCGCCCTTCCTCGGCCACGCCGATTAGGGTTGCCCGCGAGTTGATCGACTTCCTCTCCGCCGTCGGCCATGCGTCCGCCGGTCCCAGGACATGACCCGCCCGGGCCATTCCCCGCACCCAACTACAATCCGCCGATGAGTTCCCAGTTCGATCACCGCCATATCCGCCGCGCCTTCTCGCGCTCGGCCGCTGGCTACGACGCCGTCGCCGTGCTCCAGCACGAAGTCGAAAAACGCCTGCTGGAATCACTGGAGTATCTGGGCGATCGCACACCGAAGCTGGCCGTCGACGTGGGCAGCGGACCGGGCCATGCCGCCGCGGCGATGCACAAGCGCTGGCCGAAGGCGCAGGTGGTGGCGCTGGATCTGGCGCTGCCGATGCTGCGCGAAGCGAAGAAACAGGCGGGCTGGTGGAAGCCGTTCGCGCGCGTGTGCGCCGATGCGCGCGCGCTGCCGCTGGCCGAGGGCAGCGTCGACGTGCTGTTCTCCAACCTGTGCCTGCAATGGGTGGAGGATCTGCCGGCGGTGTTCGCCGGGTTCCGTCGCGTGCTCAAGCCGGGCGGTTTGCTGCTGTGCTCCACGTTTGGCCCGGACACGCTGCAGGAACTGCGCGACGCCTTCGCCCACGCCGACGACACGCCGCACGTCAGCCGCTTCACCCCGATCGCGCAGTTCGGCGATGCATTGATGATGTCGGGCTTCCGCGATCCGGTGCTGGATCGGGATCGCTTCACCCTGACCTACGCGGACCTGCCGGCGCTGATGCGCGAGCTGCGCGCGATGGGCGCGACCAATGCGATGAGTGCGCGCCGGCATACCCTGACCGGACGCCGTCGCTTCGCCGCCGCCAGCGCGGCGTACGAACCGTTGCGCGGTGCCGACGGCAAGCTGCCCAGCACCTGGGAAGTGATCTACGCCCACGCCTGGGCACCGGAGCCGGGCGCGCCGATTCGCGGGCAGGGCGAGGAAATCGCCAGCGTGCCGGTGTCGCGGATTCCGATCCGGCGACGCGGGGAATAGCGCCGGCGGATTGCGCCATACCGTGTGTGGTGAGGTGCGTGGCGGATGCCGGCTTTGTCGTCATGCACCGCATGGCGATGCGGAGCCTGCCCTCATCCCGCGCAAATCCCCCGTCGCCCGCTGGCGCGGGCGCCCGCCCCCTTTGAAAAAGGGGGCTCATCTTGGAACCGAAGTACCCGCCGTTCCTCCCCTTCGCAGGAAGGGGACCGAGGGGATTTGCTCTTGCCTCATGGAAATGAAGTGGCCCCCCGTGGCAGCATCACGCAATCAAACGCCGCGACACCTCGTGCCGGCCGTGCGTCTCCCTCGGCGCCACCGCCCACGTCTTCGCCACTTCCTTCATCGCCCGCACCAGTTCTTCTTCCGGCTTGGCATACGGAATCCGCAGCCAGCCGTCGGCGCCGCCTTCCACGCTGAAGACCGGGCCGGGGGCGAGGTGGATGCCGCTGCGTTCCATGTCGGCGCACAGGCGGGTGGCGCTGCCGTGGGGCAGCTGCACCCACAGGGTCAGGCCGCCTTCGGGCTGGCGGAAGCGCCAGTCGGGCAGGTGTTCGCGCAGCGCGGCGATCAGCGCGTCGCGGCGCTGGCGCAGTAGTTTGCGGCGATTGGCGAGGATGTCCGGTTGGGCCAGCAGTTCGGCGACGACCAGTTGATCGAACAGCGAGCTGCCGAGATCGAACTGCACGCGGGCGTTGATCAGGCGGCGGATCAGCGGGCGTGGCGCGCGGATCCAGCCCACGCGCAGGCCGCCCCAGAACATCTTGGACGCGCTGCCCAGGGTGATGGCGTCGGTGGCATGCGCGGCGAAGGGCGCGGGCATCGGCGCGTCGGACAGCGCGGTGGCTTGCAGGGTCTCGTCGACGATGGCGGTGGTGCGGGCGTCGCGCAACGCGGCGGCGTAGCGCGCGCGCATGGCGTCGTCCATCAGGAAGCCGGTGGGATTCTGGAAATCGGGAATCAGGTAGGCCAGGTGCGGCGAGGTCTGGCGCAGGGTGGCTTCGATGCCGTCCAGATCCCAGCCCTGCTCGCCCAGCGGGTCGGCCAGCGGCGAACTGATCAGCTTGCCGCCGCCCAGCCGCAGCGCTTCGATGGCGTTGGAATAGACCGGCGATTCGAGCATCACCCGGTCCCCGGGGCGCGACAGCGCGCGTGCGGCGACGGCCAAGGCCGACAGCGCGCCGGTGGTGATGACGATCTGTTCCGGCGCCGTCGGCAGGCCGCGCCGCGCATACGACTCGGCGATCATCGCCTGCAAACCCGGAAGGCCCGAAGGCAGGTAGCCGTCGCTGCCCAGATACGAGGGCAGCGCGGCCAGGGCGCGTTCGTAGGCGGCGGCGACGCCGGGCGTGGCGGCGCCGGCGGCGCAGTTCAGATCGATGGCGCCTTCGATTGCCGGATTCGTGCCCAGCGCGTGCAGGGCGTGATCGTGCGCGCGACGGCGATCCACCGGCACCGTGGCGAAGGTGCCGGCGCCCTGCCGGGCGGTGGCGAAACCGGCGGCGATCAGATCGGCATAGGCGCGGGTGACGGTGTTGCGCGAGACCCCCAGCGCGAGGGTGACCGCGCGCTCGCTGGGCAGGCGGATGCCCAGCGGGATGCGGCCGTCGCCGATCAGTTCCTGCAGGGCCTGGCACAGGCCCCGGTAGGCGGGGGAGCGGTTGAACTCGCCGACCAGGGTGGCGAGACGTTCGGGAGCCAGCGTGCGATTCATGGGGCCACTATCGCACGATTGGCTCTATGGAGAAGGGCCAATTAAGCTCAAAGTGGCTCCATGGCGACGATCTCCCCCTCCTCGGGCCTGTCCAATCTGGGGTACCTGCGCAGCTCAAGGCCGGGCGCCTGCCCGAGCGGCTGTTCCGGCTGCTGGTCGGCCTGTGGCTGTATGGCCTGGCCATCGCCCTGATGGTGAAGGGCGCCATCGGCGCCTCGCCGTGGGACGTGTTCCACCTGGGCCTGTCGCTGCATCTGCCGGTGTCGTTCGGCGTGGTGATGATCATCACCGCGGTGGTCGTGCTGCTGGGCTGGATTCCGCTGCGGCAGATGCCGGGACTGGGCACGGTCGCCAACAGCCTGCTGCTGGGGCCATTCGCCGACATCAGCCTGGCGATGCTGGGTACGCCGGAAAGCCTGTGGCTGCGCATCGCCTACATGCTGGGCGGGGTGGTGACCTGCGCGTTCGCCACCGCGCTGTATGTCGGCGCGCAGTTGGGACCAGGGCCACGCGATGGCCTGATGACTGGCCTGACCCGCCGCACCGGCTGGTCGATCCGCAAGGTGCGCACGATCATCGAAGTCACCGTGCTCATCGTTGGCGTATTGCTGGGTGGCGTCGTCGGCGTGGGCACGGTGATCTTCGCCCTGGGCGTCGGCCCGTTGACCCAGTTCTTCCTGCGTTATCTGGTGGTGCGGCTGGACGATCCCGACGCGCGCACCGCCCTGCCGGACGAAGCGTGATGACCGCGAACGTGCTGCGCTACAGCGCCTTCACCACGGATCCGGCCGGCGGCAATCCCGCCGGTGTCGTGCTGGATGCGCGGAATCTCTCCGAAGCCGACATGCAGCGCATCGCCACCGAGGTGGGCTATTCGGAAACCGCCTTCCTGCTTCCGCGCCAGGACGGCACGTTCGACGTGCGCTACTTCAGTCCGCTGGCCGAGGTGCCGTTCTGCGGACACGCCACCATCGCCGCGACCGTCGCGCATGCCGAAGCGAACGGCGCGGGCGAGAAGGTGCTGCATACACGCGCCGGACGCGTGCGCGTGCAGGTGGATGAGCAATTCACCGCCACGCTGACCAGTGTCGAGCCGAGGATGGCGGCGCTGGAGCCGGACGACCTGGACCGCCTGCTCGCCCTGCTGCGCTGGCATCGCGACGAACTGGATCCCGCACTGGCGCCGGCCGTGGCTTATGCCGGCGCGTGGCATCCGATCATCGCCGTCTCCACCCGCAACCGCCTGGCGCGTCTGGACTACGATTTCGGTGCGCTTTCCGGGCTGATGGCGCAACGCGGCTGGACCACCTTGAACCTGATCTGGCGCGAGAACGCCGGCACCTTCCACGCCCGCAATCCGTTCCCGCCCGGCGGCGTGGTGGAGGATCCGGCCACGGGCGCCGCCGCCGCCGCGCTGGGGGCATATCTGGCACACCACGAGGCATTGCCTGCGGATCGCGTTTTCCGGGTTCACCAGGGCGATGATCTCGGGCGGCCGAGCCGGATCGGGGTGACGGTGCCGGAGGATCCGCGCGAGGGCATCCGTGTCAGCGGCACGGCGGTGAAGATCACGGACATCGCCACGCCGACAGGCTGACATGGCGGGCCCGATCGCGCGGCAGCCGCGCGGTTCGATGGCAGGGACGATCGCGGACGTCTGGAACGCCGCGATGGCAAGTGGGAATCCGGCATAAGCACATGCGTCGCGGCCATCACGCGGGCCGGCATGTGGCGATATCCTCGCGGTCCCCAGTGAAGCCGCTGCGCGCCCGGCCCCTGCGCCGGACGCATGCCGCCACCGCGCGCAAGAAGGACAAGCCGGATGACGCGATGGCCGCTGCCATCCGGATATCGCATGTCGAAACAGGTTCATGGGCCGTGCTCGCCGTTGCGCTGCCTCTCCCATCCGCGGCGAGCGCGGCTCACCCCGAAGCCGTTGCCGTGGACGGATGAACGACGGGACGCTCTCTCCCCGCCAGCGCGCAGCCGGAACGAATCCGGTCGCCTGGCGCATTTGACAGCCGGCGGAGACAGGCTATCTTGGCGCTCCCTGCCGCGTACCGGCCAACCCTGGCGGCATCTCCGCACTCCCACGTTCCTGCGGGCGGGTGATCGCTCTCCCGCCAGGTCCACGGCGCCATGATCCAGTTCAAGAACATCAGCAAGTCCTTCGCCACGCCCGGCGGCGAAACCGTGGCGCTGCGGCCGCTGGATCTGGACATCCGGCAGGGCGAGATCTTCGGCATCATCGGCCAGTCCGGCGCCGGCAAGTCGACCCTGCTGCGCCTGATCAACGGCCTGGAGCGTCCCTCGCAAGGCCAGGTGCTGGTGGAAGGGCAGGACATCGCGGCGCTGCCGGATCCGGAACTGCGCGCCGCGCGCCGCCGCATCGGCATGATCTTCCAGCACTTCAACCTGCTGTCGTCGCAGACCGTGGCGAACAACGTGGCGTTCCCGCTGCAGCTGTCCGGCATGAAGCGTGCGGAAATCGAACAGCGGGTGGCGCAGTTGCTGGACCGCGTCGGCCTGCGGGCCCTGGCGGATCGGTATCCGGCGCAGCTGTCCGGCGGGCAGAAACAGCGTGTGGGCATCGCGCGCGCACTGGCCACCCAGCCGCACCTGCTGCTGTGCGACGAGGCCACCAGCGCGCTGGACCCGCAGACCACCCAGTCGATCCTGCGGCTGCTGGCGGATCTGAATCGCGAACTCGGACTGACCATCGTGCTGATCACCCACGAGATGGAAGTGGTGCGCAGCATCTGCCATCGGGTGGCGGTGCTGGACGCGGGCCAACTGGTGGAAACCGGACCGGTGACGCAGGTGTTCCTGCATCCGGCCCATCCGACCACGCGGCAGTTCGTGGTCGATGCCGAACACCTGGACGAGGACGAACAGCGCCGCGCGCTGGACGCCGTGCCCGGCCGCATCCTGCGCCTGACCTTCCTCGGCGGCGATACCTACCGGCCGCTGCTCGGCCAGGTCGCGCGCCAGACCGGCGTGGACTACACCATCCTGGGCGGGCGCATCGGCCGCATCCGCGATACCCCGTACGGCCAGCTCACCATCGCGATGACCGAAGGCGACGCCGATGCCGCCGCCACCCGCTTGCAACAGGCCGGCGTCGATGTCGAGGTGCTGCGCGCATGATCACGATCGCAACGGTGCTTGGGCTGGACCCTGCGAAATGGGGCGAAGTGTTGGTGGCCAGCGGCGACACCCTGCTGATGCTCGCGGGCGCGCTGCCGTTGACCCTGCTGCTGGGCCTCCCGCTGGGTGTGCTGCTGTTCCTGAGTGACAAGCGCCAGCGATTGGAGAACCGCTGGCTGCACGGCGCGCTGGCGTTGCTGGTCAACCTGGTGCGCTCGGCGCCCTTCATCATCCTGATGATCGTGTTGATCCCGGTGACGCTGAGCCTGGTGGGTACTTCGCTGGGCGTGCGCGGCGCGATCCTGCCGCTGGTGGTGGGCGCGGTGCCGTTCTATGCGCGCCTGGTCGAAACGGCGTTGCGGGAAGTCCATCCGGGTGTCATCGAAGCCAGCGAGGCCATGGGCGCCACCACGTGGCAACTGGTCCGGCGCGTGCTGCTGCCGGAGTCCATGCCGGGCCTGCTGGCGGGGGCGACGGTCACCGCGGTGGCGCTGATCGGATTCACCGCGATGGGCGGCGCCATCGGTTCCGGCGGCCTGGGCGATCTGGCGTATCGTGATGGCTATCTGCGATCCCAGACGTCGGTGGCGGTGATCACCGTCGCGCTGCTGCTGATCATCGTCCAGCTCCTGCAATGGCTGGGCGACAGCCTGGTCCGTCGCTTCAACCGCCGCTGATTTCCTTTTTCCTCTCCCCGGGATTCCCCATGAAGAAGTTGCTGCTCCCGTTGTCGCTGATGCTGCTGGCCCTGGCGGCCTGCAAGCCGGCGGCGAAGTCCGACGACACCCTGACCATCGCCGCCACCGCCGTGCCGCACGCCGAAATCCTGGAAGTGGTCAAGCCGCTGCTGGCCAAGGAAGGAGTGAAGCTGGAGGTGCGCGTGTTCAACGACTACGTGCAGCCCAACGATCAGGTCGTGCAGGGCCAGATCGACGTGAACTACTTCCAGACCGAGCCCTATCTGAAAGCCTACAACCAGGATCGCGGGACGAAGCTGGAAACCTACATCGGCGTTCACATCGAGCCGTTCGGCGCGTATTCCCGACGTTACAAGTCGCTGGACGCGCTGCCGACCGGCGCGGACGTGGTGATTCCCAACGATCCGAGCAACAACAGCCGCGCGCTGATCCTGCTGCATCGCGCCGGGGTCATCCAGCTCAAGGATCCGTCCAACCAGATGGCGACCCTGCGCGACATCGTCGCCAATCCGAAGCAGCTGAAGTTCCGCGAACTCGATGCCGCGATGCTGCCGCGCGTGCTGGATCAGGTCGATCTGGCGCTGATCAACACCAACTACGCGCTGGACGCCGGCCTGCAACCGACCCGCGATGCCCTCGCCATCGAGGACGCGAAATCGCCCTACGTGAACTTCCTGGTTGGCCGCCCGGAACTGCGCGGCGACCCGCGGGTGAAGAAGCTGGAAGCCGCGCTGACCAGCACCGCCGTGCGCGAGTTCATCCAGAAGAAGTACCAGGGCGCTGTGCTGCCGGCGTTCTGATTCGACACCCGAAAACGGACGGGCGGCTGCTCACGCAGCCACCCGTCGATGCTTACACCCGACCGAACACCAGCGTCGCGTTGGTGCCACCGAAGCCGAAGCTGTTGGACATCACCGTGTCCAGCTTCGCGTCGCGGCTTTCGCGCACGATCGGGAAGCCCTCGACGCGCGGATCAGGTGTATCGACGTTCGCCGAGCCGGCGATGAAGCCGTCGCGCATCATCAGCAGGCAGTAGATCGCCTCGTGCACGCTGGCCGCGCCGAGCGAGTGGCCGGACAGCGCCTTGGTCGAGGACAGCGGCGGCACCGCGTCGCCGAACACGCTGCGCACGGCATCCAGCTCCACCACGTCGCCCAGCGGCGTCGAGGTGCCGTGGGTGTTGAGGTAGTCCACCGGCTTGTCCACGCCTTCCAGCGCCATCTGCATGCAGCGTACCGCGCCTTCGCCGGATGGGGCGACCATGTCGGCGCCGTCGGAGGTGACGCCGTAGCCGAGCAGTTCGGCATGGATGCGCGCACCGCGCTTGACCGCGTGATCGTAGTCTTCCAGCACCAGCATGCCGCCGCCGCCGGCGATGACGAAGCCGTCGCGATCGGCGTCATACGGACGCGAGGCGTGGGTCGGATCCTCGTTGCGCTGGCTGGACAGTGCGCCCATGGCGTCGAACATCATCGTCAGCGCCCAGTGCAGCTCCTCGCCGCCACCGGCGAACACGATGTCCTGGCGGCCGGCACGGATCAGGTCCGCCGCCGCGCCGATGCAATGCGCGGAGGTCGCGCAGGCGGCCGACAGCGAATAGCTCACGCCCTTGATCCTGAAGGCGGTGGCCAGCGTGGCCGAGACGGTCGAGCACATCGTGCGCGGCACCATGTACGGACCGACCTTGCGGGATGGGTGCGCTGGCGCAGCAGATCCGCCGCCTCGATCTGCCACTCGGCCGAGCCGCCGCCGGAGCCGGCGATCAGGCCCGTGCGCGGCTGGCTGACCAGTGATTCGTCCAGGCCGGCATCGGCAATCGCGTCGCGCATCGCCAGATAGGCATACGCGGCAGCATCGCCCATGAAGCGCTTCTGCTTGCGATCGATCAGGGCTTCCAGATCCAGCTCCGGCGCGCCGCCGACCTGGCTGCGGAAGCCGAGCTCGGCGTACTGCGGCAGATGGCGGATGCCGGAGCGGCCTGCGCGCAGCGCGGCCGACACGGTGTCGGGATCGTTGCCCAGGCAGGAGGTGATGCCCAGGCCGGTGATGGCGATGCGGCGCATGCTCAGAACGCCTCCGTGGAGGTGAACAGGCCCACGCGCAGATCGCGCGCGGTGTAGATCTCGCGGCCATCGACCAGCATGCGGCCATCGGCCACCGCCAGCACCAGCTTGCGGTTGATCACGCGGCTGATGTCGATTTCATAGCTCACCCGCTTGGCGGTGGGCAGCACCTGGCCGGTGAACTTCACCTCGCCGGTGCCGAGCGCGCGACCGCGTCCGGGTGCGCCGATCCAGGTGAGATAGAAACCGGTCAGCTGCCACAGCGCGTCCAGGCCCAAGCAGCCGGGCATCACCGGGTCGCCGAGGAAGTGGCATTTGAAGAACCACAGGTCCGGATGGATATCCAGTTCCGCCCGCACCATGCCCTTGCCGTGCGCGCCGCCGTCCTCGCGGATCTCGGTGATGCGATCGAACATCAGCATCGGGTCGTTGGGGAGACGGCCGGCGTCAGGGCCGAACAGTTCGCCGCGGGCGCTGGCCAGCAGCTGATCCCGGGTAAAGGAAGCGGGGGATTTCATGCGTGATCCGACAGGTCAGGAACCAGAATAATGCACAATTGTGCATACAGCTGTATTGACGCAGATCAGACATGCCTTTCCGTACGCCGGCGTAGGCGGACGAAGAACAAGGCAGCGCTTGGATTTTCGCGGATGTCCGCTATCCGGGGCCGATACCTCGGATAACGCATCCGCCGGCGTACGGTGCGCGAATTGCGCGATCCGTGAGTGCGGTGCTCTTTATTGCAATGGGCGTGTTCCCGCTGCCGCCGCGGGAGCCTGGCCCTCAGCGCGACTGGCTGATCCGGAACACGTGTCCGTCTGGATGGCGGACATGCATCTCGCGCACGCCCCAGGGCTCGTCCGTCGGCGGCCTGCTCACTTCGATGCCGTTCGCCAGACAGGTGCGATGGATGCTGTCCACGTCGTCGACCCAGATGGACATCCATACGCCGCCGGTTTCGACGCGGGGACCGGCGGGATCCTGGCGATGGCCCTGGCCATCCAGGCACATGAAGATCTCGCACTCGCCGGAACCGACCGATCCGAAGGTAGGCGGACTGCCCCAGTCCCAGCACTTCTCCCAGCCCAGCGCCTTGAACCACGCGAAGCTCTTTTCCATGTCCGAGACGTTGAGGATCGGGGTGATGTGTTTGGCGTACATGGGCGGGGATTGGGGATTGGAGATTCGGGATTCGGGATTCGGGATTCGGGATTCGGGAGAGCATGGCCTTTGCCTCCCCCTTTGTAAAAAGGGGGACCGAGGGGGATTTGCTTTTGGCGCGAAGAGCCA
>OFCY01000121.1_pt1 | contig 12411 bp, 12 predicted proteins | sample 1520981 | NCBI WGS metagenome assembly OFCY01 (sample SAMEA2532533, study PRJEB24079) | metagenome
ATTATAAGGTGGGCGCGTCGCTTTTTCAGGCGGCTCGCGGTGCCTGCGCCAGCGCGTGCCGGCGGATGTCCGTGGGGGTGGAGCCGAATGTGGCCTTGAACGCACGGCAGAATGCGCTCTGGTTCTCGTAGCCCAGCCGCAACGAGATGTCGAGGATGGACAGGTCGGTACCGCGGATGAGTTCCAGCGCCCGCCGATCGCGCAGCTGCGAGGCGTACTCGAAGGGCGTTTCGCCGAACACCCGGCGGTGCATCCGCAGCAGGTGGCAGGGCGAATAGTTGGCCAGCCGGGCGAGCGCATCCAGATCCAGGCGTTGACCAGGATCGCAGTGGATCGCGTGGCGGACCCGCAGCAGCCGCGTCATGGCCTGCTGGCGCAGCGGCTGTGTACGCCCGGCGCAGCGTGCCAGCCGGCCGTGCAGATCCGACTGCCAGTGCGCGATGTTCTCCAGCACCGCGGTGATGCCGTCCGCCGGTGCCGCGTGCGCGCGGTCGCGCAGCGGCGCCGCCAGCGCGATCAGGCCATGGGCGAGTCCGCGCGGCAGGCGTGCCTGCCAGGGCAGCAGCAGCTGGGCGTCCGCATACGGCCGCGGCATTTCCGGCCACGCCTGACGCGCACCGGCCAGGACCAGCCAGCCCTGCGGGCGCGCGCTGCGGCAGCGGAGTGCGCCGTCACCCCAGATCTGGCCGTGGCCGGCCTGCAGGCGCCATTCCAGATCGCCGGATTGCAGGCAGAGATCGCCACGCATCGGCCAGCTCAGGCTCATCCACTGCGCGGGCACGACAAGGCCGCTGCCTCGGCCTTGGGCGAGGACGAGATGCAGTCCGTGCGCTGATTCGCGATGCAGATCGAGCTGGCCGAACTGGCGCAGCCGGTGCGGGATGACTTCGATCATGGCGCTCTCTCTCTCCGTGCCGATGCGTCGGGTGCCGCGGCGGCCATGGCCACACCGTAGAAGGCGTTGCTTGCTTCTCCGAGAGCCAATCGCGCGTCGGGCGGGAGGCCAATTGCTCCGTTCCCGCGGCTGGACCGCGAAACGGAGAAGGCCACGATGCACGATCGTGGCCTTCGGGCCGGATCGAGAGAGAGAGAGATTCCGGCAGTTCCAATACTGCCGGGATGCATCGGTGCCCGTTGTGCCGTCCTCGTGCAATTCGTGTGCGAAGGTTGCGCAGGGTCCGGTGCATGGCGAAACCGAAGCGGACTCGGCCGAATGCGGCGTGGCGCAATGCTCAATTTCCGCACATCCGGAAAGTAAACGGATCGTTAGCCTCCTCGCGTCAGGCGTGGGGGAGACCGGCACCTGATTCGCCGCATCACGCGCCCGGCGCGTGGTCGTGATCCTTGATCTGCAGGAGAACCAGAGAGTGCGAACCATGAGCATCAACCGAAACGTGCACCGCTTCTATCGGGGATTGAAACGCACCGCCCTGAGCACCGCATTGGGCGTCTGCTTCGTCGGCGGCGCGTATGCGCAATCGAACACGTCCGGCGCCATCACCGGCCGCGCCACCGCCGGCGAAACCGTCACCATCACCAATCCGGCCACCGGTTTCAGCCGCAGCGTGATCGTGGGCAGCGACGGAAGCTATCGTTTCCCGGCGCTGCCCACCGGCCAGTACACGGTGACCACCGCCGGCGGTGCCAGCCGCACGGTCAGCGTCAGCGTGGGCACGGCGACCACGGCCGATCTCGTCGCCGGTGACGGCGGAAGCGCGACCACGCTGGATGCGGTGACCGTGGTGGGTTCCAGCGCGGTCAATCCGATCGACGTGTCCTCGGTGGAGTCCACCACCATCCTGACCGCCGAACAGATCGCGCGGATCCCGGTGGCGCGCGATGCGACCAGCGTCGCGCTGCTGGCGCCGGGCACGGTGCGCGGCGATGCGGCGTTCGGCAACCTGGCCTCGTTCGGGGGTTCGTCCGTGGCCGAGAACCAGTACTACGTCAACGGCTTCAACATCACCAACACCTTTCGCGGACTGAACTTCACCCAGGTGCCGTTCGAGGCCATTGCCGAACAGCAGGTCAAGACCGGCGGCTACGGCGCCGAGTTCGGCCGTTCGCTGGGCGGTGTGCTCAACCAAATCACCAAGCGCGGCGGCAACGAGTTCCATGCCGGCGCCAACATTTTTTACGAACCCAAGTCGCTGCGCGAGGAAACCGAGAACGTCCACTATTCCAATCCGCTGGTGCCCGGCAGCCTGGGACGGGTGCAGGAGGACAATTCCCGCGACAGGGAATGGCAGGCCACCGCCTCGGTCTGGGCCAGCGGCGCGCTGATCCAGGATCGCCTGTTCGCCTACGGCCTGGTCCAGTACGAGCGCGAGGAAGCCGATACCTGGAACAGCGTGATCGCCAGCACCAACACCAGCGCGGTCACCAAGACGCCGAACTGGGTGGTCAAGCTGGACTGGCAGATCACCGACAACCACCTGCTGGAATTCACCGGCATTTCGGACAAGCGGGAAGTCGAGACGGCGGTGTACGGCAACACCGTGGGCCGGCTGGACCGGCAGGCGCTGATCGGCACCAACTTCCAGGAGGCCGGCGGCGACAACTACATCCTCAAGTACACCGGCTACCTGACCGACAATTTCACCCTGTCGGCGCTGGCCGGCCTGGGCAAGTCCTCGCGGGCACAGCACCTGCGCACCGCCAACGGGCAGGATGTCCGTTACGGCGGCAACCTCGATCAGCCCGCCAGCGGCTGTCCGCTGATCGTGGACGCGCGCCCGCAATACCGCCGCGACCAGACCAATGGCGGACTGCCCTACGTCAGCACCTGCAACATCACCGGCGGCGCCATCCAGGGCGCCAACAACGAGGACACCCGCCACCAGTTCCGGGTGGACGCGGAATGGCAACTGGCGTCCCACCGCCTGCAGTTCGGCATCGACATCGACAACTACGAGTCCGTGGCCGGCACGTCGATCGAAGGCGGCCGGACCTGGCGGTATGCGACCAACAATGGCACGGACGGGCAGCCGGAGACCGGCGACGAGTACGACGTCGTGCGCGAGCAGATCGTCAACCAGGGCTCGTCCAACGAAATCAAGCAGCGCGCCTTCTACGTCCAGGACAGCTGGAACGTCACCGATACTTTCATCGCCTACCTGGGCCTGCGCTGGGACACCTTCGACAACCGCGACGGTTTCGGCAACAGCTTCGTGAAGGTGAGCAACCAGCTGGGACCACGGCTGGGCTTCTCCTGGGACGTCAACGGTGATTCCACCCTGAAGATCTTCGGCAACGCCGGCCGCTATGCGCTGCCGCTGACCGCCGACGTGGCCACGCGCGGCGCCTCCGCCTCGGTGTTCACCCGCCAGGAGTTCCGCTTCACCGATGTCGATCCGATTACCGGCGCGCCCGTCGGATTGACGCCGGAGGGCGACCTGACCTACATCAACGGTGAGTTCGGCGAGCCGAAGAATCCGCGGACCATCGCGGCCAAGGACCTGGACCCGATGTACCAGGACGAATTCATCCTGGGTTTCCAGGCTGCGTTGACCGAGCACCTGAATCTTGGTGTGCGCGGCATCTACCGCAAGCTGAAGGCGGCCATCGACGACAACTGCGACTACACGGCCATCCTGGAATCGGCCGGCTTCCACCTGGACGAGGAGGATGGCTGGCTCGATGCGCAGGGGCGCGCCGCGGCGCTGCCGGGCGCCGGATTCCCGTATTGCCGCATCTTCAATCCGGGCAAGGACGCGGTGTTCCTGACCGATCTGTACGGCGATGGCAACCTCACCCCGGTGCGGGTGGAAGGCTCGCGCCTGTCGCCGGAGGCGAAGCGGTCGTACAGCGCGATCGAGCTGTTCATGGATGGCAGCTGGGACAACTTCTTCTTCCAGGGTTCGTATACCTATGGCCGCAGCCGCGGCAATACCGAAGGCGGGGTGAAGTCCGACATCGGCCAGGCGAACACCAACACGACCCAGGACTTCGACTACATCGAACTGACCACGGATACCTTCGGCTACCTGCCCAATGACCGCCGCCACAGCCTGAAACTGTTCGGCAACTACGCGTTCAACGAGGAATGGTCGATCGGCGCCAATCTGGTGGTGCAGTCCGGGCGTCCGCTCAACTGCTTCGGCGTGTACGCGCCCTGGCCGAGCAGGACCGGCTTCCATCCCTACGGTTCGTCGTTCATGCGTTGCGGCACCACCGAGGCCGGCCAGGCGCTGGGACCGGATGGCAATCCGGCCAATCCGGTGGAGGCGTTCCCGCGTGGCACCAAGGGACGCCTGCCGTGGACGCGGCAGCTGGATCTCAACCTGCGCTATGCGCCGGCGTGGGCGAAGGGCCTGCAGTTCAAGGTGGACGTGTTCAACGTGTTCAACGAACAGAAGGTCACCTCGGTCAGCGAAAGCGCCGAGGACGGATCCACCGGTATCCCGGTGGACACCTACCTGTTGCCGCTCTCGTTCCAGGCACCGCGCTCGGTGCGCTTCATGGTGCAGTACGACTTCTGACAGCGAAGGTTCGGGACATGGCCGTCTTCGGACGGCCGTGCTTCTCAGGACGCGGCGGGCGTGTCGAGAATGCGCCCCTGCGCATCCACCACGAAGCGCGCGCGGCGGTCGCCGTGATAGAAGCTGACCCGCCAGGTGCCTGCGTCCTCGCCGGTGCCGCGTTCGCACAGGACGGTGATTTTCTCGGCGTCCATCAACTGCCGGAACACCGCCACTTCCAGGCCCAGTTCGCGTGCCACCGCCATGCCATCCACTTCGATGGGCGTGTTGTTGCGGGTGGGGTGGAAGGACAGGGGCAGGGTGGTCATGGGCGGCTCCGGGCGAGACGTATTGTGCCCGGAGACGAGGTGGCGGGTCTTGACCTGCATCAAGGCTGGCGGCTAGCCGGGTTTGTGGCGCGATGGTGGAAGCGCGGATGCATGCAACTCGTCGGTTTGCTCGCGATGCACGCCTACGCCATGCGTATACACCAATGTTCCGCCCAGCCACCCGGTCGCGCACAGGGCCAGGAAGCCGATCGCGCTCAGGGCCAGCGCGAGCGCGTCGGGCGGGTGCAGGGTCCTGTCGTGCACGCGCAGCATCAGGCTGGCGGTGTAGCAGCTCCAGGTGATGACCGCCATCAGCAGATGACGGTTGGCGACGCGCAGGGCGGGACTGTCGTTGGGAATCTTCATCAGCTCGAGGAATCCGGCCGCCATCGTGGCGAGCGCGCTGATCGCACCGATGAGCAGCAGGCCGCCGGCGACCCGCCAGGCCGGGTCGCCCCACCACCGGCTGCCGACATCAGCGAACGTGGCCAGTGTCCAGCAGGCGATGGGGAAGTGCGCCAGCGCGGGATGCAGCGGATGTTTCATACCGCCAGCACGGCGCTCAACAGAGTGAGGAAACCGGCGACGGCGACACCGGCGTGCACGAACACCACCGCCTTGGGCGCAACCCGGCCACGCAGGTGGATCGAGGCCAGGAAAAAGCCGCCGAGCGCGGCGAGGATGAGGATGGCCAGGGCGGCGGTGACCCGTGCGGAGGCGCCGCCCTGGACCACGGTGAGAATCAGCAGGACCAGCCCGCTGGCGCCGAGCAGGGCGTGCAGGATGGAAATCGCCCACGGGGCGAGATGGCCGCGCAGCACGCGGCTGGCCAGGAACAGGCCGCCCAGGGCGGCGATGGCGAAGACGATCAAGGCGGTGATTAAAATGGTGTTCTCCCTTCAGATGGCGGGTGGGCTATCGGGCAGGTGGGAGCGGGAAGGTTCGGCCGGTGACGGATCCAGCCGCCTCAGCACTTCGTCGGTCATGCGTTCGCAGCGGGAGCCGAGGAAGGGAAAGGCATCGGCAAGGGTTGTCGCCAGGGTGTCGTGCAGGGCCGCCCGCAGTTGCCGGCGGGCGCGGTGCAGCCGGGTCTTCACGGTTTCCTCGCGCAGGCCGAGCGCGGCGGCGGTTTCCTCCACCGTGCATTCCTCGATTTCGCGCAGGATGAACACGATGCGGAACGGTTCGGGCAGTTTGTCGATGGCGCGCTCGACGAGGACGCGGATCTGCGCGCGGGTGGCGGCCGCGGCGGGATCCTCGTGGCCAAAACGGGAAGGGAACGCCACGACCCGTTCGTCCTGCTGCGCGGCTTCGATCTGCGCCACTTCCACTTTACCGCGGCGCTGGCGCAGGCGTGCGTAGGCGGCATTGAGCACGATGCGGGTCAGCCAGGTGAGCAGCGAAGCCTCGCCGCGGAAACCGTCGATCTTTTCGTACGCGCGCACGTAGGCCTCCTGGACCACGTCCTCGGCTTCGTCGTCGTCGTTGACCACGCCGCGCGCGACCCGGAACAGGCGCTGGTTGCAGCGCCGCATGAGTTGGCGAAACGCGTCGCGGTCGCCGTGCCGGATCCAGGCGACCAGGGTGGCGTCGTCCAGGGCGGCGTAGTCACGGGCCAGCGGGGGATGAACAGGGCTCATGCGATCTCCTCTCCTATCCATCGGATGCAGCAGGGGCCGCGAGGTTCCCGCGGCGCAGGGGCCGGGAAAACAGCGGCATTCTGCGCCCGTGGGCCGGACGGGACTGTGTGGATGGCCGCGGGCCTGGCGAGGGGACGGCCGGAGCATCCCGGGCGCCCCACCCTCGCTGGAACCGCCGTGCGGCGGGCAGCCAGGGCCCACGGTCGACGGGGAGGGCGCCGGGGCATACTGCGCGCCACCACATCCACGCACGAGGGCTCCGTGAACGCATGTCTTCGCTGGTTCGTTTTCCTCCTGTCCGCGTCGCCACTGGCGCTGGCCGCCGCCGAGCCGCCCGCACAGGCCGACCTGCGCCTGTGGCGCCTGGATTGCGGGCAGCTATGGACCTACAACCTGGACGAACTGTCGGATACGCGCGCCTATGTGGGCCAGAGCAAGCTGTTTGTCGGAAGTTGTTACCTGATTCGCCACGGCAATGAATATCTGCTGTGGGATACCGGTCTGTCGCGCGAGTATCTGGGCAAGCCGTTGACGCGGGGCAAGGAGGATTCCACGTCGTTGTCGAAGCCTGTCGTCGAGCAGCTGGCGCGGATTGGAGTGAAGCCGGCGCAGATATCGAAGATTGGCATCAGTCATTACCACTTCGACCATATCGGCCAGGCGGCGGAATTTCCGCAGGCCACCTTGCTGATAGGTGCGGGCGACTACGCGGTGCTGGGCACGCCGGGGCACGAGGAGCGGAGCAAGCGGTTCGCGCCCTGGCTGGGCAAGGTCAAGGTTGGAGAAGGTACGGGGCGATCTGGACGTATTCGGCGATGGCAGCGTGGTGATGCTGGATCTGCCGGGGCATACGCCGGGTCATCATGGCCTGCTGGTGAACCTGCCCAAGCGCGGCCCGGTGCTGCTGTCCGGCGACGTGGTGCACCTGCACGAGAACCTGGAAACCCGCGGCGTGCCTTCGTTCAATACGGACCGCGCGCAATCGTTGGCCTCGATGGACCGCTTCGCCAGCCTTGCGAGGAATCTGAAGGCGACGCTCATCATCCAGCATGAGGAAGCGGATGTGAGGAAATTGCCGGTGTTTCCGGAGGCGGCGGAGTAGGGGTTTCGTGTTGCCGGAATCGCTGTTCGTCGTCATCCCGGCGAAAGCCGGAATCCATCGGGCTTTGGCGCTTGGGCTCGGCCGCGTGGGGACGGATGGTGCAAGAGCAAAGTGGGTCTCAGCTTTCGCGGGGGATGACGGACGCAGCGCCTTCGCGTCTCTACTTCATTCAACACAGCGCCGCCCCGAAGCGGACTGTGAATCGTGATTCGAGCACTCGTGATCCAGGGGCATAATTGGCCGACGAAATGAAGGAGAGGCAGGATGGCCGAGTTGAAGGAGACACTTTCGTTTTCTGCCCTGGAGCGACGATTGGCGGCCATGCCGGATGGACCCGCAGCCGTCTTGAACACGCCGCGCTGGCTTAGGCGGCTGAGCGTGCTGGGTGTCGCAGGCGTCATTGTAGGCTTGGCCCCTGCCGTGTTGGTACAGTTCATGCGCCCACAAATGTGGATGGTATATCTGGCGCAGGCGGGCCTCGGCCTTTCGGTAGTGGGGTGTGGTCCCTTCGTCCTGCGGAGCCTATGGGTGCTCCTTCGCGGGATCAGGGATTGGAAGAACGAGCAGGCGGTGCAACTGGATCATGATGTCGGCTGCTTCCGTGATCTGGCGAACTGGTTGGTGACTTTTCCGAAGGAACAACTGCTGGAGTACCGTCGACTGACTCTGCTGCAGCGACAGCAATTGGAAACGAAGGTTGGATTGTTGTCCGGAGGATTTTCCCGGTTGGGATTCATGCCGGTGGCGGCGGCGCTGTTCCTTCTGTTGATGAATTGGAACCGCCTCCTTGCGGTGCCGAGTTGGTTGGCGTTGTTGGGGATATTCGTGGTGTTGCTGTATCTGATTTCGGCGGCGGGCGCACTGATGAAGATACGCGTTGATCTGTACGACATGTTGCTGAGCAACGCCATTGAACGGAAAGGTGGATAGGAATGGTTGAGCGTTGGGGGATTGCGCTGTTTCCGGTGTTTGCTGTGCTGGTCGTGTGGGCCGCCATCCGGCGACATGCTCACTTCACACGCCTATTGGAAGATTCGTTCGCGAAGTTGCAGTTCGATACACCTGAAGGGCGTGTCGGCGGTGAGCGCGTAATCGTCGTAAGCAAGCAGCAGGCGCAAATGAATGCCATGTGGGGAGGCGAAGTGGGCTCTGCACCAACTTCGGACGCTTTTTGGTACTGCGTTGGGCCAGGACCGTCATATTTCCTGGTTGTCCCCATCTTGGCCAATCGATGGAACGGTCTGGACCTGACGTGGGTCGTCAGGCCGTTGACCGAAGAGCGCATGCGTGCCGCGCTGCAAGGCGATCGCGCGGGTGCGCAGCGTGCGTTTGGGGATCCAAGATGATTAGACCTTCCACCTAGATGTTGCGGATATGGCGGACAAAATTGCGCTGGAACTACTATTGTTGGTGATAAACCCTGATCACCACCGCCCCCGTACTCGCCACCGACAAGGCGCTTGAAGGTGCCTGGGAGCTCCAGGGCGGCGAGTATGTCGCCGAGGACGGGCAGACGAAGAACTATGCGGAGATGAAGTTCAACGGACAGAAGGTGCTGGCCGATGGCCGGTTTTCTTTCACCATGCAGTCCGGTGACAAGTTCTGGGCGAGTGGCGCGGGCCGGTACGCGGCCGGGGACGGAAAGTACACCGAGACGCTGATGCAGCGCTCCTTTCCGGCGGAGGGCAGTGGCGTGTATTCGTTCTGCTATCGCGTGGACGGCGACGTCTGGCGACTGGAGCGGTGGAAGGACGGCAAGCGGGTCGAGTTCGAGAAGTGGAAGAAGGTCCGGCCCTGAGGGGGAGGCGGCACGTCGCCGCCCCCCTCAGATGGCATCACGATTCGTCGCTGTCCGGTACGGAGGAGGAACGCTTCCGCGTTCCCGCCATGCTCGCGAATACGCCGTCACGGCGCACCCAGGCGTGGTACAGGGCGGCCGACAGGTGCAGCAGCACGGTGGCGAACAGCAGGCGGGCGCCCCAGCCGTGGGCGTCGCGCAACCAGGCGTAGATGGTGGGATCCGGCGCGAGCAACGGAGGCAACTGCACGCCGCCGAACAGCACGATCGGATAGTTGCCGGCCGAGAGCATGGCCCAGCCGACCAGCGGCATCGCCAGCATCAGCGCGTACAGCAGCCAGTGCGAGGCGAGTGCGGCGGCGGCCTGCCAGCGCGGCAGATCCGCCGGCAGCGGCGGCGGGCGATGGCGCAGGCGGTGAATCAGCCGCCAGAATCGCGAGCAGCAGGATGGCCGCACCCAGCGGACGGTGCAGCGCGATCAGCCAGGGGCGTTGCGAGACAGAGGCGACCATCGCCACGCCGATGAACAGCATGGCCAGGATCATCAGCGCCATGGTCCAGTGCAGCACGCGCGCGATCGGATCGAAGGAAGCCGGACGGTTCATCGGGCACTCCCTTGCCGGTGGCATCGGGCGCATGACCACGGCTGATTTCGCGTTCGCGGCGATTGAACGATTGCGAATACACCGCCGAACGCGCCGCCAGGATCGGATCGTCCGAGCCACGGATGCCGGTCGGCAGGATCAGCGGGTCGTAGTTGATGTCGCGGCAGGCGCCAGTGGCCTGCGGTTGCGCGGCGGTCAGCGAGAGGGTGCCGGCGACGACCTGGCGCCGGTTATCGGGCCAGGGTTGCGAGGGATCGTTCACCGGGTCGCCCGGTTTGGCGAGCGTCAGCACGAGATCCCATTGCAGCGGTCCCTGCGCGAGTCGTTGCGCGAGATCTTCGGCGAGAAAATCGGCATCGGCCTGTTCGCGTTGTTGCGGGCTCAGGGGCGCGAACGGCAGGTGCGGGCGCATCGACCAGCGCACCGCGTGTTCGCTGCCGTCTTCGGCGATGAAGCGGAACGCGTTGACCCCGTTGTACTGGGTGTTGCCCCAGCTGTTCGACCATGGCGCGGACTTGGCCCAGGCCTGGAACTTGCGCGCTTCCGGATAGCGTTCGACGAAGGCGGCCATGCGCGCGGGATCTGGTTTGCCGGTGGCCGGGTCCGGCCGCGAGGCGAGCGTCTGCGCGTGGAAGCCTTCCGTCGTGGCGACCACGAAGAACGGGAAGCTGTTCATCGCGGTACGCCATTGCTGGCCATCGTCGGTGCGCAGCAGCAGCGCCATGCTGCGCACGCGCGCCTGTGCGTCGGCGCCGTGCGGATCGCCGCCGCCAATCGACATCCGGCCCAGCACCGGCGTTTCCGCCTGGCGGAACACCCGCGCCGACGACAGCGCGGCGGCCTGGCCGGAGCTGCGGAACACGCCGGTCACGCATACGCCCTTGGCGTGGGCGCGGCGGAAGCCGGGGTGGGGCGAGCCGCCGGCTTCGATGGCGTTGGTCATCGCGGGCGCGGTCAGGCGGGAGGCGCCGCCCAGCCAGCCGGCGGTCCAGGCGAACGCGGCGGCCAGCGTCGCGGCGATCGCGCCGATGGCCAGCAGCGGCCACCCACGACCGGCGTTGGCCCGTGGAGGAGGGGGGGAAGGACTTTGCACGGCGGGCTCCTGGTGACGGGACTGGGGATCAGACGCCGCGGGCGACGGATTTATTCCCGGCTCTTTTTCCGGAGACGGGTGGAATAATCCGGGCCTCGGGTGCGTCTTACCCCACGACCCGTTCCGAAACGATGACGATGGATGCTTCCGACGACCCGCGCCTGAGCGCGCTCCTGCCCCGGCTGCGGCGCTTCGCGCGCTCGCTGGCCGGCGATGGCGCGGATGACATCGTGCAGGCGGCGCTGGAACGGGCGTTGCGACGCTGGGATTCGCGCCGGGATGACACTGCGTTGCAGGCGTGGTTGTTCGCGATCGTCTACCGGCAGTTCGTCACCGAGCATCGGCGCGCGCGGCGATGGCAGCGGGTGCTGGAACTGTTCGGCGCCGAGCCGGCGGAGCTGGCGCCTTCGCCCGAACGCATCCACGAGGGACAGTCGGTGCTGGCCGCGTTCGCGCGCCTGCCGCCGGATCATCGTGCGCTGTTGCTGCTGGTCAGCGTGGAAGGCTTCAGTTATCGCGAGGCGGCGGACATGCTCGGCCTGCCGATGGGCACCGTGATGTCGCGGCTGTCGCGCGCGCGCGAAAGGCTGCGCACGCTGACCGATGAAGACGCGCCGGCGGCGCGCACCCTGAGGGTACTCAAATGAACCGATGGACTCCCGGCGAAGAGGAACTGCACGCTTACGTCGACGGACGGCTGGTGCCGGAACGGCACGAAGCGGTACGGCAATGGCTGCGCGAGCATCCCGGGCAGGAAGCCAGGATCGGTGCGTGGAAGCGCGATGCCGAGACGCTGCGTGCGGGTTGGGCGCGTGATCTGGAGGCATCGGTTCCGCCGGCGCTCCAGCCGCATCGGTTGCGTGCCGGTCTGAGTCGCCAGCGACGCGCGCGGCTGGGGTTGGCCGCCAGTTGCCTGCTGGCGCTGGGCGTGGGCGGCGTGGCGGGCTGGCAGTGGCGCGATGCGCGGCTGGCCAGCGAGCAGTTGCCGATGGCCGACGCGGTGGCGGCGTATCGATTGTTCGCCGCCGCGGGTGACGGTGCTGATGCTGATGGCGTCGCGCCGGAAGACATGCGGAACTGGTTGCAGGCGCATTTCGGCGCGGCCGGCGAAGTGCCGGATCTGCGTGCGCAGGGGTTCCGCCTGCAGGCGGTCGGTTCTGTCCACCCCGGAGGGCGCCGCCGCCATGCTGGTGTACGAGGACGCGGACGGCGCGCGCATCGGTCTGTACCTGCGGCCACGCACACCGCGCAACGTGACCGGCGAACGCCGCGATGGTCGCCTGCTGGCGCAGTACTGGGCCGAGGGTGATACCGCGTTCGCGTTGGTGGGTCCGGCCACGCAGTTGCGGATGCGCGAGATTGCGCCGTTGTTGCGGGGTGGATG
>OFCY01000124.1_pt1 | contig 11857 bp, 11 predicted proteins | sample 1520981 | NCBI WGS metagenome assembly OFCY01 (sample SAMEA2532533, study PRJEB24079) | metagenome
GCTCCGCCGGTGCCGACGACCGCCTTCTTGACCAGCCGCGCGGCATATTCGCCGACCTCGATCCCGGCACGGGCGGAGACCATCAGCACGACGCCGCGCGCCTGGCGAGCTTGAGCGTCGATTGCGGGTTCTTGTTGACGAACACTTCCTCGACCGCGGCCGCATCCGGCGCATGATCGGCGAGGATCGCCTCGAGCTGGGAGGCGAGGTGCGACAGGCGCTGCGGCAGGGATTCCGACGCGTCGGTCTTCAGCTGGCCGTTGGCGAGGTGCGACAGGCGATTGCCGTCGGCCTGGATGAGGCCCCAGCCGGTCGTACCCAGGCCGGGGTCCAATCCCAATATTTTAGGCAAGCTTCTCCAGCTCCTCGTCGGGAACGTCGTAATTGCCCCAGACGGTCTGGACGTCGTCGTCATCTTCGAGCGCGTCGATCAGCTTCATCAGCGTCGCCGCGTCGTCGCCGACGACGGTGGTTTCGTTCTGCGGCTTCCAGCCGAGCTTGACCGCCTCGGCCTCGCCCAGCGCGCCCTCCAGCGACTTGGCAACCTCGTGCAGCGAGTCGATCGAGGTCCAAATCTCATGGCCCTCCTCGTCGCTCTGGACGTCGTCGGCGCCGGCCTCGATCGCCGCTTCCAGCACCCTATCGGCATCGCCGGCCGTGGAGCCATATTCGATCAGCCCCATGCGATCGAAGCCATGGCTGACCGAACCGGAAGCGCCAAGGTTGCCGCCATTCTTGGAGAAGATGGTGCGGACATTGGTCGCGGTCCGGTTGCGGTTGTCGCTCAGTGCCTCGACAATGATGGAAACCCCACCGGGCCCGAAGCCCTCGTAGCGGATCTCCTCGTAGCTCACGCCCTCGAGGGCGCCGGTGGCCTTGTTGATGTTGCGCTTGATCGTGTCGGCCGGCATGTTGGCCGCCTTGGCCTTGTCCACCGCCAGCCGCAGGCGCGGATTGGCCGCCAGGTCGCCGCCGCCCTGGCGGGCCGCGACCATGATTTCACGGATGACGCGCGTCCAGATCCTGCCGCGTTTCTCGTCCTGGCGACCCTTGCGTGCTGGATGTTCGCCCATTTGCTGTGTCCGGCCACGAATGCTTCCTTGCTTGCTCTGCTGCGTTGCTACCATTGACTGACCCGATTCTACTTTTTCGCACCATGGCCGACCCGATGCTGATCGCCCGACAAGGCAACACCGAGGCCCACCTGCTGCCCGGCCTGGCCAACCGCCACGGACTGGTCACCGGCGCGACCGGCACCGGCAAGACCCTGGCGTTCCTGGTGGCGGTGATGAACCGCCTGCTGTCGCGGCCGGCACTGGCCGAGCGCAAGCCGGAAGACCCGCGCGCGCTGATCCTGGCGCCGACCCGCGAACTGGCCATCCAGATCCACAAGGACGCGGTGAAGTTCGGCGCCGACCTGGGCCTGCGCTTCGCGCTGGTGTATGGCGGCGTGGATTACGACAAGCAGCGCGAGCTGCTGCAGCAGGGCGTGGACGTGATCATCGCCACCCCCGGCCGCCTGATCGACTACGTCAAGCAGCACAAGGTCGTTTCCCTGCACGCCTGCGAGGTCTGCGTGCTGGACGAGGCCGACCGCATGTTCGACCTGGGCTTCATCAAGGACATCCGGTTCCTGCTGCGGCGCATGCCGATCCGCGCCGAGCGCCAGACCCTGTTGTTCAGCGCCACTCTCAGCCATCGCGTGCTGGAACTGGCCTACGAACACATGAACGAGCCGGAGAAGCTGGTGGTGGAGGCCGAGACGGTCACCGCCGCGCGGGTCCGCCAGCGCATGTACTTCCCGGCCGACGATGAGAAGATCCCGCTGCTGCTGGGCCTGCTGTCGCGCAGCGAGGGCGCGCGCACGATGGTGTTCGTCAACACCAAGGCGTTCGTCGAACGGGTCGCGCGCGCGCTGGAGCGCGCCGGCTACCGGGTCGGCGTGCTGTCCGGCGATGTTCCGCAGAAGAAGCGCGAGACCCTGCTCAACCGCTTCCAGAAGGGCCAGCTGGAAATCCTGGTCGCCACCGACGTGGCCGCGCGCGGCCTGCACATCGACGGCGTCTCGCACGTCTACAACTACGACCTGCCGTTCGATGCCGATAACTATGTCCACCGCATCGGCCGCACCGCCCGCCTGGGCGCGGAAGGCGACGCGATCAGCTTCGCCTGCGAGCGCTACGCGATGTCTCTGCCCGATATCGAGGCGTACATCGAGCAGAAGATTCCGGTCGAAGCGGTCTCCGCCGAACTGCTGACCGCGCTGCCGCGTCCCGAACGCGCGCCGGTGGAAGGCGGCGAGGGCGAGGAAGGCGAGAGCATCGGCCAGATCTTCCGCGAGGCGCGCGAACAGCGCAGCGCCGAGGAACAGCGCCGTGGCGGTGGTGGCCGCCGCAGCGGTGGCGGCAGTGGTGGTGGGCGTGGCCGGGGTGAACGCCGCGAAGGCGGGCAGGGCGAACGCAAGCCGCGCAGTCCGCGTCCACCGCGTGCGGACAACCCGGCCGCCACGCCGGCACCCGCCGAGCGCCCGCCGCGTCCCGAGGGCGAGCGCGCCCCGCATCCGGAGCGCGCCGAGGGCGAACGCGGTCCGCGCAAGCGCCGCCGCCGCCGTCATGGCCGTCCGGTGGAGAACGCCGACGCCGGCATCGCCACGTCCACGTCCGCGCCCGCCGCCGGCAAGCCCGCGGCAAACGCGCCCGTCGCCGGCAAGCACGACAAGCCGTCGTTCTTCAGCCGCCTGGGCCGCAAATTGAAGTCGCTGGTCGGCGGCTGACGCCGACCCGGTGCCCGGCATCGCCTCCGCGTCGATGCCGGCGCCACGCGGGCATCGCTTCCGCGTTCGGCGCTCCGGCATAATCGCCGCATGAGCGTGCTTCGATTCGAAAACGTCAGCAAGCAGTATCCCGGCGGGCACACCGCCCTGTCGGAGGTCAGCTTCGAAGTGGCCGAGGGCGAGATGCTGTTCGTCACGGGCCATTCCGGCGCCGGCAAGAGCACGCTGCTCAAGCTGATCCATCTGAGCGAACGGCCGAGCCGCGGCGCGGTGGTGTTCGCCGGCCGCAACCTGCTGAAGGTGCGCGGCGGACGCATACCGCTGCACCGTCGCGAAGTCGGCGCGGTCCACCAGGACCATCGCCTGCTGACCGACCGCACGATCATGGAGAACGTCTCGCTGCCGCTGATCCTGCGCGGCGAGCGGCGCGCAGACGTGCAGAAGCGGGTCCGCGAAGTGCTTGCCCGGCTCGGCCTGGGCCATCGCGAGAAAGCGCTGCCGACCCAGCTGTCGGCCGGTGAACAGCAGCGCGTGGGCATCGCCCGGGCGATCGTCGCCGAGCCCAAGCTGCTGGTGGCCGACGAACCGACCGGCAACCTTGATCCGACCCTGGCCGCGGAAATCATGGAACTGTTCGCGTCGATGCCGGAACGCGGCACCAGCGTGCTGGTGGTGAGCCACGACCTGGCCCTGCTCAAGCGCATGCGCAAGCGCGTGCTGGTGCTGGATCACGGCCAGCTGGTCGACGACATCTCGCCCGCGGACCTGGCCGAATGAACGACAGCAACCGCTTCTCGCGCCCGCGCTCGGGCTTCGGCATCTGGCTGGACCAGCATCTCTACAGCTTCGTCTCCAGCCTGGGCCGGCTGGTGCGGCGGCCGTGGGCCACGCTGCTCACCATCGGGGTGATGGCGGTGGCGTTCGTGCTGCCGCTGGGCCTGTGGCTGGCGCTGACCAACGTCGAGCAGTTCGCCGGTGATGTCAGCGAGTCGCGCGGCATCGACGTTTTCCTCAAGCTCGACGTGCCGGAGCCGCGCGCGCGGGTGCTGGCGGTCCAGCTGGGCGGTCGCGCCGACGTGGCCAAGGTGGAACTGCGCACGCCCGAGCAGGGACTGGCCGAGTTCCGCGAACGCAGCGGCCTGGGCGCCAGCCTGGACGCGCTGGAGGGCAATCCGCTGCCGACCTTGCTGCAGGTGACCCCGCGCGGCGACGAGACCGGGCTGGTGGCGATGCTCGAACGCCTGCCCGAAGCCGATCTGGTCCAGCACGACGCGCAGTGGCGCGACCGCCTGCGCGGCTGGCTGGGTTTCGGCGAGCGCCTGGTCTGGGTGCTGGCCGCGCTGTTCGGCATCGGCGCGCTGCTGGTGGTCGGCAACACGTCCTACCTGGACATCCAGTCGCGGCGCGAGGAAATCGGCGTGCTGCAACTGCTGGGCGCCAGCGACGGCTTCATCCGTCGTCCCTTCATCTACCTGGGCGCCTGGTACGGGCTGGTCGCCGGCGCCCTGGCGCTGGGCCTGCTGGTCGCCGCCGCCGCCGCCCTGCAGCCTTCCCTGACCGCGCTGGCGCAGAGCTACGGCAGCCGCTTCGCCCTGGCCGGGCTGGATAGCTGCGTGCCGTCGCCGTCCTGGCCGGGGCGACGGTGATCGGCTGGCTGGGCGCCTGGCTGGTGACCGGACACTTCTTGCGGCAGACTCGCCCGACCGCCACCTGACCCGCCCGCATGTCCGACGCGCTCCGGCACCTCATCAGCGACGCCCCCCGGGTGATGGTGGTCGACGGTTCCAAGCTGGTGCGCAAGCTCATCGCCGACGTGCTCGAACGGGATCTGCCCGGGGTGAACGTGATTGGCTGCGCCAGCCTCGCCGAGGCGCGCAAGGCGCTGGCCAGCGGCGAGATCCATCTGGTCACCACCGCGCTGGCGCTGCGCGACGGCGACGGCATGGAGATCGCGCGCAGCGTGCGCGAAGCCTCCGGACAGGCCTACGTGCCGGTGATCGTGGTGTCCGGCGATGCCCAGCAGCACCTGGAAGAACGCCGCTTCAACGAATACGTCACCGACTACTTCGACAAGTCGCTGGGACACGAGGCGCTGGCCGCCTTCATCCGCGGCTACGTGCAGCCCGAGCCGATTCCCGGCGCGACCATCCTCTACGTGGAAGACAGCCGGGTGGTCGCCGAGACCACCAAGCGCATGCTGGAGCGGCAGTCGCTCAACGTGGTGCACGTACTGCGCGCCGAGGACGCCTTCGCCCTGCTCACCGCCGAGTCGCTCGGCCTTTCGACCCACCGCTTCGATCTGGTGCTGACCGACGTGACCCTGAAGGGCGAACTCAGCGGCCGCGACGTGGTGCAGCGGATCCGCATCGACTTCGCCTACGGCAAGGGCCGCCTGCCGATCCTGGTGATGACCGGCGACAGCAACCGCGACAACCAGGCCGCGCTGTGAGGCTGGCGCGAATGATCTGGTGCTCAAGCCGATCGAGGAACGCCTGCTGGTCACCAAGGTGCTGTTCCAGCTGCGGCTGGCGCGGATGGAAGGGCGGTGAATTGCCCCGAATGGAGAATCGGGAATCGGGAATAGGGAATCGTAAAAGCGAAGAAAGCGGATTGGCCGGATGGCGGCTAAGCTTGTCCCGATTCCCGATTCCCGATTCCCGATTCCCGATTCCCGATTCCCGATTCCCGTTATGTCCGACCCCGACCGCATCAAGCTCGAACCTTCCTGGAAACAGCATGTCGGCGACTGGTTGCTGCGGCCGGAGATGCAGGCGCTGTCGGAGTTCCTGCGCCAGCGCAAGGCGGCCGGGGCGCGCATCTATCCGCCAGGGCCGCAGATTTTCTCCGCGTTCCAGGCCACGCCGTTCGATGCCGCCAAGGTGGTGATCCTCGGCCAGGATCCGTACCACGGGCCGGGGCAGGCGCATGGGCTGTGCTTCTCGGTGCGTCCGGGCGTGCCGGTGCCGCCGTCGCTGGTCAACATCTACAAGGAAATCCAGAGTGATCTGGGCGTCGCGCCGCCGGATCACGGTTGCCTGCTGCCGTGGGCGCGCCAGGGCGTGCTGCTGCTCAACGCCGTGCTGACGGTGGAGGAGTCACGCGCGGGCGCGCACCAGGGCAAGGGCTGGGAAGGCTTCACCGATCACGTCATCGAAACCCTGGCGCGCGAGCGCGAGGGGTTGGTGTTCCTGCTGTGGGGCAGCTACGCGCAGGCCAAGGGCAAGGTCATCGACGCGCGCCGGCACCGGGTGCTGCGCGCGCCGCACCCCTCGCCGCTGTCGGCGCATCGGGGCTTCCTCGGCTGCGGGCATTTCTCCGCAGCCAACCGCTATCTGCAGGAACGGGGCCAGGCCCCCATCGACTGGCGCCTGCCCCCGCTCGCGCAGCTTCCCCTGGATCCCCTGCTCGCGTAGAGCGGAGCTTGCTCCGCTATCGGGGCGGGTGGACGTTCGCGTTGGCCGGATTTGTCGCGCAGCGGAGCAAGCTCCGCCCTACGTCAGCGCTTTTTCTTGCGGCGCGGCTGCGACGGGGTGACCGGCGGGGCGGGAACCGGGGCCGGGGACACGTTCTGGATCTCGGCCTGCAGCTCTTCCATCATCGGCACCATCTTCTGCTGGATGGCGCCCATCAGGTTCTGCATCAGCGCGGGGGTCTTGTCGAGCAGGCTGCGGCCGGCCGGGCTCTGGTAGAACTTGGTGATCGCGCGTACGTCCTCGCGGGTGAACGTCTTCTTGTAGACATCCACGTACAGCGGACGCATCTCCTGCCAGGACAGCGCCTTGCGCATGATCTCGTTGGTCTTGGCCATGATCCGGTCGGCCTCGGCGCGCTGTTCCGGGGTCAGTTCCTTGCCGGCCATCAACTGGTCGAACTGCTGGCGCTGCATGGTTTCCATCTGCGGGATGATCGCGTTGAGCATGCTTTCCGCGCGCGAGGCCTGCAGCAGTTTTTCGATGTCCGCATCCGTGGGTTCCGCCGCCCAGGCGGTGCGGCCCCCAGCGCCAGGCACGCGATCATGACCAGGCGCGAAAACAGCGGCATCTTCTTCATGGGGCATCCATACGGAAAACAGAGGGTCTGCATGGTGCCGAGGCGGAAGTAAACGAGGCGTTAAATCGCATCTCCGACCGGCCCGCTGTCATGCGGGCGGTACGCGACCTCCACTACAATCCGCGCATGGGGAGCGGACGACTCGACATCACGCCCACGCTGGCGATTCCGGACGACGAACTGGTGGAACGGTTCGTGCGCGCCAGCGGCGCGGGCGGGCAGAACGTCAACAAGGTGGCCACCGCGGTCGAACTGCGGTTCGACGTGGCGCGGTCGCCGTCGTTGCCCGAACCCCTGCGCGAACGCCTGCTGGCGCGCCGCGACCGGCGCCTGACCGACGACGGCGTGCTGGTCATCGACGCCCAGCGTTTCCGCACCCAGGACCGCAACCGGCAGGACGCCCGCGAGCGGCTGGCCGCGTTCATCGCCGCGGCGATGCACGTGCCCCGGCCCCGCATCGCCACCAAGCCATCGCGCGCGGCCAAGGCCCGGCGCCTGGACGCCAAGCGCGAGCGCAGCGAAGTCAAGCGCGGCCGTTCGCAGAAGAGCCATTGGGAGTAATCGATTGAGCGACGCCCAGGACGTCATCCCCACCATTCCGCCGAACATGCCGCAGGTGCCGCCCAACCGGTTCACCCGCTGGATGGGGCGCACCTTCCTGCGCACCTTCGGCTGGAAGGTGGTGGGTACGTTGCCGGACATCCCCAAGCTGGTCCTGATCGTGGCGCCGCATTCCTCCAACTGGGACGGCATCTGGGGCATGGCGGCGAAGATCGCGATGGGCTTCAAGGTGCGCGTGCTGGGCAAGGCGCAGCTGTTCTGGTGGCCGCTGTCGCCGCTGCTGCGCAAGCTCGGGGTGGTGCCGGTGGATCGCAGTTCGCCGCAGGGCACGGTGGAGCAGGCGGTCCGCATGATCCGCGAGTCGGACCGGCTGTGGTTCGCGCTGACGCCCGAAGGCACCCGCAAGCGGGTGGAGAAATGGAAGGGCGGCTTCCTGAAGATCGCCCAGCAGGCGCAGGTGCCGATCCTGATGGCCTATTTCCACTATCCCGAAAAGACGATCGGCATCGGCGATGTCTATTACCCCACCGGCGACGCCGAGGTCGACATGGCCGCGATCCGCGCGTGGTACCGGCCCTGGCAGGGCAAGAACCGCGGGACCGTGTGACGGTCGGCGGATGACGCGTCCGCCGGAATGAGGCCGAAAGAAAACCCGCCGTGAGGCGGGTTTTCCGTGTCGCGCTCCGGAACCGGTGGCCGGCCTACAGCGCCGAGCCGCCCAGCTTCCAGGTGAACTGCAGGTAGTAGCTGCGGCCGAACGAATCGAACCACGAGGTGTCGTAGTACGGATAGTTCGCCCAGGTGGCATCGCGTGGCGGCATCTTGTCGAACAGGTTGTTGATCGACAGCGAGATGCGCAGGTGATCGGTCACGTCGTAGCGGGCGCCGGCATTGAAGCGCCAGGTCGACGTCGTCCACGCGTCGTTGTTGTAGTTGGCCACGCGGCCCACGTAGTTGCCGAACAGGCTCGCACCGAACGCACCCTTGTCCCAGTTCACGCCGACGTTGCCCTTCGTGCGCGGCAGGGTGGTGTCGGCGAAGCTCACGTCCAGCATGTCCTCGGTCGGATCGCCCGGGTACAGCTGGCGGGTATGGCGGTGGGTCCAGTTGTAGTTGGCGCGGAAGGCGAAATCGCCGGCGCGGGCGGTCAGCAGGCGGTAGTTGGCGGTCACGTCGACGCCCGAGGTTTCCTCCTTGGCGATGTTGATCGGGCTGAAGTGAACGCTGGTGATGAACCCGTCCTCGTCGCGGATGACGCGCGACAACGCGTCCACGCAGGTGGGCGAATTGATGTCGACCGCGGTACCGTTGTCGGTCACGCCGAGGCGGCAATCGGCTTCGGTCGAGCGCAGCAGTTCGCGGCTCTGCGTCTGCACCTGGTTGGACACCTCGATCTTGTAGTAGTCCACCGCCAGATCGAAGTTGGACACCGGCGACCACACGAAGCCGGCGGTGAACGACTTGCTGGTTTCCACGTCCAGATCCATGTTGCCGGTGTAGACGTCGAAGGTATTGATGTCCCAGCCGCCGTCGTCGTAGCAGTCGCCGTCGCTGAAGCCCGGCTCCTCGCTCCGGCACTGGTAGTAATCGGTCGACACGGTGCGGTAGAAGTCATCGCCGGCGAACAGGTAGTGCATGTCCGGCGCGCGGAAACCGGTGCCGTAGGAGCCACGTATCAGCAGCGTGTCGAACGGGCGCCATTCCAGGCCCGCGCTGTAGGTGAACCTGCCCGGATTCTTGTTGCCGTACTCGTAGCGGTCGTAGCGGCCGGCCAGGCTGGCCTGCAGCGTGGACAGCAGCGGCAGGCGGAACTCGCCCGCCACGCTCCAGCGATCGCGGTCGCCTTCACCGTCGCCATAGCGCGGACCGTAGTAGGCATCGGCGGTCAGCGCATGGGGATCGGGATTGATTTCGTACGACTGCCGGCCGTATTCGAACGCCGCGGCGAAGCCGACGTCGCCGGCGGGCAGGGTGAACAGCGCCGGCGTATCCAGGGTAAAGCTGAGGTTGTCGTTCTCGGCCTTCGGACGGAAGGTCGACATCGCCGCGATCGAGGCGAACTCGGCCTGGGTCAGCGGGGTGAACAGGCGTGCCGGATCCGGGCTGTAGATCGCGTAGCCGTCGGCGTCGTAGCCCTGGCGTTCGCCCAGGAACAGGCGGTTGGCCGCTTCGGCCCAGATGCGCGGCATCCCCACGTCGGCCTTGTACTGGGAATGGTTGTAGGCCGCTTCCCAGTTCCAGGCTTCGCCGAAAGCGCCCTGCAGGCCGGTGGTGACCGCGAAGGTCTTCTGGGTGGTGGTGTTCATACGGTTGCGCAGGCCGCCGATTTCCTCCGGCGTGAACTGGCGCGACCAGGTTTCGTAGTGGCCGGTGACCGCGTTGTAGAAAATCTTGTCGTTGTTGTCGGTCGACGCCGGGTCGTGGAACTCCCAGCCCATGACGTCGCTCACCACGTCGTTGCCGTTGGTGCCGGTGAGCAGCTTGACCTCCTGGCGGCCCAGCTGGACATCGGCGAACCAGGACAGCGCGTCGGAGAAGCGATACTCGAACGAACCGTAGGCGTTGTAGCCCTTGCGTTCGTTCTGGATGGTGCGATACGCGATGGCGCGTTCGCTGCCGCAGTACGGCTGGCCGAAGCGGTCCTCGGCCAGCACGGTGGTGCCGTGGTTGAGGCCGGCCATCGCCGCGCAGCCGTCCGCCGGCGCGATGTTGACGTCGTCGTCCCAGTCGTAGAGCTGCGCGGTCAGGCGCGGCAACCGGCGGCGCGAAGTCGGCGCGTCGAGGGTCGAATCCTGGACGCTGCGCTCGTAGCCCCAGAGCGGGCGCTTGTCGAGGAATTCCACGCCGACGATGCCGCTGAACTCGCCGCGCTCGAAACCGGTGGTCAGCGTCAGCTTGTGCGATTCGCCGCCGCCGCGGCTGGTGTCGCCGTAGCGGTAGTCGAGGGTGGTGCCGTCGGTGGACTTCTTGAGGATGAAGTTGATCACGCCGGCCATCGCGTCGGAGCCGTACACCGCCGAGGCGCTGCCGGTCAGCACTTCGATGCGATCGATCATGCCGAGCGGAATGTTGCCGACATCGGTGAAGTTGCTGCGGCCGTTGAGCGGCAGCGGGAAGTCGGCGATGCGGCGGCCGTTGATCAGCACCAGGGTGTGGTTGGGTCCGAGGCCGCGCAGGTCGACCGCCTGCGCGCCGGGCGTGGACTGGGCGCTGGTGGTGTTCTGCTGGCCCTGCACGCTGCCGCTGTTCTGGCTGAGCGAGCGCAGCACGTCCGGCACGGAGGTGAAGCCGGCGGACTGGATCTGCTCGGCGGTGACCACGGTGATCGGCGCCGGGCCCTCGATCTGCGCGCGCGGAATGCGCGAACCGGTGACCTGCACGTTCTCGAGCTGGGTGACCGGCTCCTCGGCCTCAGCGGACTGGCCGGTGGGAGCCGGAGTAGGGCGGGCCGCGGGCGCCGGCCGGGGCGGCGCGTCCTGGCGGACGATCACCACCGCGCCGGAGGCGGCGTCGCGGCGGGCGACGTGGCCGCTGCCGCTGAGCACGCGATCCAGTGCCTGGTCGGCCGGGAGATTGCCTTGCACGCCCTCGGGTGCGCAGGCCCTTCGAGCTGGTCGGCGCGGTACACGAATTGGGTGCCGGATTGACGCGCCAGCGTATCCAGCGCCGCCACCAGATCCCCGGCCGGGGAGTGTTGACCTGCGCGGGTTTGGGTAATTCTGCGCCTGCGCACTCAGTGCGGCTGAACAGGCCAGGCTCAACAACAATAACACGCAACGACGACCGCATTGGATGGCTCTCCCCATGGGCGCACGGGAAGGCGCCCTTGGCTATCAGGACGAACGAGCCGGGGAAATCCCCCGCCCCCGGGGCAGGTCAGAGGCTGTGCAGGACGATGCGATCGGTGCCGGTCTCGGCGCGGACCGGGAAGCCCTCGCTCCAGCAGGCGGACGAAGGCGTCCACGTTCGACCAGCGGAAGTTGCCGCCCACCCGCAGCGCGCCGACGGCGGGATCGCCCATCACGATCTTGCGGCGTTGTAGCGGTTGAACTCAGACGCGGCCTCGGCCAGCGAGGTATCTCGGAAGGTCACGAAGCCGCTGCGCCAGTCGACGAAGCGTTCGGCGTCGGCGACCGAACCGGTACGCACCACCACGCCGTTGCGGCTGGCGATGGCCAGGCTGCCGGCCGGCAACAGGGTGGTCGGCTGCGGGGATCGCCCTTCGGCAGTCGGGCGAGGTCTTCCAGCCGCACCGTGCCCTCGGTGACCACCACCCGCAGAGTCGGGGCCGTCGCGGCGCACCGCGAAGCGCGTCGCCCACCGCCACCACCTGGCGTCGGCCCGGCGCTGACCACGAACGGCCGGTGCGGATCCTTGGCGGCCTACGAAAAGGCTTCGCCGCGTTGCAGATCGATGTGCCGCTCGCGCCGCGACAGGCTGACCGCGATGCGGCTGTCGCTGCTGAGCGTGGCG
>OFCY01000125.1_pt1 | contig 11793 bp, 8 predicted proteins | sample 1520981 | NCBI WGS metagenome assembly OFCY01 (sample SAMEA2532533, study PRJEB24079) | metagenome
GTCCTTCCCCCGCCCGCGGGGGAAGGTGCCCGAAGGGCCGATGGGGGCAAGCCCCGTGCCCTACCCACCGCTTCGAAGCGGGACAGGCAAGACACCAGGTTGCACAACATGAGCGAACAAAAATCCCTGCTGATCGAACTCGGTACCGAGGAACTGCCGGTCAAGGCGCTGCCCGGACTGGCGCAGGCGTTCTTCGACGGCGTGCTCGGCGCGCTGGAAAAGCGCGGCATCGACTTCGAGCGCGGCGACGCCAGGCCGCTGTACACGCCGCGCCGCCTGGCCGTGCTGCTGCCGGGCGTGGCGGTGGAACAACCGGAACAGAAGTCGGAAGTGCTGGGGCCATACCTCAACATCGCGCTGGACGCCAACGGCGAGCCGACCAAGGCGTTGCAGGGCTTCGCCGCCAAGGCGGGCATCGACTGGACCCAGCTGGAACGCACCACCGACGGCAAGGGCGAGCGCTTCGTCCACCGCGCGATCAAGCCGGGCGCGAAGACCGCCAGCCTGCTGCCGGAGATCGTGCGCGAAGCCATCGCCGCGATGCCCCATTCCCCAAGCCCGATGCGCTGGGGCGATCACGACTACGCCTTCGCCCGTCCGGTGCACTGGCTGGTGCTGCTGCTCGGCGGCGACGTGGTCGAGGCCGAGGTGCTGGGCGTGAAGGCCGACCGCATGAGCCGCGGCCACCGCTTCTAACCAATGACAAACCGGTCTGGATCGGCCAGTCGGGCGACTACGTGGACGCGCTGCGCGCGGCCCGGGTGCTGGTGGACGCCGGCGAGCGCCGCCAGCGCATCGTCGCCGAGGTGGAAGCCGCGGCGCGCCAGGCCGGCGGCGTGGCCCGCGTCACCGACGACAACCTGGAACAGGTGGTCTGCCTGACCGAATGGCCGGCCGCGGTGCTGTGCGGCTTCGAACCGGCGTTCCTGGCGGTGCCGCAGGAAGCGCTGATCGAAACGATGGAAATCAACCAGAAGTTCTTCCCGGTGCTCAGCGATGCCGGCAAGCTGACCGAACACTTCATCGGCATCGCCAACATCGAGTCGCGCAATCCCGCCGAAGTCCGCAATACCTACAAGCGCGTGATCCGTCCGCGCTTCTCCGATGCCAAGTTCTTCTTCGACGAGGATCTCAAGCAGGGCCTGGCCTCGATGGGCGAGGGCCTGAAGACCGTCACCTACCAGGCCAAGCTGGGCAGCGTGGCGGACAAGGCCGCGCGCGTGGCCGCGCTGGCCGAAGCGATCGCCCCGCAGGTGGGTGCCGATCCGGCCGAGGCGCGCCGCGCCGCCGGGCTGTGCAAGAAAGATCTGCAATCGCGCATGGTCAACGAGTTCCCCGAGCTGCAGGGCATCGCCGGCCGCCACTACGCGCTGGCCGCGGGCGAACCGAAGGAGATCGCGCTGGCCATCGACGAGGCCTACCAGCCGCGCTTTGCCGGCGACGACATCGCGCTTTCGCCGCTGGGCAAGGTGCTGGCCATCGCCGAGCGCCTGGACACCCTGGCCGGCGGTTTCGCCGCGGGCCTGAAGCCGACCGGCAACAAGGACCCGTTCGCCCTGCGCCGCAATGCGCTGGGCCTGGCGCGCACGGTGATCGAATCCGGCTTCGACCTGGATCTGCCCAAGCTGCTCACCCATGCCAACCAGGCACTGGCCGCGCGCGGCGTGCAGGCCGAAACGTCCGAACTCTACGACTTCATCCTCGATCGCCTGCGTGGCTACTACGCCGACAAGGATGTGCCGGCCGCGCACTTCAACGCGGTCGCTGAACTGAAGCCGGCCTCGCTGTACGACTTCGACACCCGCCTGGATGCGATCGGCACCTTCGCCAGCCTGCCGGAAGCCGAAGCGCTGGCCGCGGCGAACAAGCGCATCAACAACATCCTGAAGAAGGCCGACATCGCGATTCCGGCGATGGAGGATCGCGCGCTGCTGAAGGAACCGGCTGAAAGCGCGCTGGCCGAGGCGGTGGAGGCCGCGCTGGGCGACACCGACGACGCCCTGCACCACCACGACTACGTCAGCGTGCTGAACCGGCTGGCGCGCCTGCGTCCGCAGGTCGATGCGTTCTTCGACAACGTGATGGTCAACGCCGACGATCCGGCCATCCGCGCCAACCGCCTGGCCCTGCTCAAGCGCCTGGCCGATCGCTTCCGCGCGGTCGCGGCGATCGAACACCTGTCGGCCTGAGCTTCATCCTCCCCGCGCGCGGGGAGGTCATGGCATGCGGGCGACGACGCCCGCTTCCACGTGTGACTCTCACATTCGAGGTCGATGGAATGACCCGCCGCCGCCACGACGCCATCACCACGATCCCGCCATGCGGGGCCGGCCTGTTTCTTATTCAGCATCCGGACCCGGACGCGTCCCTCATGTTCCTTTAACCCGAAAATCCCTTCGCCGGTTATCCTGCCCGCATGCGACGAACCGTCTCCCTCGCCACCGTGATCGTCCTGCTCGCCGCCAGCGGCCCGGCCTGGGCCGCGGCCACCGTCGACAAGATCCGCATCGAGGGCATCGACGACGAGACGATGGTGGAGAACATCAACGTCGCGCTTTCACTGAACGACGTGATCGGCAAGCGCCTGGGCGAGTCGCGCCTGGAGTACCTGCTGACCGAAGCCACCGCGCAGACGCGCGAGGCGCTGGAACCCTTCGGCTACTACTCGCCCGACATCCAGGTACAGGCCAACCGTACCGGCGACAGCGAGAACGAACGGGTGGAAGTGGTCATCCGCGTGTCCAAGGGCGAACCGGTGCGGGTGCGCCGCTCCAGCCTGAGCATTGATGGCGAAGGCGGCGACGATCGCTACCTGAAGGAGGATCTGGCCGCGTTCGCGCCACGCACCGGCGAGATCTTCGATCACACCACCTACGAAGCCAGCAAGCTCAAGATCGTGCGGCGCCTGGCGGATCGCGGCTACTTCGACGCCGACTTCACCCAGCGCCGGGTGGAAGTCACCCGCGCCGAGCATGCGGCCGACATCGATCTGGCCTGGGTCAGCGGCATCCGCTACGACATGGGTCCCACCACCTTCCACCAGACCAAGTTCGAACCCGGACTGCTGGACAAGCTGGTGTACTGGGAGGAAGGCAGCTACTACCACCAGGGCAAGCTGGATCGCCTGCGCGAGTCGCTGGCGGGGCTGGACTACTTCAGCAACATCGACATCCAAGCCAATCCGGACAAGGCGGTGGACGGCCGCGTGCCGATCGACGTCAACCTCAGCCTCGCCAAGCGCACCATCTACACCGCCGGCGTGAGCTACGGTTCCGAGAGCGGCGCCGGTATCCGCATGGGCGTGGATCGGCGCTATCTCAACTCGCGCGGACACAAGCTATCCACCCAGCTGGACTACGCGCAGAACCGCAAGACCCTGCTTACCCAGTACCGCATTCCCGCCTTCAAGTGGCTGGACGGCTGGTACACCATCGCGGTGCAGGCCAGCGACGAGCAGACCGACTACATCGATCTGCGCCACATCGAATTCATCGGCAGCCGCAGCGGCCAGATCAACGAGGACTGGACCGCGGTCGCCTCGATCCACGCGCTGCGCGAGCGCTGGGCGTACTACGAGGACGAGGACGGCAACGATCTGGAGTCGCCGGAGTACCGCTACGCCACCTTCACCTATCCCTCGCTGCAGGCCGACTATCTCAACGCGCCGGTGGGTTCCAACCGGCCCGACCGGCTGGCCGGTTCGGTGCTGCTGCGCGGCGGCGTGGAAGGCGCCGGCTCCGATGCGAGTTTCCTGCAGGCGCACATCCGCGCGCGCTGGTCGCGCGAGTTCGGCCGCAACAGCGCGCTGATTTTCCGCGGCGAATACGGCCACACCTTCACCAGCAGCCTGGTCGGCATGCCGCCCTCGCTGCGCTTCTTCGCCGGCGGCGACCGCAGCATCCGCGGCTATGCCTGGCGCGAAGTCGGCCCGCGCATCGGCAAGTACGCGCTGGGCGCCAAGAACGTGGTCACCGCCAGCGCCGAGTACGAGTACTACCCCGGCGGCGGCCCGTGGGGCGGCGCGGTGTTCGTCGATACCGGCAGCGCCTTCGACGGCGGCATGCCGGACCTGAGCACCGGCGTGGGTGTCGGCTTCCGCTGGCGTTCGCCGATCGGCCCTTCCACTTAATCTGGCGCACGGCCTGAACGACCCGGATTCGCAATTCCAGATCTACCTCAACATCGGAACCGACCTGTGAGCCGGCCCGCCGACGACATCACCCCGGAAGAGCGCGAAGCCCGCATCGCCGAACTGCGTGCGCGACGCCGGGCGCGCATGCGCGTGCTGGCCCTCCGCAGCGCGATCGGCACCGGCGTGCTGGTGCTGCTGCTGTGCATCGGTCTGTACTGGGTGTTGGAGACCGTGGCCGGCCGCGACGTGCTGCTGGCGCAGGTGGTGGCGCGGCTGCCGGCCAACTCCTCGCTGACCTGGAAGAAGGTCGAAGGCCCACTGGCCGGACCGCTGACCCTGCACGGCGTCGACTTCCGCTGGGACAAGATCCATTTCACCGCCGAGCGCGTGTACCTGGATCCGGACCTGCGCCCATTGCTGGGCAAGCGCCTGCGGCTGGACGCGCTGGAAATCCGCAACGCGACCCTGGACGTGCCGGAAAGCGACGAGCCGTTCGAACTGCCGCGCTGGCCCGAATCGCTGCCGCAGATCCAGATGCCGCTGGCGATCCAGGCCGACACGCTGGTGATTGACGGGTTCAGGATTTCGCAGGCGGGCGAACCGGTGCTCGACATCCATCGCGGACGCGGCGGCATCAATATCGGCAACGGTTACTTCACCGCCGAGAAGCTCGCGCTCGATACCGACCGCGGCCACTTCAACGCGAACGGCAGCTATGCGCCGGGCAAGCGCTATCGCACGGATCTGGTCGCCACCGGCGTGTTTCCCGCGCCGACGGGCAAGGCACCGGCGCGGTTGGGACTGGTCGCGCGCGGCGACATCGACAAGATGGAAAATGGCGCTGGCCGGCAACGCGCCCGCACCGGTGCGGGTGCTGCTCACCCTGCAGGGTGCCGAGAATCCCACCTGGCATTTCACCGGCAAGACCGATCTGCTGGATCTGGCGGCGCTGGCCGTCACCGAGGACAGTCTTCCGCTCGCCTTCGATCTGAAGGCCGATGGCGCAGGCGGCAAGGCGACCCTGCAGGGTCGCGTGAGCCAGGATCAGACCACGCTGGTGATCGATCCCTCGCAGGTGGCCATCGCCGACGAGGTGCTGACGGTGGAACCGCTGGTGGTGCGCGCGTTCGAAGGCATCACCACGCTGCGCGGACGCGCCGACTTCAAGGATCCGGCCAATCCGCAGTTCCGTTTCGCGATCAACGCGCGCGGGCTGCGCTGGGGCGACAGCGCCGAGACCGCCATCGGCGCCAACGCCGATCTGGGCGTGGCCGGCCAGCTGGAAAACTGGGCGGCGGTCGGCAAGGCCGGCTTCACCCGCGCCGGCGAGAAGGCGCAGGTCGAATTCGACGCCGCCGGCAACGGCGAGCGCGCCACGGTGAAGACACTGCGCGCGAAGATGCCGACCGGCCAACTGGATGCCGGTGGCGAAGTGGCGTGGACGCCGGTCCTGAAGTGGGACATGAAGGCGAAGCTGGCCGGTTTCGATCCCGGCTATTTCCTGGCCGACTGGGACGGCAACCTGTCCGGTGAATTCAGCAGCAAGGGCCAGGCACGCGAAGCCGGCGGCTTCGATGCCACCCTGGACCTGCCGAAGCTGGCGGGCCGTCTGCGTGGCCGGCCGCTGGATGCGCGTGGCCAGTTCGCGCTGCACGGCGAGGACGGCGAAGGCCAACTGGCGATGACGCTGGGCGGCAGCCGCGTGCAGGCCAAGGGCAAGGTCGGCGATCGACTTGCGGTGGATGCTTCGCTGTCGCCGTTGCATCTGGCCGATCTGCTGCCCACCGGCAGCGGCACCCTGCAGGGCACGGTCAAGCTGACCGGCGCGCGCAATGCGCCGGACATCGAGGCCGATCTGGCCGGCAGCCAGCTGCGCTGGAACGACTGGAGCGCGGACACCGTCAGCCTGCGCGGGCGCCTGCCCTGGCGCAGCGGCAACGGCGAACTGGCGGTGCGCGCGAACGCGGTCAACGTCGGCATGGTGCTGGACGAGCTGCGCCTGGACGCGCGCGGCGCGGTGGAGGATCTGCGGGTGGATGGCGACGCCCGCAATCCGATGGGCGCGGTCGCGCTGACCGGCAGCGCGCAGCGGCGCGGCGAAAACTGGCAGGGCGGGCTGGATGCCCTGCGCATTGCCCCTTCCAAGGGCAGCGCATGGCAGTTGCAGCAGCCGGCGCGGTTCGCCCAGCGCGGCGCCAACTGGACACTGGGCAGCACCTGCCTGGCCTCGAACGACGGCGGTGCGCTGTGCGCCGAAGCCGACTGGCCGCGCCAGGGCCTGAGCCTGCATTCGGATTCGCTGCCGCTGACGCTGGTGCATCCGTGGCTGCCGCAGAACAGCGGCCGTCCGCTGATCCTGCGCGGCAACCTGGCCCTCGACGCCAGCCTGCGTCCGCGCGGCAACGCCTGGGAAGGCAAGGTCCACCTGGCTTCGCTGGAAGGCGGCATGAAGCTGGGCAACAACGCGCGCGGCGAGCTGATCAGCTACGACAACTTCACCTTCGACGCCGATTTCAACCCGCAGCGCATCCAGGCGCGGCTGGGCAGCGGCTTCAAGGGCAACGGCTACGTCGACGCCACCGTCAACACCGGCTGGGACGAGTTCTCGCCGCTGCGTGGCGATCTGTATTTCCACAACTCGCGGCTGTTCTGGCTGGAACTGTTCTCGCCGGATCTGGTGCGTCCGCGCGGCAAGCTGGCCGGCCACATCGGCCTGGCCGGCACCCGCGGCCGGCCGGCGCTCACCGGCGAGGCGGACCTGACCGAGTTCACCGGCGAACTGCCGGCGCTGGGCATCACCCTCACCGACGGCACCGCCAGCCTGGTCGCGCTGGCCGACGGCAGCGCGCGCATCGACGGCAGCGTGAAATCCGGCGAAGGCGTACTGCGGGTCGACGGCAGCCTGGGCTGGAACAACGACACCACGCCGCTGCAGTTCAACGTGCGCGGCGACAACGTGCTGGTGTCCGACACCACCGACCTGCGCGCGATTGCCTCGCCCAACATCCAGGTCGGCTTCGCCGACAACACCATCCAGGTGCGCGGCGATGTCACCGTGCCGTCGGCCAGCATCGACGTCGAAAAACTCGACGATGGTGTCTCCGCTTCCGAGGACGTGGTGGTGCTGGATCCGGTGGATTCGGAACGCGCACCGAGTTCGCGACTGGATCTGGATCTCGGCATCGCCCTCACCAACAAAGGTCGCGCTGAAGGGCTACGGCCTGGAAGGCACGCTGGGCGGCAAAATGCGGGTGCGCTCGCGCCAGGGCCGCGAAATGGTCGCCACCGGTCGCCTGGACGTGGACGGCCGCTACGAGGCGTACGGCCAGAAGCTGCAGATCACCCGCGGCGAACTGACCTGGAGCAACAACGCAGTGAGTGATCCGCGCATCAACATCCGCGCCCAGCGCGAAGTGATCAGCGCGGGCGTCACCGCCGGCATCGACGTGACCGGCCGCGCCAGCCAGCCGCGCGCCAAGGTGTGGTCGGATCCGGCGACGTCCGAATCCGAAGCGCTGGCCTACCTGGTGCTGGGCCGCTCGCTCAACAGCGCCAGCAGCGACGAAAGCCAGCGCATCAACGCCGCCTCCTCCGCGTTGTCGGCCGGCGCCGGCCTGCTGGCCTCGCAGCTGGGCGCCAAGATCGGCCTGGACGATGCCGGTGTGCTGGAATCGCGCACGCTGGGCGGCTCGGTGTTCGGCGTCGGCAAGTACCTCTCGCCCCGGCTGTACGTCAGCTACGGCGTGTCGATGGTCGGCTCGGGTTCCGCGGTCACGCTGAAGTACCTGCTGCGCAAGGGCTTCGACATCGAAATCGAATCCAGCACGATCGAGAGCCGTGGCTCGATCAACTGGCGCAAGGAAAAGTAGCGCCCTTTCGTGTGGGAGCGACGTCAGTCGCGAAGCCGAGGGCGTTGTTCCCACCACCGGATCCGGGTGCCCATGACATCGCTGCTGACTCAACCACGCCTTCACCAGCAGGGCATCAGCACCCCACTGGGCGACGATCCCGCCGCCACCGTCCGCCACCTGCTGGCGGTGCAGGCACAGGACTATTACGGCTCGCTGTGGGCGGTGGGCCTGCGCACCTCGGGAGCGCGCGAGGCCGATGTCGAACGGGCCATCGCCGAGCGCCGCATCGTGCGCACCTGGCCGATGCGCGGTACGCTGCATCTGGTGGCGCCGGAGGATGCGCGCTGGATGCTGGCGTTGATGGCCAGCCGCGCGATTGCCCGCGACCACGCACGCCAGGAACGCGAGTTCGGCCTGGATGCACGTGCGACAGGCCGCTGTGCCGAGGTAGTCACGCGGCTGCTCGAAGGTGGCAGACAGATGACCCGCGGCGCGCTCTACGAAGCGCTGGCCAAACGGAAGATCGACACCGAAGGACAACGCGGCCTGCACATCCTCGGCCGGCTCGCCCACGAGGGCCTGATCTGCCAGGGTCCGCGCGAGGGCAAGCAACCCACCTTCGTGCTGCTGGACGAATGGATTCCGGAAACCGCCGCGCTCGACCGCGACGAGGCATTGGCCGAACTGGCGCGGCGCTACTTCGCCGGGCACGGTCCGGCCACCGTGCAGGACCTGGCCTGGTGGTCGGGCCTGACCATGCGCGACGCGCAGGCCGCGGTGGACGCCGCGAAACCGGCCCTCGCGCATTGGGATTAAGAGGGCGTGCGGCACTGGTTCGCCGCCTCGGCGCCCGAGCCTGCACCGGCCGCGCAGGCCGTGCACCTGCTGCCGCCATTCGACGAATACCTGGTCGGCTACAAGGATCGCGGCGCCGCGCTGGATGCCGCCCACAGCCGCCAGGTGATCGGCATCAACGGCCTGTTCAATCCAAGCCTCGTGGTCGATGGCCGCGTCGCCGCGCTGTGGAAGCGCACGCTGGGCCGGCAGGGCGCGACGCTCGCGCTGACCGCGCTGCGTCCCCTGCGCAAGGCGGATCGGCCGGCGCTTGACCGGGCCGCCAGACGCTACGGGGAATTCATCGGCCTGCCGGTCGCGCTGGAAGCCGGCTGACGCCGCGCCCGACCGGGGCACGGGCCCGGAAACCGGATCGCCACAATTGCCCTGCGCGACGGGGGCCGCTATCGTCGCAGGCTGTTTTTTGCCAAGGATTCACGCCGATGAGCGCACGTACGCCCTTCACCGCCCTGGCCCTGGGCGTCGCCCTGGCCCTGCCCGCGCAGGCCAACGAGGGCATGTGGATGCCCTCGCAGCTGCCGCAACTGGCCGCGCCGCTGCGCCAGGCGGGTTTCGAGGGCGATCCGGCCGCGCTGGCGAACCTGACCCGTCCGCCGCTCAACGCGGTGGTCAAGGTTAGCGGCGCCACCGGCGCGTTCGTTTCCGCCGATGGCCTGGTGCTGACCAACCACCACGTCGCCTACGGCGTGATCCATTACAACTCCAAGCCGGAGAAGAACCTGATCGATCAGGGCTACATCGCCGGCGATCGCACCGCCGAACTTCCGGCCAATCCCGATTACCGGGTACTGGTGACCGTCGGTTTCGACCGCGTGACCGATGAGGTGATGCGCGATGCCGCCGGCAAGACCGGCCGCGAGTACTACGACGCGGTGGATCGCGCCAACAAGCGCATCGTCAGCGAGTGCGAGCGCGAAGCCGGCATGCGCTGCAGCGTCGCCACCATGTACTACGGCGCCGATTTCTATCGCATCAAGCAACTGGAACTGCGCGACATCCGCCTGGTCTACGCACCGCCGCGCGCGATCGGCAACTACGGCGACGAGATCGACAACTTCATGTGGCCGCGCCATACCGGCGACTTCACCCTGCTGCGCGCCTACGTCGGGAAGGAAGGGAAGCCGGCGGCGTACAGCCCGGACAACGTGCCCTACCGCGCGCCCGCGCACCTGCAGGTCGCGCTCGACGGGCCGAAGGAAGGCGATTTCGCGATGCTCGCCGGCTATCCCGGCATCACCTACCGCCATCGCTTCGCCAGCGAGTTCAAGGAGCGCATCGAATGGGGCCTGCCGGCGAACGTCGAAGTTCTGGATGCGCTGATCGGCATCGTCCAGCAGCGCGGCAAGGCGGATCCGGAAGCCGGGGTGAAGTACGCCAGCCAGTTGTCCGGGTTGAAGAACAGCAGCAAGCGCTTCAGCGGCGAGCTGGAAGGCCTGCGCCGCAGCAACGCCATCCAGGTACGCGCCGACGCCGAGAAGGCGATGTACGCGTGGCTGGCGAAGTCCGGCGCTGATGCGGAATCGGTGCGCGCGCGCATCGATCAGGCGCAGGCCCTGCTGGACCAAGCCAGCGCCACGCGCGAGCGCGACATGCTGATCGGCATGATCGACGGCCGCACCCAGTTGCTGCGCAGCGCGATCACCCTGCAGCGACTGGCGCTGGAGCGCGGCAAGCCCGACGCGGAGCGCGAGGGCGGCTACCAGGACCACGATCTACCCCTGATCGAAGGCCAGTTGAAGCAGGTCCAGCGCCGCTACGACGCCGGCATGGAGCGCGCCTTCCTGACCGAACTGGTCGGCCGCTACCAGAAGCTGCCCGACGCGCAGCGCCTGCCCGAATTCGATGCGGCGTTCGGACGCGACGCCGCCAGCCTGGAGAAGACTCTGGCGCGCGTCTATGGCGGTACCGTGCTGGGCGATGAAGCGACCCGGGTCGGACTGCTCAAGGCCGAACCCGCCACCCTGGCCGAATCGACCGATCCGCTGCTGGCCCTGGCCGCGCAGTTGCAGCCGGCGCTGCTGCGCATCGAAAACGAGCGCAAGCAGCGTGACGGCGACCTGCTGCGCCTGCGCCCGGCCTACATGCAGGCACTCACCGGCTGGTACCGCAGCCAAGGCCGCTCGGTCTATCCGGACGCCAACAGCACCCTGCGGGTCAGCTACGGCAAGGTGGAATCGCTGCATCCGCGCGACAGCGTGACCTATTCCCCGGTCACCACCGTGGCCGGCATCGTCGAAAAGAACACAGGCACGGTGCCGTTCGACGCACCCAAGCCGCTGCTGGCGGCAATCGCCAAGGGCGATTTCGGCGGCACCGCCGATCCGGCGCTGAAGACCCAGACGGTCAACTTCCTGACCAACCTGGACACCACCGGCGGCAACTCCGGCTCACCCGTGCTCAACGCGCGCGGCCAGCTCATCGGCCTGAACTTCGACAGCAACTGGGAGTCGGTCAGCGCCAGCTGGATGTTCGACCCGCGCTACAAGCGCGCCGTGCACGTGGACATGCGCTACATGCGCTGGCTGATGTCCAAGGTGTACGCGGCACCGCACCTGCTGAAGGAAATGGGGTTGCCGACGGAGTAAAAGCGCGTAGGCCGCGTTGATGGCAGCATCGACGCGGCAGGCAGCGATAGACCGAGCCTGCCCAGCGACCTCTTTCACGATTCCGGGAACTCGTCCCATAGCTTGATCGCCTTCTCCCACCAAACCAGCACTGGCGCACATGCGCATCCCGATGACGGGACCGGCATCGACTCACATTCGCAGGTCAATGTGCGTTGCATATGACCGGTGAAGCCTCTAGCGTCGTCCGGCACACGGAGCCGGAAACGCAATCGATGGCACGACGCCTTGCCTGCCGCATCATCACGACCGCCCTGCTTGCCCTCACCCTGACCGGATGCCGGAGCCCCATGTCCTCCCCTTCCTCCGATGAGTTCCCCTCGCGCCTGCC
>OFCY01000126.1_pt1 | contig 11778 bp, 9 predicted proteins | sample 1520981 | NCBI WGS metagenome assembly OFCY01 (sample SAMEA2532533, study PRJEB24079) | metagenome
GGCGATCACTGGCTGCGCCATATCGGCATCTACGCCTACCGTGCCGGCTTCCTGCGCCAGTACACCCGCCTGCCGCCGGGACGACTGGAACAGATCGAGTTGTGGAACAGCTGCGGGTGCTGGAGGCCGGCCACCGCATCGCGGTCGCGCTGACCCCGGAACCGTTCCCGCCCGGTGTGGACACGCCCGAGGATCTGGCCCGCGCCGAACAGCAATGGGCACGCGGCGCATGAGGCTGCTGGTGGTCTGCCTGGGCAACATCTGCCGCTCGCCGATGGCCGAAGGCGCGCTCCGCCATCATCTGGCCGCCTCGCCGCTGGCCCGGAGCGTGGAAGTGGATTCGGCCGGCACCGGCGACTGGCACGTGGGCGAACCGCCGGATCGCCGCGCCATCGCCTGTGCCCGCAAGCACGGCGTGGACATCGCCGGCCTGCGCGCGCGCCAGCTGCGGCGCGAGGACTTCGAGCGCTTCGACTGGCTGCTGTGCGCGGACGGGCAGAACCTGCGCGACGTGCGCGGACTCGCGCCGCCGGGCCTGGCCGGCAAGGCGTCGCTGCTGCTGGAATGGACCGGCATCGAGCCGGGCGGCGGCGTCCCGGACCCCTACACGGGCTTCCCACTAATTTCGAGCACGTCTGGCGACTGGTCGATTCGGCGGCACGGGCGGCGGTCCAGCGCCTGTCCCGCGGATAGGACTGCGGCATAATCGGTGCTATCATGAATGCCGTGCCCGCTCCCGAACTTCCCCAGGGATTGCCCTGGCTCAACGCGCCCTCCGGCTCGCTGCTCGAACAGCGCGGCCGGATCGTGGCGCTGGCCTTCGTCAATGCCGCCTCCGCCTGGTGCGGGCAGCGCCTGAACGAGCTGGCCGCGTTGCAGGCGCGCCATCCGGGGCGCCTGCAGACCCTGGTGGTCAACGTGCCGCGCTTCGACAGCGAACGGGATCCGCAGACTTCGCTCAAGCGCCTGCGCCGGCATGGCATCGGCTTCCCGATTGCACATGACGCCAACTGGGCCGCGTGGCAGGCGTTCGGCATCGAAGCCTGGCCGACCGTGCTGCTGATCGATGGCGAGGGCGTGATCCGCCACCGCCTGGTCGGCACCGACAACGGCGCCGAGCTGGACCGGTCCGTTTCGGCCCTGTGCGAGGTCCTGGGACGGCCGGCGGACGACGACATGAGGGCGCCGCGCGAGAGCCACCCGGAGCCGCGCCTGCCGCTGCGGTTCCCGACCGGCCTGGCGGCCACCCCGGATCGCCTGTTCGTGGCCGACAGCGGCCATCACCGCATTCTCGAATGCACCCACGGGGGCCGCGTGTTGCGCCAGTTCGGGCTGGCGGCGGCCGACCTGATCGACGGCGATCACACCCATACCGCGTTCCGCAATCCGCACGGCCTGCTGGCGCTGCGCGAATGCCTGTACGTGGCCGACACCGGCAACCATGCCCTGCGGCGCATCCATCTGGCGACCGGCGCGGTCGATACCCTGTGCGGCAACGGCCGCGCGGGAGAGCCGGTGGAAGGCATCGTCGGCCAGGCGCGCGCGGTCCCGCTCAACCAGCCGCTCGCGCTGGCGGCCAGCAACAACCAGATCCATATCGCCATGGGCGGCGACAACCGCATCTGGAGCTATGACCTGGCCACGCGCGAGCTGAGCGCGCGCGCCGGTTCCGGGCAGCTGGAAGTGCGCGACGGCAGCGGGCCGATGGCGGCGTTCGCGCAGCCCGCCGCGCTCGCCGCCATCCACCAGACGCTGTACGTCTGCGACGCGCTGGGATCGGCCCTCCGTTCCGTGCAACTGCGCACCGGTGTCGTGCAGACCCTGGTGGGGCAGGGGCCGTGGACGTTCGGCGGCGAGGACGGGCCGCGCGAAACCGCCCGCCTGCAACACCCTCAGGGCATTGCCGTCAGCACTGACGCGCCGCAGATGTGGATTGCCGACACCGGCAACGGCAGCCTGCGCAGCCTGCGGCTGGGGGGCGGCGAACTGAGCAGCGTGCCGTTGCCGCGAACGCTGCACGGCCCCACCGGCCTCGCCCTGTCGCCGGGCACCGTCTGGATCGCCGAGACGGATGCGCACGCGGTGCTGCGCTATGACATCGCCAGCGGCGAACTGAGCCACGTGCCGATCGACGAATGAGCGGTCGCAAGTCCTCCGATTTCGATGGCAAGGCGTTCGCCGCCGGCCTGAGCCTGGCGCCGGGCGTCTATCGCATGTACGCGTCCGACGACAGCCTGCTGTACGTCGGCAAGGCCGGCGCGCTGCGCAGGCGGGTGTCGAGCTATTTCAGCAACACGCCCAAGACCCCGCGCATCCTGTCGATGCTGTCGCAGGTGGCGCGGATGGACGTCACCGTCACCCGCACCGAGGCCGAGGCGCTGCTGCTGGAAAACCAGCTGATCAAGTCGCTGGCGCCGCGCTACAACGTGCTGCTGCGCGACGACAAGAGTTATCCCTATGTCCTGCTGACCCAGGAAAGCTGGCCGCGGATCGCGTTCCATCGCGGGCCGCGCGCGGTGCCGGGCCGCTACTTCGGTCCCTATCCCAGCGCCGGCGCGGTGCGCGAAACGCTGAACCTGATGCAGAAGCTGTTCAAGATCCGCAACTGCGAGGACAGCGTGTTCCGCAACCGGTCGCGGCCCTGCCTGCAGTACCAGATCGGCCGGTGCAGCGCGCCCTGCGTGGGGTTGGTGGAACCGGCCGGCTACGCCGAATCCGTGCGCCAGGCGGGGTTGTTCCTGGATGGCCGCAGCGACGAGCTGAGCGGCGAACTGAGCGCGGCGATGGAAGCGGCCAGCGAACGGCTGGAGTTCGAGGAGGCCGCGCGCCTGCGCGATCTCATCGGCTCGATCCGCAGCCTGCAGGCGCGCCAGTACGTGGACGGGCACGCCGCCGATCTGGACGTGCTGGCCTGCGCGATGCGCGGCAGTTCGGCCTGCGTGCTGCTGCTGGCGTTCCGTGACGGCCGCAACCTCGGCACCCGCACGTTCTTCCCGCGCACCAACGGCGAGGAAAACGCGAACGAAGTGCTGGCTGCTTTCGTTTCCCAGTACTACGGCGAACAGACGCCGCCGCAGGAAATCATCCTGGACCGCGAGATTCCGGACGCCGAACTGATCGAGACCGCGCTGAGCACTTCCGCGGCGGCGGTGCAGTTGAAGTGGAACGTGCGCAGCGAGCGCGCCGGCTACCTGGACCTGGCGCGCCGCAACGCCGAGATCGCGCTGGTGACCGAGCTGACCAGCCAGGGCGCGCAGACCGCGCGCAGCGAGGCGCTGCAGGAACTGCTGGGGCTGGCCGAGCCGGCGCAGCGCATCGAGTGCTTCGACATCAGCCACACGATGGGCGAGGCCACCGTCGCTTCCTGCGTGGTGTTCGACGCCAATGGCCCGGTCCGCGCCCAGTACCGGCGCTTCAACATCACCGGCATCGAACCCGGCGACGACTACGCGGCCATGCACCAGGCGATCGAACGCCGGTTCCGCCGCGCGGTGGAGGAGGGCGGGGTGCTGCCGGACGTGCTGCTGATCGACGGCGGCGCCGGCCAGCTGGCCCAGGCGCGCGGCGTGCTGGCCGACCTGGGCGTGGACAGCGTGGTGCTGGTGGGCGTGGCCAAGGGCGAGGAACGCCGGCCCGGCCACGAGACCCTGGTCCTGGCCGACGGTCGCGAGGTGCGCCCGGGCGCCGCTTCGCCGGCCCTGCAGTTGATCCAGCAGGTTCGCGACGAGGCGCACCGGTTCGCCATCACTGGCCATCGCGGCAAGCGCCAGAAGGCGCGCATGACCAGCAAGCTGGAGGATATCCCCGGCATCGGTCCCCGCCGTCGCGCCAGCCTGCTGAAGCACTTCGGCGGGCTGGCCGGACTCAAGGCCGCCGGCGCGGACGAGATCGCCCGGGTCGAAGGCATCAATGCCGCACTCGCCGAGCGGATCTACGCTAACCTGCACGGGTTGCCGGCGCCGATTGCGGGAAACGAGTAGGAATGCAATGAAGTTGACCATCCCCACCTGGCTCACCCTGTTGCGGATCGTGCTGATCCCGGTGCTGGTGCTGGTGTTCTACCTGCCGCACAAATGGACCAATTTCGCGGCGGCGTTCATTTTCATCCTGGCCGCCGTCACCGATTGGCTGGATGGCTGGATCGCCCGTCGCTACCACCTGTACTCGGCCTTCGGCGCGTTCCTGGATCCGGTGGCGGACAAGCTGATGGTGGCGGTGTCGCTGTTCCTGATCGTGCAGGACAACCCGACCATGTGGATGGCGATCTGGGCGGCGGTGATTGTCGGTCGCGAAATCGCGGTGTCCGCCCTGCGCGAATGGATGGCCGAGCTGGGCCAGCGCGCGCGGGTCAAGGTGGCCACCATCGGCAAGATCAAGACCATCGTGCAGATGGTGGCGCTGGGCTGCCTGCTGTATGCGTCCACCCCCGGGCCGGTGGATCGGGCGGACATCTGGCTGGGTGAATGGATTTTCAGGATCGGCGACTGGCTGCTCGCGATTGCCGCTATACTTACTCTCTGGTCCGGTTTCCAGTACCTGCACGCGGCATGGCCGATTCTGCGGGCTGACGAGAAAAAAGCAGTTGACAGTTCTCGGGATACCGGTAAAATTTCCAACTTCACCACGCGGGAATAGCTCAGTTGGTAGAGCACGACCTTGCCAAGGTCGGGGTCGCGAGTTCGAGTCTCGTTTCCCGCTCCATATTCAGGACAAAACCCCGTTCGCGGGGTTTTGTTTTGTAAGGCGCTTGAAATGGCGCCGTGATTGCGCCAGTCTCGCGCAATCGCCATCGGCCTGGTGGCAGAGTGGTTATGCAGCGGACTGCAAATCCGCGTACGCCGGTTCAATTCCGACCCAGGCCTCCATTCAAGAAAACCGACCACGCGGTCGGTTTTTTGTGCCTGACGGACGGCACGTGCGCGGCTTTCCATCGCGCGTCCGCTCAGGCAGGCTATCCCCCTGCCCGGATGGCGAAATTGGTAGACGCATCGGACTTAAAATCCGCCGGCCGCGAGGCCATGCCGGTTCGATTCCGGCTCCGGGCACCAGTTCATGGCCGTTCCTGTTCGCACGGGAGAGGCTTTCAGTCTTCGTGATCGATTCCGGCCTGCTCCAGCGCTGCGCATTTGTCCTTGGTGCATCGCTCCTGCTGGAACTGCCGGCAGGACTGATATCGGCTGACGCGGGTATCAGCCCTCCCAATGGAGGGACGATGGCAATGGGAATGATCGCGGATAGTCGGTGGCCATCCGCGCTCAATTCGAAGATGACGATCTCGATACCGTCTTCCGGCTCCGCGATCAAATGCCGGCCAGAAGAATTCGCCTGCTACGCCCGGCCATGATGTTCATCAAGTGGCCCTACCGAGCCAAGGCAGATGGCATGCCTCGCCAGGCGGGCTGCGCTCGCCGCTATCGCCAGTCGCGCGCCGGCAACGCCAGCCATGCGGCGGGCGCGAGCAACAACAATGCCGACCATGCCAGGGCCTGCGCACCCGCGCCCTGCAACAGCAGGCCGCCGAGGATGCCGCCGCCGGCGATGGCGATGTTCCAGCCGGTGACCAGCATGGATTGCGCGAGGTCGGCGGCTTCGCCGGCATTGCGTGCGAGGGCGGTCTGGAACAGTGTCGCCACACCGCCAAATCCCAATCCCCAGATGGCCGTCGCCATGGCGAAGATCACGGGCGTGTCCGGCCACAAGGCCATCATCAGCGCCGCCGCGCCAAACAACGCCAGGCTGGCCAGCGTCAGTCCATGCATCCAGCGATCGATGAGCGCGCCGATCACGCCGATGCCCATCAACGCGGTGACGCCGAACAGCAACAGGTAGCGTTCGACCATCGTGTCGGCGCCAGCGATCGCGAGCAGTGGTGCGATGTAGGTATAGAGCACGTTGTGCGCGAGCACGAACAACAGCATCACCCCCAGCACCCGGGCCACGCCGGGCAGCAGGAATACCTTGTGCAGCCGCAACGCCGCACCCGCCGCGCCACGGGTGAAATCGGGCAACAGCGCGCGGGCGCAGGCCAGCAGGCCGAGGCTGAGCAAGGACATCAGGCCGAACGTCCAGCGCCATCCGATCGCCTGGCCCAGCAGGGTGCCCGCGGGAATGCCGAGCGAGAGCGCCAGGGGCGTGCCGACCATCGCCACCGCGATGGCACGACCCTGCTGGGCCGGCGCGACCATCCGGGTGGCGTAGCCGGCCAGCAGCGCCCACAACAGACCCGCGCTGACGCCGGCGATGAAGCGCGCGATCAAGGTCAATCCGTACAACGGCGATACGGCGGTCACCGAGTTGGCCAGGGCGAAGCCGGCGATGGCCATCAACAGAAGTGGACGCCGGCGCCAGTTCCGGATTGCCGCGACCAACGGAATGGCCGCCAGCAGCGAGCCCAGCGCGTAGGCGGTGACCAGTTGCCCCACCCAGGCCTGGTTGACGCCGAGTCCGGCGCTCATCGCCGGCAGCAGCCCGGCGGGCAGGGCTTCGGTCAGTATGGTGATGAAGCCCGCGCATGCCAGGACCGACAATCCCGCCCACGGCAGCCGGGGGGCGATGGTTGCCGGAGATGCAACCTGGCCGCGAGCGCCGTCCCCGGCGCTCAAGCCTCCGCACCCTTCACGCCGGCGTAGACCGCGTCGCGCAGATCACCGACGAACTTTCCCGACATGCCCTCGTACAGCGTGTTGGTCAATGCCACCACGCTCAGGCGGTGCGACGGATCCACGAACCAGCTGTGCCCGTAAGCGCCGCCCCAACGCCAGGTGCCGACGGATTCGGGACTGGCGGCGGCAGCGGGATCGTGCAGGACCGAGAAACCCAGACCGAAGCCCACGCCAGGACTGTCGGGTGGTCCATGCGGGCCGCTCTGCACGCGTCCCATTTCCGCGACCCCATCGGCGGTCAGAGAGGGAACGCGGGCCTGACGCAGCGCTTCCAGCAGGCGCATCACGTCATCGGCGCTGCCGACCATGCCGCCGCCACCGGAAGGAAAGGCATGCGGATCCAATGCACGTGACGGGTTGAAGCGAATGCCCGCCAGTCCCGGGAAAGGAGAGACGATTTCGCCTTCCTGCAATCGGTGGGGGCGCGTCGTGTGATCGGCGGCGGCGTAGGCGGTGGTGAGTCGCGCCGGGTCGAGGGCATGGAACGCGGTGTCGTGCATCCGCAGGGGTCCGGTCACCAGCGTGTCCACCACCGCCGGTAGTGGCTGGCCATCGACGGCTTCCAGCACCGCGCCCAGCACGTCGGTCGCCAGTGAATAGCCCCAGGCGGTGCCCGGGACATATTGAAGCGGGACCCGTGCGATGCGGCGGAGGTTTTCCGCCAGCGATACGGGGCTGTCGTCCATGCCGTCGGATACGCCGGCGCGTGCATGCGGTCCGTCGCCGTCCGGCGCGGGATCCAGGAAGCGATAGCCCAGTCCGGCCGTATGGCTGAGCAGTTGCCGCACGCTGATGTCGGGCTGGCTGCCGTCAGCGAGCGCGGGTCGGAAGTCCGGTAGCCAACGCTGGATCGGCGCGTCCAGATCCAGCTGTCCCTGGGCGACGCGCACCATCGCGGCGGTGGAGACGATGGGTTTGCTGACCGATGCCAGCCGGAACAGCGCGTCGCGGTTCATTGCATGTTGCGCCTCGCGGTCCGCCCAGCCCGCGGCACGCGCATAGCGGACCTGGCCATCGACCGCGATCAGTACGACCGCGCCAACCAGGCGCTGTTCGGCAAGCGCGGTATCCAGTGCGGCATCGACCGCCGAGGCGAGGAGTGGGATCGGCGATGAAATGGCCAATGAAATGGCCGGGTGGGAAGTCTCGGGGGAATACGACGGCATGGAAGGTTCCAGGCATGGAATGAGCCGTCATGGTGGTAATGCTTCGGTGGATGAAAAAGGCGGGTAGAGTTCGCATCAGCACGGACAGGAATGTCCGCAATGGGAAAACGTGAATGGAAAGCCTGGGCAGTCTTCAAACCTTCGTGCAGGTTGCGGAGACGCGCGGCTTTGCCGAAGCCGGTCGCCTGCTGGGGGTTTCCGCCGCCGCGGTGGGCAAGAGCGTGGCCCGGCTGGAACAGAGCCTGGGAGTGCGCCTGTTCCATCGCAGTACGCGCAGCGTGGCATTGACCGCGGAAGGCGAGTTGTTCCTGGTGCGTTGCCGGCGAATCCTCGAGGAAGTGGCGGCGGCGGAGGCCGAACTGTCACATCATGCGGGCCACGCGCAGGGGCACTGCGGGTCAGCCTGCCGTTAATCAGCGATCTTGCGCTTCCGGTGCTGGCGGATTTCATGCGCGCCTATCCGGATGTGCTGCTGGATCTGGATTTCACCGATCGCATGGTCGATGTGATCGAGGAAGGCTTCGATGCGGTCCTGCGTGTCGGCGACCCCTCCGATTCGCGCCTGACCGCGCGGCATATCGGCTATTTCCATCGCCGACTGGTGGCCTCACCGGCCTATCTGGCAGAACGCGGCACGCCGGGTGAACCGGCGGATCTGGAGCGGCACCTGTGCCTGCAATACCGCAATCCCAGCAGCGGGCGCATCGAGGCATGGCCGCTGCGCGGCGCGTCGGCGGATCTGAAAGTGCCGGAGTCGATGGTATGCAACAACATCGAAACCCGGGTGTGTTTCGCCAAGCGCGGGCGCGGTATCGCCTATGTGCCGGATCATTCGGTACGCGAGGCGCTGCACAGCGGTGAACTAGTGACGGTGCTGGATGACTACGTGGACGCGCCGGGAAATCTCTACCTGCTGTGGCCGTCCGGGCGCCACGTTTCCCCCAAGCTGCGGGTGTTCATCGATTTCGTCAGCGAGCACCTGCTGCCAACCTGCTGCCAATCCGCTGCACCCAAAGGCTGGCAAAGCCCTGACGGGTGAAGGAGTGCGGCGGCGGCTTTCCGCCAACCGCCGCATTGTCGTCCGTTTCAGAACCGGTACTTGACCCCCAGCGAGACGAACTGGCCGCGCAGGTTGTACTGGGTGATGTCGAAGCCGTTGGCGCCGCCGGCCGGGTCGAACGGCGGATCCTTGTCGGTGAGGTTCTGCACCGACAGCGACAACGTGGTCTTGGGAATGCCCTGGTAGGCCACGTACAGATCCAGTTGGTGATACGGCTTGACCTTGTCGCGCAGGCCGGGATTGCTGGCCTGGGTCGATACGCGCTGATCGTAGCCGGCGATGTATTGCAGGCTCAGCGTGCTCTCCCAGTCGCCGGCTTCCCAGCCCAGCGAGGTGGTACCGCGGTTCTTCGGCAGCGCGCCCAGGCGGTTGTTGCCGGCGCCGTCGTAGGGTGCCTGTCCGGCCACCAGCGGCTGCTTGAATTCAAGCAGACGGGTCCAGCTTCCGGCCAGGGTGAAGTTGCCGGCGGCGGCGGTACGGAAGGTCCGGCTGAAATCCAGATCGATGCCGGAGGTCTTCAGTTCCCCTTGGTTGGAATACTGGTTGGTGATGATCTGGATGCGACCCTGCGCGTCGCGGATCACGCGGCCCGGGAACAGTGCGGGATTGTTGACGATGAACTGCGCGTTGTCCGGCTTGATCAGGTTGTCCTGCTCGATCCGGTAGTAGTCGAGGCCAATGCTGGTGTCGGCATCCGGCGACCACACCGCGCCGAGGTTGAAGTTCCTCGAGCGTTCCGCATCCAGATCCGGATTGCCGGTGCGCACGTTGGTGACGCCGCGGCTGCCACCGGGGGCGAGCGGATCGTACGGATCCACCACGGTGCCGTAGCTGATGGTCTGGCCGGGGGCGATTTCCGGTAGCGACGGCGCGCGGAACCCGCGCGAGAACGAGCCGCGCAGCAGCAGTGAATCCAGCGGCTGCCAGCGCAGCGCCAGTTTCGGCGAGAAGGCGTTGCCGAAGTCGTCGTAGTGATCGGCACGGCCGGCCAGTTGCAGTTCCAGGGTCCGGTGCAGCGGCACGCTGAATTCGGCATACGCGGCGCTGACCTTGCGTTCGCCCTTGACGATGTTGATGGCCGGGCGCAGTTCGGTGCCGGACAGCACCTGGCGGCTGGTGCGCGCATCCAGCGATTCGCGGCGGAATTCCGCGCCCCAGGCGAAGCCGATGGCGCCGGCGGGCAGTTCCAGGAACGAGGTCGATGCCTTGGCGCTGACCGAGTCCAGCCGATAGTAGCCCGGGCGTTTGGTCTGCAGGCGCAGGTCGTTCAGCGGCGCCGGCGTGCTGGCCGGGTCCTGGAAGTCGTAACTGCCGTCGGCGAGGATTTGCTGGAACGCGTAGCGGTTGATGAAGTTGTCGACGTACTCGCGTTGCAGGCTCTGCGATGTGTCGGCCGCGACTTCCCAGTCCCAGCGTTCGGTCTGGCCGCGCAGGCCGGCCAGGGCGCGGTAGAACACCTGGGTGTTTTCCTTCAGGCGTGGGCCCAGGTCGAAGAAGGTGTACTCGAACGGCAGCGGAACCGGATTGGGATTGTTCGGGTGGCCGACCGGCAACACCGCCGGAATGTCCACCAGCGTGCCGGTAGCGGGATTGTAGGCGCGCAGGCCCGGGCCGACCGTCAGCGGGGCACTGAAGATCTGGTCCGCCTCGTTGTGGCTGTACAGCAGATCGGCGAACAATTCGGTGCGCTCGCCCAGGCGGAAGGTCGCGCTCAGCGAAGCCTGGATGCGTTCGGCGCCCGGTTGCAGGGTCTTGTACGGCTGCGCGTTGAAGGCGCAGGCATTGCCGGGCAGGGTGCTGCCGAAATCGCTGTAGGGCCGCAGCACGCTGCCGTCCGGGCAGGGCGAGAACGGGGTCGGCTGACGCGGATTGAGCAGCCAGTTGCCGCCCGTGGTCGACCAGCCGGCGAGGCGTCCGCCGGGCTTGTCGCGGAAATCGCCGCTGCGGGTGAAGGCGCGTTCGTCCGCATCCAGGCGTTCGCGTTTGAGCAGATCCAGGCCGAACAGCACGTTCCAGCCCTGCTGATCGAGATCGCCGAAGCCGAGCAGCAGGTTGGCCTTCTGCTCATCCAGGCCGCCACGGGTGGCGCCACCGACCGCGCCGCCCACTTCGATGCCCTGGAAATCGCGACGCAGGATGATGTTGACCACGCCGGCGATGGCGTCGGAGCCGTACACCGCCGACGCACCGTCCTTCAGCACTTCGATGCGCTCGACCGCGCTGATCGGCAAGGCATTGAGATCGACGAAGGTGTCCTGGGTGTTCAGGGCGAAGCCGAAATTGGCGACGCGGTAGCGTTGACCAGTACCAGGGTGTTCTTCGGGCTCAGCCCGCGCAGGCCGATCGAAGCCGATCCGGCGGAGAAGCTGCCGGTGTATTGCTCGTCGTAGCTGTTGCCGGCATTGGCCGAGAGCGAGCGCAGCACGTCGGTCAGGGTCGACTTGCCGGTGCGTTCGATGTCCTCGCGACCGACCACCTGCACCGGGTTCGGTCCGGCGGTGTCGCTGCGCTTGATGTTGGAGCCGGTGACCACGACCGCATCCAGGGTCTTGTCCGGACCGGCGGGCGGTGTGGCGGCGTCTTCGGCGTGGAGGAGGGGAGAGGTGATGGCCAGCGTGATGGCCAGGGCGAGCGGGGTGGTTCGCGACATCGAAGGGACTGAACAGTGGGCGCATCATTACCGCATGCGCGTGCTGCACTGCCGAATGGCCGTGGCTCATCGTCACATAACCGATCGCCATGTCTTTCCCCTTGACCTTGCCCTGTCCAATCCTGCCGCCGATGCCCCATACAGGTGCCGGTCGCACGCCGATGACGGGAGAACATTAAGATGCCCGTGCCGCACGAGCCGGCGCGCGCAGCGCCGATGGAAAACCGGTTGTACGGGCAG
>OFCY01000127.1_pt1 | contig 11642 bp, 16 predicted proteins | sample 1520981 | NCBI WGS metagenome assembly OFCY01 (sample SAMEA2532533, study PRJEB24079) | metagenome
ACCACGCCGATCAGGCTGGCGGCCACCGCCAGCGCCTTGTGCTGGCCGAACACCTGGCCAACCATCGCGTTGCCCATGTCCTGCGCGCGCGAGGCGCGGGTGACCAGCATCGCCACCGCCGAGGACACCAGCAGCGCCGGCAACTGCGCCAACGAGGGTGTCGCCGATCGACAGCGAGGGTATAGATCTTGGCCGCCTCGCCGACCGGCAGGCCGTGCTGGAGCACGCCGATCGCCAGGCCGCCGACCAGGTTGATGAAGAGGATCAGGATGCCGGCGATGGCGTCGCCGCGGATGAACTTGCTGGCGCCGTCCATCGCGCCGTAGAAGTCGGCTTCCTCGCGCACTTCCTCGCGCCGGGCCTTGGCTTCCTCGCGGGTCAGCAGGCCGGCGTTGAGGTCGGCGTCGATCGCCATCTGCTTGCCGGGCATCGCGTCCAGGATGAAGCGCGCCGACACTTCCGAGATGCGTCCGGCGCCCTTGGTGATGACCACGAAGTTGATGATGGTCAGGATCGCGAACACCACCAGGCCGACCGCGAAGTTGCCGCCGACCACGAATTCGCCGAACGCCTCGATCACCTTGCCGGCCGCGCCGTGGCCGTCCTGGCCATGCAGCAGCACCACGCGGGTGGAGGCGACGTTGAGCGCCAGCCGCAGCATCGTGGTCATCAGCAGCACGATCGGGAAGATGGTGAAGTCGAGCGGCCGGCGCACGTAGACCACCGCCAGCAGCACCACCAGCGAGATGGCGATGTTGAAGCTGAAGAGCGCGTCCAGCACCGGCGGCGCCAGCGGGACGATCACCATCGCCAGCATCGCCAGCACGACCAGCGGCGCGCCCAGGCCGTGGCGCAGCATGTCCATCACCCGCGAGGTGGGGCTGGGCACCGCGCTCATGCCGGCTTGCCCTCATCCACGTCCACCGCCGGCAGGTCCGGATGCTCGGCCACGGTGCCGTCGCGCCAGGCGCGCAACTGGTAGACGTAGGACAGGATCTGGGCGACGGCGGTATACAGTCTCACGGGGATCTCCCGGCCGAGTTGCCCTTCGCGATACAAGGCGCGTGCCAGTGGCGGCGCCGACACGATGGCGACCCGGTGCGCCTCGGCGACCTCGCGGATGCGCAGGGCGATTTCGTCCACGCCCTTGGCGACCACCCGCGGCGCGCCCATCTGGCCGGCCTCGTACTTCAGCGCCACCGCGTAGTGGGTCGGGTTGACCACGATGACGTCGGCGGTCGGCACCTCCTCGATCATCCGGCGCTGCGACAGCTGGTGCTGCATCTGCCGGATCCGGCCCTTCACTTCCGGCCGGCCTTCGCTTTCCTTCATTTCCCTCGCGCAATTCCTGGCGGGTCATCTTCAGCTTCCGCATCCAGTTCCACTTCTGGTACGGCGCGTCGATGGCGGCCAGCAGCGCCAGCGCGCCGGCGCAGGCCAGCAGCAGGCCGCCGGCGAAACCCATGCCGGTGCGCACGGCCTGCTCCAGCGGCATGGTCAGCAGCTCGCGCAGCGAATTCAGGCCCAGCTTCAGGCTCAGGCCCGCGGCCAGGCCGATGAAGGCCACGCGCAGCAGCGACTTCAGCAGTTCGGCCACGCTCTCGGCGCCGTACAGGCGCTTGAGTCCGGCCATCGGGCTGAGCCGCTTCAGATCCGGTGTCAGCGCCTTGCTGGAAAATTGCAGTCCGCCCATCAGCACCGGGCCAAGGAAGCCGGCCAGCAGGCACAGCCCGATCATCGGCAGCATCACCCACAGCAGTTGCAGCAGCAGGCTGCCGACGTGGCCGAACAACTGGTCCGGGTGCTTGAACAGCTGGGGGTCCGGGCTGAGCGCGATCTTCATCCAGCCCAGCGAGCCGCGCGCCAGCGGCATGGCCATGGTCAGCAGCGCGACCACGCCGGCGCCGAACACCGCCGCCGTCGCCAGTTCGCGCGAACGCGGGATGTTGCCCTGTTCGCGGGCCTCGCGCAGGCGTTTTTCACTGGGCTGTTCTGTGCGTTCGCCGCTTTCGTCCTGCTCGGCCATGGCGCTGCGTCGGGAAAACCGACGACCACGCTGCAAGTCCCGTTCCAGTCAGGCGACGGGAAACGGTCGCCGCTCTGGTCACCGCGGCGCGCTCACGAAAACCCGCGTAGGAGCGGCCTCCGGCCGCGAGCTTTTTCCGCCATCCGCGCGCCCTTGAAAAGCTCGCGGCCGGAGGCCGCTCCTACACCCGGTTCCAACCACCCGGTTCCAACCGCCCGGTTCCAACCACCCGTTCGCGACCGCGACGGCCGGTCAGAACAGGTCTTCGGCGATCACGTAGCTGTCGCGGCCGTTGGACTTGGCCCGGTACAGGGCGGCGTCGGCGCGCGAGAACCAGTCGTGCCAGTCGCGTTCGTGGCCAAGCAGGGCGCCGCCCAGCGAGATGGTGATGCGCCCGCCCGGCCCGCGCAGGGACGCGCGCACCGCCTTGCGCAGGCGCTCGGTGGCCGACTCCAGTTCGTCGCGGCTGGATACCTTCAGCAGCACCACGAATTCCTCGCCGCCGAACCGGTAGACCTGGTCGTCCTTGCGCATCTCGAAGCGCAGGATCGAGGCCAGATCGGCGATGGCGTCGTCGCCGGCGGCGTGGCCGTAGAGGTCGTTGACCTCCTTGAAGTGATCCAGGTCCAGCACGATCAGGCCGTACCGGCCGCGGCCCAGTGTCTGCTGTTCCACCGCGTGGGTGAGCGCGCGCTCCATCATCCGCCGGTTGGGCACGTTGGTCAGCGCGTCCAGCGAGGCCAGTTCCTGCAACTCGACCCGGTCGTCCTGGCTGCGGGTGGCGAAGATGTAGGAGAACAGCGCGGTCAGCGCCGCCGTCACCAGCGTGGACACGGCATGGAACACGTCCGGGAACACCCCGGCAGCAGGCACAGCACCACCAGCATCACCAGCCCCGCGCCCAGTGCCAGCCGGCGGTCGGCGAGGAAGAAGTTGGTCAGCAGGACCAGGTAGAGCCAGGTGATGGCGATCGGGCCGATCAGCCAGACGGCCAGCAGGCAGGCGCTGGAATTGAGCAGGCACAGCAGGTCGCCGGCACGCGCGCTGTTGCCGCTGCCGCGGGCATAGACCACCACGCCGAAAATCGCCGCCGCGATCACCGCGTCTATCGCCAGCGCGAGGAAATCGCCGTGCAGCCAGCGGTAAACCGCGAAGGCAGCGATCACCACGGTCGTGGTCACGCCCAGCAGGGTGATCAGTTCCAGGCGGATGTCGCGGTTCTTCGGTGTCATCCCGGTCAAAGGCCTGGCGCCCGATGGCGCCCGCATCGTGATTTCGTCGTTTTTCCCGATGCAAGTCTAGTGCCGGAATTCCGACTTCGGGTGAAGCCCGTCAAGGAATCGTTGCCAGCCCGCCGGCGAGCCCCTGCAGGAACGACGTCAGTCGCGACCGGAGCCCCGACACTCCGTACCGCCCACCCTGCGGATGACTGCCCTTGTGGGAGCGACGTCAGTCGCGAAGGCCGGCCGGTATCCCGAATCGCGACTCACGGCGCTCCCACAAGCGGGGCCGGGCGGTTCAGCGGGCCGGAATCAGGCTCAGGTCGGCGCGGTATTCCCAGGTCTCGGTGTCCGCCGACAGCACCGCCGCGGCCAGCGCTGCGGCGGCGTCCGCCGCCTGCGGATCGGGCGAGGCCGCGAGCAGGGCGTCCAGGCTGTCGTCGCCGCGGTCGTGGTCCTGCCAGCCGCGCAGCGCGACCAGGTGCAGATAACCGGGCGCGTCGCCGCTGACCGGTTCGTACCAGCTGTGCGCGGGTGCGTCGGCCGGCAGCGCCCCCCGGGCGATGCGGACCGCCCGCTCGAACGCCGCGCGCGCGCCGGGCCGGACCACGTAGCGGGTCACGAGCAGGCGGGGCGAAGGTTGCCAGCGTTCCAGCGGAAAGCCGCTGCTCAAATCCCGGCGCAACCGGTAGCTGGCGCGCAACGCCGGTTCCACGAACGGGGTGACGTTGCGTGCGGCGTCGGCACCGTCGCCGGCCGGATCCACGCGTCGGTCGAACGCCGCGAACGGCGCGCCGAAGCTGCCGTCGACAAACATCCCGGCGCGCTTGCCGTCGCTGACATACCAGCCGTACCACACCAGCGGATCCCCGGCCTGCCGGTGCCAGGCCAGATGGCGGCGATAGCCCTCGTCGAAGGCTTCGCGCTGGCCGGGCCTGGTCCAGTAACCGAACAGGTGGGCGGCATCGCCGCTGTCGCGGGCGGACGCGGCGGGATTGGCGGCGGAAGCGGCGTGGGCGTCGGGCAGCAGCGCGGCCAACAGCAGGCAGGCGGACAGCAATCGCATGGCGGACTTCCGGCGAAAGGGAATGGCGACAGCCTAGGCCGGACGCGCGCCGCCGGCCATTTCAAATCCCGGCGTCGCCATTCGATGACATGGAACGCTCACGCCCGGCTTACCATCGACGTTCCTTCCACTTTCCTCCGGCCGATGCTTCCCGATTTCCGCCGCCTGGCCGTGTTCCGCACCGTGGTCGCCGAAGGCGGCGTCAACGCCGCCGCGCGCAGTCTGCACAAGTCGCCCTCGGCGGTGACCTACGACCTGCAACAGCTCGAACGCCAGCTCGGCACGCCGCTGTTCCGCCGCAGCGGCAGCCGGCTGGTGCTGACCCCGCGCGGCCGGGTGCTGGCCGCCTCGATCGAGCGCGCCTACCTGGACCTGGGCCAGGCCTGGCAGAACGTGCGCGAGGACGTCGTCGCCGAACCGTTGCGGATCGCCTGCGTGTCCGGCTTCGGCCGCTACCGGCTGGTGCCGCGCCTGCTGTCGCTGCTGCCACCCGAACGCCCGCTGGAAGTGCTGTTCCGCACGCCAGCCAGGTGCTGGCGCTGCTGGAAACCGGACGGGTGGCGCTGGGCGTGAGCTATCGCCCGCTGGTGACCACCGGCATCGCCTCGGTGCCGCTGGGCGAAGAGGAACTGGCGCTGGTCGGCCCCAAGGCACGCCGCGCCACGCCTCGCGTGGAACAGATCGCCTCGTTGCCATTCGTGACCTACGAGGAGTTCGACTACGTGTTCTTCCACTGGTTCGAGAGCCAGCAACTGCCGCTGCCGGCGCGCTGGACGAGCGATCACTTCGACGAACTGGAAGAGGCGCTGGAAAGCGTGGCGCAGGGGCGAGGGTGGTCGATCGTGCCCCTGGACTCGGCGCTGGCCAGCGCGTACCGCTCGCGGGTGCGCGTGCACCGGCTATCCAAGCCGTGCTTGAACGAGGTGCATCTGATCGGGCGGGAACGCGATTTGCGCAGCGAGGACGCCGCGTTGCTGCGCAGGGCGGCGGCGTAGCGGATCGCCTTGCCATCCCGTCGCCCGCGCGGCTGATGCCTCGCGTAGAGCGGAGCTTGCTCCGCTGCCGTGGCTTTCGCTTTGCCTTTGCCATACCGCTCACGGATGAAGCCAGAGCAGGAGCCGGAGCAGCGGAGCAAGCTCCGCTCTACGCAGGGTTAGGGTGTCAGCTGCCGCGCCGCGTCGAAGGTCTGATCGAAGATGCGCTGTACCGGCGGTCCCAGTTCCCCCGACAACAACGCCAGCAGGAACAGTCCCAGCAGCAGCGCGGTCGGCAGGCCCAACTGGATGGGATTGAGCGCCGGCGCCGCGCGGCCCAGCACGCCGAACGCCAGATTCACCGCCAGCATCGCCACCATCACCGGCAGCGCCAGGCTCAAGGCCGCACGCAGGATCTGCATGAAGAACGCCGGTGCGACCTGCAACACCGCCTGCGGGTCCGGCAACGCGGTACCGATCGGCAGCGAGTGGTAGCTGTCGACCAGCAGCGCCACCAGCGCGAGGTGGCCGTTGAGGGTGAAGAACACCAGCCCGAACGCCAGATAGAACCACTGGCCGACCACGCCGGAATTGACGCCGCGCAGCGGGTCCGACATCTGCGCGAAGGCCAGGCCGGTGCCTTGGGAAATCAGTTCACCGGCCAGCGCGCCGGCCTCGAACGCCAGCCGCAGCAGGAAGCCGATGCAGGCGCCCACCGCCAGTTCGCGCGCGGCGGTCAGCACGTTGGCCGAATCGAAGGCGATCTGGGTCGGCGGCGACGGCAGCATCGGCGCCAGCGCCAGCGACAGCGCGCCGGCCAGGATCACCCGCACCCGTACCGGCACCGCGCGGGTACCGACGAGCGGCATTGCCATCAGCATCGCGCCGGTGCGCAGCATCACCCACAGCAGCGTGGTGATCAGGCCGAACGCCTGCTGCCCGTCGATGACCATCTGGGTGGCGGCATTCATCCGCGCATCCCCGCCGGGTTGTCAACACATTCGACGGGCCGCCACCGTGGAAAAACCAGAACGGCACCCGGACATGCCCCCCTTTGCAAAAGGGGGGGAGGGGGGGATTTACCGCGATGCCTGGCCAACCGTCGCCACCGCCTCACCCAATCAGATGCGGCAAGCGCTGGAACAGCGCCGTGGTGTACTCCACCAGCGTGCCCATCAGATAGCTGCCGGTGGCGAACAGCGCCGCGGTCAGCGCGATGGCCTTGGCGACGAACGCGATGGTCGGCTCGTTCAACTGCGTCGCCGCCTGGATCACGCCAATCACCACGCCAACGACCAGCACCACCAGCAAGAGCGGCCCACCCACCCACAGCGCGATTTCAAGGCCGCCACGCAGTTCGGTCAATGCGGTTTCGGGAGTCATTTGGGTGCCGGGATTGGGGATTGGGGATTGGGGATTGGGAAAGGCGCTTCGGCTCTTGCGAATCCCGAATCCCCGATCCCGAATCCCACTCAGTTGAAGCTCGCCGCCAGCGAGCCGACGATCAGGACCCAGCCGTCGACCAGCACGAACAGCAGGATCTTGAAGGGGGCGGAGACCAGCATCGGCGAGAGCATCATCATGCCCATCGACATCAGCACGCTGGCCACGACCAGATCGATGATCACGAAGGGGATGAAGATCAGGAAACCGATCTCGAACGCGGTCTTCAGTTCGCTGGTCATGAAGGAGGCGACCACGATCGGGAACGGCACGTCGGCCGGGCTCGCATAGCTGGCGTGGCCGGCCATGCCGGCGAAGGTCATCAGATCGGTTTCGCGCACCTGCGCCAGCATGAAGTCGCGCAGCGGGCCGGTGGTCAGCGTCCAGGCGGTGGCGAAGTCGATCTGGCCGTCCAGATAGGGCGCCATGCCCTGCGCCCAGGCTTTCTCGCCCACCGGCATCATCACCAGCATGGTCAGGAACAGCGCCAGCCCGACCAGCACCTGGTTGGAGGGCGTCTGGCCGGTACCCAGCGCCTGCCGCAGCAGGCCCAGCACGATGATGATGCGGGTGAACGCGGTCATCGCCAGCAGGATCGACGGGATCAGGGTGATCGCCGTCATCAGCAGCAGTGTCTGCAACGGCAGGCTGACGTTGCGATCGCCAATCTGGCCGACGTTGACGTCCGGCAGCGTCGGCAGGGTCGGTTTGCCCGGCGGCGTGGGCGCGGCCGGCGCGGTGGCGGCCGCGGCGTTGGGCAGGGGGAGTGGCGGGCGCGGCGGCCTGCGCGTTCTGCGCGAAGGCCAGCAGGGGCGCGGCCAGCAGCCACAGGCACAGCAGGAAGGGCAACAGGCGACGCATCGTCATTTCTCTTTGCGCAGGCGCTTGGCCAGCAATTCGGCGAAGTTGGGCAGAGGCTGCACCGGCACCGGCGGCAGCGGTTCGGGCAGGCGGTGCAGGGTGGCGATGCCGCCGGGGCTGACGCCGACCAGCAGTTGTTCGCCGCCGACCTCGACCACCAGCAGGCGTTCCTTGGTGCCGACCGACAGGCTGGTGAAGACCGAGCTGATCGTTCGGGCGCAGGCCCAGGCCGGCACCGGGCAGGCGCTTGAGCAGCCAGGCCAGGCCCAGGATCAGGCCGAGCACCAGGACCAGGCCGACCAAAGCGCCGCCGATGCCGGGCGTGGCCGGGGCGGCGTGGCCGATCTTCTGCGCGGGCGCGGCGGCGGCGGCCGCGGCGGCGATCAGGGGTAGCGGAAACGACATGGAGAACGGCTCAGCGCAGGCGGCGGATGCGTTCGCTCGGGCTGACCACGTCGGTCAGGCGCACGCCGAAGCGTTCGTTGACGACCACCACTTCGCCGTGCGCGATCAGGGTGCCGTTGACGAACACGTCCAGCGGTTCGCCGGCACCGCGCTCCAGTTCCACCACCGAGCCCTGGTTGAGCTGCAGCAGGTTGCGGATCGGAATGCGGGTGCGGCCGACTTCCAGCGACAACACCACCGGCACGTCCAGGATGACGTCCAGGCTCATGTCGCTGAGGCTGCGGCCGGCGTCGGCCTGCAGGGCCTCGAATTGCGCGGCGGCGGCTTCTTCGGTGAGGGGTTGGTTCATGGCAGGGAATCCTGGGTGGCGATGTCGGAAGCGGTCGAGGCGAGCGAAGGGGCCGCGGGCGGCGGCGTGATCATCGCGCCGGGCGGACGGTGGGCGATGATCTTCACCGCGTTGTTGCCGTTGGAGGTGCCGAACTCGCCGGTGAACACCGGTACCTGTTCGACGCACACCGGCACCGTGCGCGGCAGTTCGATGGGCAGGATGTCGCCCACTTTCAAACGGGTGAGATCGCGCAGGCTGATGCGCTTCTCGGCGAGCACGCTGGACAGGGTGACCTCGGCGCCGCGCAGCAGTTCGTTGACGCTGTCGCGGAAGCTGTCGTCGTCGTGCACCCGGTCGGACTGGATGCCGGCGTCGAGAAGCTCGCGGATCGGCTCCAGCATCGAATAGGGCAGGGTGATGTGCAGGTCGCCGCCGCCGCCGTCCAGTTCGACGTGGAAGCGGCTGACCACCACGTACTCGCGCGGGCTGACGATGTTGGCGAAGTGCGGATTGACTTCCGAGTTGATGTATTCGAATTCCACCGGCATCACCGGTGCCCAGGCATCGACCAGATCGGTGAAGGTCTGCTTGAGCAGCAGGTGGATCACCCGCATCTCGGTGGCGGTGAATTCGCGGCCCTCGATCTTGGCCGGATAGCGGCCGTCGCCGCCGAAGAAGTTGTCCACCACCGTGTAGACCAGCTTGGGCTCGAACACCATCAGGCCGACGCCGCGCAGCGGCTTGAGCCGGATCAGGTTGAGGTTGGTCGGCACGTACAGCGAGTGAAGGTACTCGCCGAACTTGATCATCTCGATGCCGCGCACCGACAGATCGGCCGAACGGCGCAGCAGGTTGAACAGGCCGATGCGCCAGGTGCGGGTGAAGCGCTCGTTGATCATCTCCAGCGTGGGCAGGCGGCCGCGGACGATGCGGTCCTGGCTGGCGAAGTCGTACAGGCGCGCGACGCCGGGATCCTGCGGCGGCTCGTCGGTTTCGATCGCACCGGAATCGACGCCGTGGAGCAGGGCGTCGATTTCGTCTTGCGAAAGCAGGTCGCTCATCATCGCGGGCTTCCCCTCACTGCATCACGAAGCTGGTGAACAGCAGTTGCTCGGCGCCCGGCTTGCCGGTTTCGGCGTTCATCAGCTTGCGCACCTCGGCCAGCGCCTGCGCCTGCAATCTTTCCTTGCCGGCGCGGGTGATCAGTTCCTCGGCGTTCTGCTGGGCGAACAGCATCAGCAGGCGCGCGCGCAGGGCGGGCGCGTGCAGTTCGATGGCCTTGAGCGATTCCGGATCCCGGGTCATCAGCTGCACCTCGACCTGCAGGTAGCGGGCGCCGCCGGCCGAGCCGATCAGGTTGACCACGAAGGGCGGTTCCAGGGCAAAATACTACCCGGGGCGGGCACTTTGCCGGCGCCGGGCGCGGGCTTGGCTTCGGCCGCCTTGGCGGGCTCGGCGTTGCGGGAGGCGAAGAACCAGGCGCCGCCACCGGCCGCGCCGGCGGCGACACCGCGACCAGGGCAATCATCAGCCAGGGCTTGCCCGCCTTGGGCGTCGGTTTGAGCAGCTTGGGGTCGGGTTTCTCGGCGGGGGGGCACGCGGGCGTTCTCCTGGGTGGACGCGGGAGAAGATGCAAGTGGTGTGCCGTGGGGGTGGTGGTGCGGTGCCGGAAATCCGGCGGAGGTGTGGGGCGGGCTCTTCGGGTTTGCCCACCGGCGCCACCGCTGCGGATGGTGCCCCAAAAGGCAAGCGCCAAAGCCGAAGCGCCTATGCACCGGGTAGGAGCGGCCTCCGGCCGCGAGCTCCTCGCGACAAACACCCCCCGTTGGCCTTCAACCCAAAGACATGGGCCAACGGTGCCTTCCCTGCGTTCGTGTATTGCGGTTGCTTTTGCCTTTCGGGGCTCCCTTAAAAGCAAACGCCAAAGCAGCGGAGCAAGCTCCGCTCTACGCGGCGGCGCGGATCAGGCGTAGGCGTCCAGCAATCCGCGGGCGATGCGAACCGGCACGCCGCGGGGCGCGGTATCCGTGGTCGAGGCCGTGCCGTCGCCGCCGCCACGTGAGGCGTTGCTCTGGGCCGGCGAGGATTGCGGCTGCTGGCGGTGGCCGACGTCGGCCTGCGCCAGCTGGAACCCCTGCTGGCCCAGCATCTCGCGAAGGCGCGGCAGGCTGTCCTGCAACGCCTGCCGGACTTCCGGCTGCGCGCTGCTGAAATCGGCGTGCACGCGATCGCCGTCCAGGCGCAGGCTCACTTCGATCGCGCCCAGATCGCCGGGACTGACCCGGATGTGGGCATGGCCAATCTTCTGTTCGGCCATCCAGGTCATCTGGGTACCGAGGGTGTCACCGAAATGGTCGCCACGCAGGTCCGGCGTCATCGACGCCAGCGGATTGACGGTGGCGGTGCGGGCGAGGCCGTAATCGGAAGCGGGCGCGGGAATGCCGCCCAGGGGAGCGGCGATCGGCGCGGGGACATCCGCATCGGCGCCGCCGCCATCGCCGGCCATGTCCTTGAGCGCGGCCAGGCCGGCGGCGAGCGCCGCGGGCAGGGGCGTGGATTCACCGGCGGCGAGATCGGCGAGCGGAATCGCGGAGGCCGCGGTGCCGGTGGATGCGGGCGCCGGGAGCGCGCCGTCCGGCCGGGTGGCGTTCGCCATCGCGCCGGTGAAGGCGAGCGGATCCGTCGGCGTGGCTTGCGAGGCCGCCGGGTAGGAGGGGAGGGGGCCGCCTTCGGTGGTGAGCAGCGCGCCCGCCATCGGCATCGCGTTCGCGGCCAGGCGCAGCCCGGCGGGGAAACCGGGTGGCAGCGTGGGCGCGCCGGTGCCGTTGGCCGTCGGCGGGATGCCTTCCGCGTCGGCGAAGCTGTCCAGCGGAAGCGGAAACATCGGCAGGATCAGTCCTGCGGGCGGCCAGCCGACGTCCTCGTCGGCGCCTTCGTGGCTGTTCTTCCGCGTGTCGCGTTCCGCCTGCGCGGTGGCGGCGGAAGCGGATGCGGCGTCCTCGGCCGGAGCGTTCGCGTCACCTGCCCGCGTGCGGGCGGGTTCGTCCGTGCGCGCATCCCGCGCGGGTTCGCGCGCCGGGGCGGCGTCGCGTTGCGGCTTGCCGGCCGGTGCGGTGGATTCGGAACGGGCGCCCGACGCATCGCGACGCAGCAACGGGTCAAAGGGCGGGCTTCTGCCCCGCCGTGTCGGCCGCGCGCGAACCATTCACGCCGGCGGCGCCGGCGACCGGGGTTCGCGCCCACGCCGCCCAGCCAGCTGGAAGCATCGGCCTTCACTTGCTCTCCTCGGTTTCCTCGGCGGCGGCGGTCGCCGCCG
>OFCY01000129.1_pt1 | contig 11457 bp, 10 predicted proteins | sample 1520981 | NCBI WGS metagenome assembly OFCY01 (sample SAMEA2532533, study PRJEB24079) | metagenome
ACCTGCTGGAACAGCGCATGCCCGAGTACATCGCGCTGTGCGTGAAGGAAGCCGGCAAGACCCTGCCCGACAGTGTCGCCGAAGTGCGCGAGGCGGTCGACTTCCTGCGTTACTACGGCGCCCAGGCGCGCGCGCAGTTCGGCGCCGCCGAACGCCTGGTAGGCGAACGGCGAATCCAACGAGCTGCAGCTGCACGGTCGCGGCGTGTTCGTCTGCATCAGCCCGTGGAATTTCCCGCTGGCGATTTTCCTGGGCCAGGTCAGCGCCGCGCTGGCCGCCGGCAACAGCGTGATCGCCAAGCCCGCCGAACAGACCAACCTGATCGGTCACGCGGCGGTGAAACTGCTGCATGAAGCCGGCATCCCGGAAGGCGTGCTGCAGTTCCTGCCCGGCGACGGCGCCACCGTCGGTGCCGCGCTCACGAAGGATCCGCGCGTGGCCGGCGTCGCCTTCACCGGTTCCACCGAGACCGCCCGCGCGATCAACCGCGCGCTGGCCGCGCGCGACGCCGCCATCGGCGTTCTGATCGCCGAGACCGGCGGTCAGAACGCCTTCATCGCCGACTCCTCGGCGCTGCCGGAACAACTGGTCAAGGACGCCATCGGGTCGGCCTTCACCTCCGCCGGCCAGCGCTGCTCGGCCGCGCGCGTGCTGTTCGTGCAGGACGACATCGCCGACAAAGTGATGACCATGCTGGCCGTGCGATGGAGGAACTGAAGGTCGGCGATCCCGGCCTGCTGTCCACCGATGTCGGCCCGGTGATCGACGCCGACGCGCTGAAGATCCTGGAAGACCACGCCGCCCGCATGGCCACCGAGGCCCGCCTGATCAAGCAGGCCAACCTGGGCGAGGACACCGCCCACGGCACCTTCTTCGCGCCGCGTGCGTGGGAGCTGAAGTCGCTGGACCAGCTGCATCGCGAGATCTTCGGACCCGCCCTGGAAGTGGTTAGCTGGAAGGCCGATCAGCTGGATCAGGTGATCGACGCCATCAACGCCACCGGTTTCGGCCTGACCCTGGGCGTGCACTCGCGCATCGACGAGACGGTCGATCGCATCGCCGCGCGGGTCAAGGTCGGCAACGTCTACGTCAACCGCAACCAGATTGGCGCGGTGGTGGGCGTGCAGCCGTTCGGCGGCCAGGGCCTGTCCGGCACCGGTCCGAAGGCCGGCGGCCCGCACTATCTGCCCCGCTTCGCCACCGAGAAGACGGTGACCGTGAACACCACGGCCGCCGGCGGCAATGCCTCGCTGCTGACCCTGGGCGACTGAGCCCGGGGAGGCCTCCGGGCCACCGCACCGCCGACACGGGGCCGCCATGGGCGGCCCTGTTGTTTTGTGACGCAGTGCCGATAACATGCCGAGAGGACGCGCGGGGGGAGCCGGCGGTCGGATGAGCTTGTCGGTGCTGTTGACGCTGTTGAGCGACTGCCTGCTGGCGGCCGTGCTGTTCGTGCTGTTCTGGTACGTGGCGCGGGTATCGCGCAACGTCCAGGGCATCCTCACCTGGGGAACGGCGCATCTGGTCTACACCGTCGGCGCCACCTTGCTGGACGCCGGCACGGCCGGCTTCCACGACGCCGGGCTGCCTGTCGCCGCCCTGCTTTCCACCCATCTCGGCGCCACCTTCCTGTGCGGCGGCATGGCGGCGCTCGGCTGGGCGGTCGTGCGGTTCGTCCAGCGACGCGCGCTGCACCCCGTCGAAGCGGCGGCCGTGCCGGTCGCGGTCGCGGTGCCGCTGCTGATCTGGGTCGCCGGCGGCGACTGGGAAGTCCAGAGCGTCGCGCTCAACTGCGTCGAACTGGTGGTGCTGCTGTGGATGCTGTGGCACCTGCGTCTGCTGCGCGACGATCCCTACCGGCTGCCGGCGCGGATGATGATGCTGGGATGCGGTCTGCTGGCGCTGCTCTATGGCAGCGTCGTGCCCGGCTGGTCGTTCAGCCGGTTCGGCTTCGACGAGATCTGGGTCAGCGTGGATCTGTCGATCTGGTTCATGCTCAATTTCTGCATGCTGATGCTGTGCAGTTTCCGCGCCGCCGAATCGCTCAAGCTCAGCGCCATGTTCGACCCGCTCACCGGCGCGCTGAACCGGCGCGGCCTGCATGGCGAACTCGGCAGCTGGCTGGAACGCGACCGGCCGGACCTCAGCGTCATCGCCATCGATCTGGATCACTTCAAGGCCATCAACGATCGCCACGGGCACGACACCGGCGACCGGGTCCTGCAACGCTTCAGCGAGGCCGTCCGCGGCGGTCTGCGCAGCGATCAGCTGTTCGCGCGCATGGGCGGCGAGGAATTCGCGGTGGTGATGCCGGGAACCGACCGCGAAGCGGCCCGCCACCTGGCCGAGCGCCTGCGCAACCAGATGATGCGGCTGGAGTTCGACCCGCCGGAGGGGCGGCCGTTCCGGGTGACGATCAGCCTCGGCATCGCCATTGGCGGCGTCGCCGGCGAGCCGTTCGCCGAACTGATGCGGCGCGCCGACGACGCCCTGTACGCGGCCAAGCGCAAGGGTCGCAACCGGGTCGAGATGCACCCATGAATCCGGCGAGGGCGCCGATCCACGTCCTTTTCCCCACCGGGGCGAATTTTTTAGCCGGAATCCGCCGCGTTCTGCGTTGGTACCGGGAACAGGACGTTGCACCGCGCCAAAGGGCAAACAGGCTCCATGACCACCGATTTCTACCATCTGCTGATCAGCGACTGCGCGCTGGCGGCGGTACTGCTGGGACTTTTCTTCTACGTGTCGAGGGTGTCGCGCGGCGTGCGCGGCATCACCGCCTGGGGCGTGGCCCATTTCGTCTACTCGCTGGGCGCGGCGCTGCTCGACGGCACCGCGCAGGTGCTTTCCCAATCCGGCAATCCGGAGCTGGCGCGCATGGTCGCCGGCCTGGGCGGGTTGCTGGCCTGCGCCGGCCTGATCGGCCTGGCCTGGTCGGTGATCCAGTTCGTGCACCAGCGCGCGCTGGGCCCCGGCGAACGCGCGCTGATGCCGCTGGCGTTGGCGCTGCCGCTGGGCGGCTGGCTGCTCTCCGGAGGCGGCAACGTCCAGGACGCGCAGGGCGCGGCGATGAGCGCGGTGGAAGTGTTCGCGCTGGCGGTGGTGATCTGGCAGCTGCGCCTGCTGCGCGCCGGTCCTAACCATTTGCCCGCGCGGCTGATGATGACCGCCTGCGTGGCGCTGCTGTACCTCTACGCCCGCGATCTGGCGCACGCGCTGACGGGGCGCTATGGCCCGAATCCGTCATGGGTGAACGCGGATCTTTCGATCTGGTTCCTGCTCAATTTCTGCATGCTGATGCTGGCCAGCTTCCGCGCCGCCGAAGCGCTGCGCCAGAGCGCGCTGCTGGATCCGCTGACCGGCGCACTGAACCATCGCGGCCTGGCCAGCGAACTGCGCGCCAGCACCCGCTTCGTCACCCTGGAAGGCGGCCTCGCGGTGGTCGCGCTGGACCTGGATCATTTCAAGGCGGTCAACGATCACCACGGACACGAAACCGGCGACCAGGTCCTGCAGCGGTTTTCCGACGTGGTGCGTGGCTGCATCCGCAGCAACGATCTGTTCGTGCGGCTGGGCGGCGAGGAATTCATGCTGGTGCTGCGCGAGACCTCCCCGGAAGTAGCGCATCGGCTGGCCGAACGCATCCGCACGCAGGTGATGTCGCTGGAATTCCCCGCGTCCACCTTCCGGGTCACCGTCAGCCTGGGCATCGCCCACACCCGCTATCGCCACACCGGGTTCAACGATCTGGTGCGGCTGGCGGACGAGGCCCTCTACGCGGCCAAGCGCAACGGACGCAATCGCGTCGAACTGCGGATGCATCCCGCGCCGGTGCTCTAGCGCCGGCAACCCGCCAGGACTGAAAGCACACGACCTGCGTGCGCGGCCGCCCAAAGAAAAACCCCGCCGAAGCGGGGTTTTCCGGTGTTGCGTCGGCTGTGCCGCGTTTCGATCAGAACTTGTAGTTGATCGAAGCCGCCAGCACGTCGCCCGTCACGTCGTAGGAACCGGACAGGGTGCTGCCGGTGGCCGATACCTGGTCGACGGTCGGATCCTTGGTGAACAGGTGGGTGTAGCCGAAGCTGTATTCCGCCTTCTCCGACGGGGCCCAGGTCAGGCCCAGCGACAGCCACTTGCGGCTGGCGTCCGGCACGCGCACGTCGCGGTGCGCGGCGGTGGTCGGGGTCTGGTCGTAGGCCACGCCGCCACGCAGGGTCAGCGTGTCGCTCAGACGGTAATCCGCGCCGATCGAGCTGAAGGTGGTGTCACGGTAGTGGAACGGCAGCACGTTGTTCGGCTGGTTGGAGCCGAAGTCGACCGTCACGGCGTCGAACGACGGCGCCCAGAAGGTGCGCGCCACGTCGGCCATGATGGTGAGCTTGTCGTTGACCTGGCGGGTGAAGCTCAGGGTCGCCGAAGCCGGCAGTTCGATGGTGGCGCGACCACCGGTGTTGACGAACACGCCGCGCGGCGCCATCAGCGCCAGGCCCTGGGTGGCCTGGGTGTTGGTGGCGGTGAACCTGGCCTTGCCGTTGGTGATTTCGTGCTTGACCTTGGAGCGGTAGCTCAGGCCGATGTGGGTCTGCTCGTTGACGCTGAACAGGCCGCCGACGGTGAAGCCCCAGTCGTTGCTGCTGCCTTCCAGCTGCGAGTAGACGTCGGCCGAGCCCGGGACGAAGCCCATGCCGATCAGGGTCGGACGCTGGGCGGCCGGCGCCGAGGACACCACGGCGGTGCTCAGGTCGACCATGTTGCTCAGATCCACTTCCAGGCGCTCAACGAACACCGAGGCGCCGAACGACACGTACGGGTTCACGTCGTAGGAGAACGACACGCCGAGGTCGGCGGTCTTCAGATCGGTCTTGACGCCGTGGTAGCGGCCGACCCAGTTGCGGTCGTATTCGGTCTTGAAGCCGAACGGCACGGTCAGCGACGCGCCCAGGTGGGCCTTCTCGCCGATCATGGTGTGGAAGTACGCGGCCGGAACCGCCGCGATGGTGCCGGCGTCGCCGCCGTTGCCGCCGGTGAGCGAAGCGCCCGTGCCCGGGCCGGTGGTGAAGCTCGGCAGGCGGCCGCCGCCCTCGAAATCAGCCGAGAAGCTGATCGCGCTGATGTCGGCCTGGACCTGGGTTTCCTTCAGGTGGCGCATGGCGGCCGGATTGGTCGCGATCACCGAGGCGTCGCCCGGGGCGCTGCCGGAACCGGCGAACGCGCGTCCGAGACCCTTGGCGCTGTTTTCCTTCAGCTGGAATGCGGCGCCGTGCGCCTGACCGAAAGCCAGAACGCCGGCGATGCCGAAGGCCAGCGCGGAAATACGGGCAAAACTGTTGACGGAATGCATTGGTGTCTCTCTCCGGAGTAACTGGTTTGCGGTCAATGCGTCGCTGGAATCGACCGGCGTTATGCCCGCCGGTTCGTCCGCCGGAAGCCCCTCCCGACATACGACGCCGTATGCAGTATACCTACGTCTTCTAACTGAAAGCTAACAAACTCATGGCACGGTCCCGGGCAGTTTTCTGAACAGGGAAAAGACCGTGCGACAGCCGCTGCGAGGTAAAGTGAGACGGCATGTTCGTCTCCCTGCCCTCCCGCCGGAAGCCGTCGCTGCGCTGGGCCACGCCCACGCTGCTGGGCCTGTTGTGGCTGGCCTTCCTGTGGGCGGCGATGCAACCGGACCGCGCCCTGCTGCTGCAGGAATGGGGCGCGTTGTCCGGTGGACTGACCTCGTTGCCGGCGTGGCTGGCCGATCTCCAGGACGGCAGCGTGCTGCGGCTGTTCACCGCTTTGTTCCTGCATGCGGACTGGGCGCACCTGCTGGGCAACCTGGTGTTCCTGCTGATCTTCGGGATGCCGGCCGAACGGACCATGGGCCCATGGCGCTTTCTGGTGTTGTTCCTGCTGGGTGGCGCGGTCGCCAACCTGGCCGCGGTGCTGACCATCGGGGCGCCCGACCGGGTGGTGATTGGCGCCAGCGGCGCGGTCTCGGCGGTGATCGGTGCCTACCTCGCGCTGTTCCCGACCGCCAAGCTCGGCGTGGTGCTGCCGCTCGGGCTGTTCCTGGAATTCGTCAAGGCGCCGGCCTCGTTGCTGATCGGCATCTGGGCACTGCTGCAGGTGGTGTTCGCCTACACCGGTCCGGCCTTCGGCGCGGTGGCGTGGTCGGCGCACATCGCCGGCTTCCTGTTCGGGGTGGTGTTCGCGCTGTTCGTCCGCGCCGCCATCGCCCGGCGCCTGCGCAAGCGCCAGGGCTATTGAAGCGGCGGCGGTGCGGCCTCATTTTCCCCCCATCGCATCGGTTTCCACGTCCCCGTCCCATGGCAAAGAAGCTCTACAAGGTCACCTTCCTCAATCACAACAAGGTCTACGAGCTGTACGCGGGCCATGTGGGCGCCAGCAGCCTGTGGGGCTTCACCGAAGTGGGCGAGCTGGTCTTCGATCTGCACGACGGGCTGGTGGTGGATCCCACCGAGGAACGCCTGCGCGACGAGTTCGGCGATACGCGCGTGCTGCACCTGCCGATGCAGAGCATCATCCGGGTCGAGGAAGTCGAGCGCAAAGGCCAGTCGGCCATCCGCGATGCCGCCACCGGCGAGAAGGTGGTCACCCCGTTCCCGCTGCCGGCCAAGCCACGCTGACCCGGCCCGGCGAGTAACCGCCGGTACGCTCCGCCGTCCCCGTCGACCCCCTATGATGGCGCGTCGAGTCCCGGGGCTGTCTTGATGTCCACGCCGCAGTTGTCCGTCTACTTCTTCCTGCAGGCGGGCATCATCATCCTGGTCTGCCGCCTGGTCGGCCGCCTCGCGCAACGTCTCGGGCAGCCGCAGGTGGTCGGCGAGATGATCGCCGGCGTCACCCTGGGCCCCTCGCTGTTCGGCGCGCTGATGCCCGAGACCCAGCTGGCGCTGTTCCCCAAGCCGACCCTGGACATGCTGTATGTCGGCGGACAGGTCGGCGTGGGCATGTACATGTTCCTGGTCGGCACCGAATTCCGCGCCGACCACTTCCGCGCGCGCTACCGCAGCGCGATGGCGGTGTCCTGGGCCGGCATCGCCGTGCCGTTCCTGCTCGCGTTCGCGCTGGCGCCGTGGCTGCAGCACGTGCCGGGACTGTTCTCGGACAAGACCCGTTTCCTGGAAGTCGCGCTGTTCCTCGGCGCGGCGATCGCGATCACCGCGTTCCCGATGCTGGCGCGCATCATCCACGAGCGCGGCCTGACCGGCACCCCGCTGGGCACGCTGGCGCTGACCGCGGGCGCGATGGACGACGCCGCGGCCTGGTGCATCCTGGCGATCGTGCTGGCGAGCTTCGGCGGCAGCTGGGCGCAGGCATGGCTGGCGATCGGCGGCGGCATCGCCTACCTGGGCTTCATGCTGCTGGCGGGCCGGCGCCTGCTGGCGCCGCTGGCCGCGCGCGTGCCCGGGCAGGGACCGCTGCCGTCCTCGGTGCTGGCCTGGGTGATGGCCCTGTTCTTCCTGTGCGCGTGGGCGATGGACGCCATCGGCATCCATGCGGTGTTCGGCGGTTTCATCCTCGGCGCCTGCCTGCCGCGCGGCGCGCTCACCGAACGCCTGCGCGAACTGCTCCAGCCGATGGTGGTGGTGGTCCTGCTGCCACTGTTCTTCACCTATTCCGGGTTGAAGACCCAGCTGTCGGTGTTCATGGATCCGGCGATGCTGCTGCCGGCATCGCGATCCTGCTGGCCTCGTTCGGCGGCAAGGCCATCGCCTGCTGGGCGGCGGCGCGGCTGTCGGGCGAACCGCCGCGCGATGCGATGGCCATCGGCGCGCTGATGAACGCGCGCGGCCTGATGGAACTGATCATCATCAACATCGGCCTGCAGGCCGGCGTCATCGAGCCGGGCCTGTTCTCGATCCTGGTGATCATGGCGATCCTCACCACCCTGATGGCGACGCCGCTGTTCAACTGGATCATGCGCGATCGCCGTGCCGCCAGTCCGCCGATGGCCGGAGATCCCTCGCTGCCCTGAGCGCGTGGTCCGCGGGAATGGATGGCCTAGAATCGCCACTCCCTTCCCGCGCTCCGATCGGCCATGCGCAAGGACCTGCACGAAGGCAATCGCCGTTCCTGGAACGCCGCCACCGTGGCGCACAACAGCCACAAGCGCGATCAGGCGGCGTTTTTCCGTGCCGGCGGCAGCACGCTGTTCCCGGAAGAGATCGCGCTGCTGGGCGAGATCGCCGGGCAGCGGCTGGTTCACCTGCAATGCAACGCGGGCCAGGATTCCCTGAGCCTGGCCGGACTCGGCGCCCAGGTCACCGGCGTGGACATCAGCGATACCGCGATCGACTTCGCCCGTCGGCTGGCTGCCGACGTGGGCGTCCGTGCCGGGTTCGAGCGTGCCGATGTATACGACTGGTTCGAACAGGCGCGGGCGGATGGACGCCGGTTCGATATCGCCTTCAGTTCCTACGGCGCGTTGTGCTGGCTGTCGGATCTGGATGCGTGGGCGCGCGGGTTGGCGGAAGTGCTGGCGCCGGGCGGACGCTTCGTCTGCGTCGAGTTCCATCCGGTGGCGATGATCTTCGACCCGCAATGGCAACCGAAGTACCCGTATTTCGCGCACGGCGAACCGCTGGTCTGGGAAGACGGCGTCAGCGATTACGTGGCGCTGTCCGGCGAGGCGCTGGCGCCTTCCGGCAGCCAGGCCGGCGTGCGGGATTTCCGCAATCCGCATCCGAGCTACGAATTCCAGTGGAGCCTGGGCGAAGTGGTGGACGCGTTGCTGCGCGCGGACCTGCGGTTGCGCCGGTTGCGGGAATATCCCTACGCCAATGGCTGGCGCGGATTCGACGGCATGCGCGAAGCGCAGGGCCGGCGGATGTATCCGCCGGCAACGATGCCCAGCCTGCCCTTGATGTACGGGCTGGTGGCGGAACGTTCCGGCTGACGTCGCCGACGGCTCAGCGGCGCGCCGGCGGTGCCTTCGCCGGCGCGGAAGCGACCTGCTTCTTCAACTCGGCCAGGGCGGCGGCGATCGGCTTCTCGCCTTCCAGCACCTCGCCCGCGGCATAGCCTTCCTGGCCCTCGTCGTCACCGCGCAGTTACCCTACAAGGTGGCTTCGCTGTAATCGATGATTTCCGGTTCCTTGTCCTTCGTTTCCGGATGTAGTTCCACGTCCGGAACGATGCCGCGCGCCTGGATCGACTTGCCGCTGGGCGTGTAATAGCGGGCGGTGGTGAGTTTGACCGAGTCGCCGTTGTCCAGCGGCAGCACGGTCTGCACCGATCCCTTGCCGAAGGTGCGGCTGCCAACCACGCGCGCGCGCTGGTTGTCGCGCAGCGCGCCGGCCAGCACTTCCGAAGCGCTGGCCGAGCCGGCGTCCACCAGCACCACCACCGGTGCGCCGTCGAGCAGGTCGCCCGGAGTGGCGTCGAAGCGCGAATCGCTGACCACGATGCGCCCGCGGGTGGAAACGATGTTGCCCTTCTCCAGCAGGTCGTCGGCGATCTGGACCGCCGTCAGCAGCAGACCACCGGGATTGCTGCGCAGATCCAGCACCAGTCCGCGCAGCTTGCCCTTCGCCTTCAGGTCGGCCACGTGCTTCTGGAAGTCCGCGGCGGTTTCGGTCTGGAACGCGCTGACGCGCACGTAGCCGTAACCCGGTTCCAGCATGCGGCTGCGCACGCTGGCGATGCGGATGACGTCACGCACCAGGCTCACGTCGAACGGCTTGGCGGTGCCTTCGCGCACGATCGTCAGGGTGACCTTGCTGCCGGGCTTGCCGCGCAGCGGTTCCATGCCGTCGGTCTTGTCGATCGGCTTGCCGTCGATGGCCACGATCACGTCGCCGGCCTTGATCCCGGCCTTGGCCGCGGGCGTGTCGTCGATCGGCGAGACCACCAGCAGGGTGTTGTCCGGTTGCTGCAGCAGGTCCACGCCGATGCCTTCGTAGGCGCCGGAGGTCTGCTCGTCGTAGGCCTGCGCGTCTTCCTTGTCGAAATAGATGCTGTGCGGATCCAGATCCAGCAGCAGGCCGCGGATGGCCGACTGCATCAGCTTGCGATCCTCGACCGGCTCGACGTAGGCCTCCTTGACCGCGTTGAACACGGCCACGTACCGGCGGATTTCCTCCAGCGGCACCTTCGAGGGCGCGGTCTCGGCGGCGGACGGATCGTCGCTGGCGCCCACCTCCGGTTCCTTGGCGGTCTCTTGCGCGAATGCGGGCGCGCCGGCGAGGGCGAGCAGCAGGGCCAGGGGCAGGGAAGAACGCATCGAAACTCCGTGGGGAAGCGGCGGAACCATGGACCCCGCGCGGTCCACGGAGTTCGCCCGATTATGCGCGAACCGGCGGTGAATGGCGTTCCGGTTCAGCGCCGCTGCAGCCAGCTGCCCGGATCCACCGGCTGGCCGTTGCGGCGCAGTTCGAAGTACAGCGCCGGCGTGCCCTGGCCACCGGACGTGCCGACCTTGGCCACCGGATCGCCGCGCTTGACCTGGACGCCGGTGTCGCGCAGCAGGCTCTCGTTGTGCGCGTACAGGCTCATGTAGCCGTTGCCGTGATCGATGATCAGGATCAGTCCGTAGCCGGTCATCCATTCGGAGAACACCACCGTGCCGTCGGCCACCGCGGTCACGGTGCTGCCGGCCGGCGCACCGATGAGCACGCCGGAGCTGGTGCGTCCGTCCGGCATCCGTCCGCCATAGCGGGCCAGCAGGCTGCCGGACAGCGGCCAGCCCAGGCCGCCGACTGAGCGCGGCGCGTGGCGACTTCCGGGCGCGGGCGCGTACGGGGTTTCCGTGCCTCGCGTGGTCGCCCTGGCGGCCTGCGCGCGGCGCGTTCCTCCGCCGCGCGCGTTGGCGGCCGCGCGGCGCTCGGGCCTCGGCGCGGGCCGCCGCCGCACGCAGGTTGGCGAGCAGGCGCTCCAGCGAACGCACGTCCTGGCCGAGCGCCTTTTCGCGTTCGGCACGGTCCTGGTAGCGCTGGTCGAGATCGGCCACCAGCCGGGCCCGGCTCTGCCGATCCTTCTGGAGCTGGTTCATCTGCCCGCGCAGGCGCTGGCGATCGGTATCCAGTTGCGCACGCCGGCTGCTGATGTCCTGTTCGACCTGCGCCAGCGCCTGCAGCTCGGCGGTCAGGTCGAGCGGCAGCTCCTCGGGCCGCTGGTTCTCGACGATCTGCTGGTCCTGGCGCATGACGACCGCGTCGAATTCGGCCCACTCGAGGTCCGGCTTGTCGATGCTCCAGTCGCGGGCGGTGAAGAACCACTGGACGGTCTCGCGCGACGAGATCGGCGCGCAGGTGAAGAGCATCGAGTAGTTGTGGCCGGTCGTGTGGTGGCTCCGCACGGTGAGCTCGACGGTGAACGTACCCAACACCCGGTAGTAGCGGGTCGTGTCGTTCGTGGGGTCGTCGAGCTGGTAGGTCAGGCCCTCGTCGGTGACGACCGGGTTGACCTCCGGGTACTGCGGCTGCTCGCGGTTGCCGAGCAGTCCGT
>OFCY01000130.1_pt1 | contig 11414 bp, 8 predicted proteins | sample 1520981 | NCBI WGS metagenome assembly OFCY01 (sample SAMEA2532533, study PRJEB24079) | metagenome
GCAGGAACTGCGGGACCAGTTCGCCTACCTGGATCCGGTCAAGTTCGACACCGTGATCGGACGCCTGCGCGAGAACGGCCTGCTGCTGTGGGAAACGCACAACCAGCGCTACCGCATCAGCCCGGTCGGCCGCCAGGCGCTGGCCGCGATCGGAATGCTGCTGCAGTTCAACCGCGAGGGCGACGAACTGGCCTACGTCACCGCCCAGCTCGCCGCCGGCCAGGCGGTCGGCCGGGTCGGCGCCGACGATCTGCAGCACCTGCTGTCGCGGTTGAACGAACTGCGCGAGGACTTCGACCAGGCCGTGCTGAGCGGCTCGGAACACCGCATCCAGCGTGCCGCCGATACGCTGCAGTCGGTCTGGCAATGGGTGGAGAAGGGCACCGAACTGATCCGCGACATCGCCGCCGACGGTGAACTGGATACGGCGACCCATCGGGTCGCCCAGCAGATCGGCCGCGCGCAGAGCGCGCTGCTGCGCCAGGCGTCGGTGTTCCAGCGCGCGCTGAACCAGCTCGATCGCCACCGCGTGCACCTGGGCGCGAGCGGGCTGTCCTCCTCCGACGTCAATCGCTTCCTGCGAGCCCGCGACATCGACGCGCTGGCCGCGCTGGCCGACGACGTGCTGGTGCGGACGCCGATGCCGGCGTTCGTGCTGGGGCCGATCGCGCTGGACGTGGCCGAATACGAACTGGTCGAGCGCGAACGCGAAGGCCAGGAAAGCACCGCGCTGCCGCCGGCGCAGCAGGCACCCAGCGATACCCCGGCACCGGTCGCGCAGAACGACTACGCGCATGCCGAACAATGGCTGGATCAGCTCAGTGGACTGGATCAGGAAGCGCCGCTGGCCGACTGGGTGCCGCAGGAGAGCTTCGCGCTCAGCGCCTACCGGCTGTCGCTGCTCGGCCTGATCGGCGATGCCGGCGCCGAGAACCGGCAGGGCGTGAGCGCCTCGCTGGCGCAGTTGCCGATGCAGTGGCGGGTCGAACCGGCGTTCGAGGACGTGCAGCGCGCCGGCGTGGCCTACATGAGCCGCGGCCGGTTGCTGCCGCAATCCGCGCAGGCGCCGGCCACTCCCGTCGCCACCCGCAAGCAAGACAAACAAGACAAGCAAGACAAACCGAAGAAACGGAAGACCCAGACCGCATGAGTGACCCCATCGCATCCCTGATCGCGCGGCTGCTGGCCGAGCGCTGGCTGCCGCGCGAGGACCGCGCCGTGCGCCAGGTCCTGGTCGACGCCGAACTGCGCGACGATCTCGATCGTCGCCTCGCCGCCGCCGGCCTGCGCCTGCTCGAACATCCCTACGCCGCGCATGTCGCGGTGGGCGTGGCGCGCGCGCAGGAGAACGAAGTCTTCGGCAACGCCGAGGCGTGGGCGGCCAGCAACCTGTCGCTGGGTCGTGACGCGCTGGCGTTGCTGGTGGTGCTGTGGGCGCTGCTGGTGCTGCCCAAGCGCCAGCGCCAGATCGCGCGCCAGGAAGGCGAACGCGCGCAGGAACAGGAGCAGATGTTCGCCGAACTCAAGCCGGTGCCGGTGGGCGCGGAAGTGATCGAGCCGATCAACGAACGCACCCTGCTGGCCGACTTCAGCGACAAGCTGGGCGGCAAGGGGCGGTTGCAGATGAACCTGGGCGCACTGCAACGCCAGGGCTTCATCGTCCGTCGCCGCGAGCGCATCCACGAGGGCCCGTTGCTGGACCTGGCTTTCGACTACGAGCGTATCGCCAGTCGGGTGATGGACGGCGCGCTGTCGCAGGTCATCGAGGAAGCGCGGCAGTCGCAGGCCGCCGCCCGCGAGCGTGGCGAGGAAGCGGGCGTGGATGCGTCCGGGAATGTATTGGGCGAAGACGTGCTCGACGAGAACGTACTCGCCGAGAACGTTCTCGGCGAGAGCGTGCTGGACGAAGAGGTGCAGGCCGATGTTTGAATTCCGTCAGCTGGAAGTCGTCCACTGGGATTACTGGCAGCGCTACACCCTGCCGCTGGACGCTTCCATCATCACCGTGGTCGGCCCCAACGGTTCCGGCAAGACCACCTTGCTGGATGCGCTGCGCACGCTGCTGGCGATCGACGACCGCGACATGGCGCGCGACTACAAGACCTACCTGCGCCACAACGGCAAACCCTACGCCTGGCTGCGCGCGGTGGTCAGCAATCCCGCCGACCGGCGCGGCAAGCGCGCGTTCTTCCCGTACATGGATGAGCAGGTCACGATTGCCTGCCGGGTGCGCAAGCGCGGCGGCGACTGGTCGCGCGACTACCAGATCGTGCCCGGCGACGTGCCGATCGAAACGCTGGAACAAGGCGGCGAATGGCTGGGTGTGCGCGACTACCGGGTGCGTCTGGCCGGCGCCGGCCTGAGCCGCGCCATCTGCCGCGTGCTGACCCTGGAACAGGGCGCCACCGACAAGCTGTGCCAGCTCTCGCCGCGCGAACTGCTGCAACTGGTGTTCGACGTGTTCGAGGACAAGGCGGTGCTGGACGACTACCAGCGCGCGCGCAGCGAGCAGTTCGACGTGGAGAAGGAAATCGGCCAGCTCCAGCAGGGCCTGGCCGAGCTCCATCTGCGGCTGGAGTCCTCGCGCGCCGACGTGCGTTCGTTCGAGGATGGCTTGTCGCTGCGCAGCCAGCGCAACCGCTTGCACACCGAGATCGTGCCGAAGGTGGAACTGGCGGATCTGCGCGCCACCATCGAAGGCGCGCGACCGCGCCTGACCGGCCTGCGTCGTGCGCTGCGCGAACGCGGGCATGCGCATGCCGCGCTGCTGGCGCAGGAAGCCGGCGCGCAGGCGCAGCGCACCACGTTGCAGCAGGCATTGGCCGAAGTGCGCGAGCGCCAGGCCGAGGCCGAAGCGGTGTTCACCCATGCCCGCGACCATGCGCGCGACGCGGAGATGCTGGTCAAGCGTCGCGACGATCTGGATCGCCTGCAGGGCGGGCGCAAGGGCGCCGACGTCAAGGCGCTGAGTCGTGAGGTCGAAGAAGGCCGCCGGCGCCAGGCCGAACTGAAACTGGAAGGCCAGCGCGATCGCCAGCGTGCCGCCGAGATCACCGCCCAGGTCGCCGCGCTCAGCGGCGGCGGCCGGGTCACCGAGGTTCGAGCGCGACTTCCGCGCCGCGCTCGATGCCAGGGGCATCGGCCACAAGGTGCTGACCGAACTGGTCGAGATTGCCGATCCGGATTGGGCCACGGCGGTGGAAGCGGTGCTCGCGCCTTACCGCCATCTGCTGGTGTGGATTTGCCGAAGGATGCCGCCGCGGCGTGGCAGCTGGGCGAGCAGATGCAGTACCGCCACTTCCTGGTCGCCGACCGCGCCCCGGCCGACAAGCCGACCCGCGGTTCGCTGCTGGAGGTGGTGCGGTTCCTCGACGACCCGCCGGCGTGGCTGCCGCGCCAGCTGGATCGCATCCAGCGGGTGGAAGACGTGCAGGCCGGCCACCGCCTGCCCAAGGGCCAGGATTGGATTACCGCCAAGGGTTATCTGCGCGAACAGCGTGGCGGTCGTCATATCGGCGGCAACGCGCATCACTTCGGCGCGGGCGCCCGCCAGGCACAACTGGCCGAACTGCGCGCGGAACTGACGGCCATCCAGCAGCGTGCGCATGCGCGCGAGGAAGAACTGAGCGGACTGGGCCAGCAGGTCGATGCCAGCCAGACGTGCCTGCTCGGACTGGGCGCGGGCAACGAACTGGTGACGCGTGCGGCCGAGTTCGCCGATGCCGCCGAGCGCCTGCCGGAACTGGCCGAGGCCGCGCAACTGGCGGCCACCGCATTGATGGAAGTGCGTACCGAACTCGATCGCCTGGCCGCCGAGGACAAGGCCGAGAGCATCGCCGCCGCCAGCCGGACGGGCGAGCTGAAGGCGCTGGCGAACGAGCTGCGCGAGCGCGAGCAGCAGATCGCGCAGGAGCGGATGGCGCTGGTCCAGCGGATCGTCGATTTCCGCCGCCGCCGTGCGCAGATGCCGGTGGAATGGCGCGGCGTGGCCACGCTGCGGGCCGCGCGTGACGAATACGAAAGCGCCAACGCGGTGCGTCGCGAGGTCGAGCGCATCGACGAGCGGCTGGCGCGTGGCGCCTATGTCGAGGACGACGGCTGCGTCGCCCTGCGCGACAAGTTCGCCGCCGATCACGCCGGCCTGGAAGCGGCCATCGGCAAGCGCGAGACGCATCTGCATCGTGCGCGCAAACTCACCGAGGAAGCGCGCGGCGCCTACATCAACGTGCTGCGCGCCACCGTCCGCCGCTACCGCAAGAACCTGGTCGCGCTGGGCGAGCTGTCCGGCATCGGCGTCGACGTGGAAATGCCGGAACTGGTCAACGAGGACACCGCGCTGGCGCAGGCGGGCCTGACCGTGCGTTTCGATTTCGATCGCAAGGGCTGGATCGGCCTGGACGACGGCGAGGCTTCCGGCGGCCAGCAGGTGATGAAGTCGCTGCTGTTGCTGGTGGCGCTGCTGCGTGACGAGGAACAGCCGGGCGGATTCGTCTTCATCGACGAACCGTTCGCGCACCTGGACGTGGCCAACATCGAGAAGGTCGGCCGCTTCCTGCGTTCGACCGACGCCCAGTACATCCTGACCACGCCGATCACCCACAACGTCAACGTGTTCGAACCCTCGGATCTGGTGTTGGCGACCAGCAAGCGGCGCGCCGGCAGCAGTTGGGCCGAACCGGTGGCGGTGCTCAAGCGCGATCGCGGGCAGGACGCGGCCGCGGCCGCGGCCTGAGTCCGCGCGGCGTCAGGTGGCCTGCCTGCGCAGTCGCAGCAGGCCCAGTCCCAGCCCGATGAACAACGTGCCGCTGAGACGCTGCCACCAGCGCCCACGGGCGCCGCCCAGCCAGCGGCGCAGGTGGCGCGCGGCGGCGACGTAGCACAGGTGCGACAGCACCGTGCAGGCGGCGAAGGTGACGGTCAGCAGCAGGCCCTGCCGCCAGGGCGAAGCCTGCGGCTGCATGAACTGTGGCAGCAGCGCCGTGAAGAACAGGATGCTCTTCGGATTGGTCGCCGCCACCAGCACGCCCTGGCCGAACAACCGCCACGCATCACCGTTCGCCGGCGGCAGCGAAGCGCCTGCCGCGAACGGCGGCGGGTTGCGCCATTGGCGGATGCCCAGATAGACCAGATACACCGCACCGGCGACCTTGAGTACGGTGAACGCGGTCGAAGACGCCTGCAACAACGCGCCCAGCCCCAGCAACGCGGTGACCGCGACGATGAATACACCGGTCGCGTTGCCGAGTGAACTGATCAACGCCCGTCGCGCGCCCAGCGTGGCCGCATTGGAAACCGCCAGCAGCACCGCCGGTCCCGGGGTGAATGCGGTGATCAGCGACAACGTGCAGAACAACCACCAGGCGCCTGCGCCCATGTCGTCACTCCCAGCCCGCCAGCACCAGCTTGCCGATGGTGGTGCCGGACTCCAGCCGGCGATGCGCTTCGCGCAGGTTGGCGGCGTTGATGGTGCCGAGCGTCTCGCGATGGTTGCTGCGCAGTTCGCCCGCGTCGATCAGGCTGGCGGCGCGGCTGAGCAGCCGATGCTGTTCAATCAGATCCGGGGTCTGGAAGCGCGGTCGCGCGAACATCATTTCCCAGTGGATGCCAACCGACTTGGCCTTGTAGGGATCGCCGATGCGCAGTTCGCCCCTGGGTTCGACGATCAAGCCGACATGACCGAGCGGAGCGATGATTTCGCCAATCGTGGTCCAGTAGCGATCGGTGTCGGCCAGGTTCAGCACCGCATCGACCTGTGAAAATCCAGCCGCCGCCAGTTGTGGTGCCAGATCCTGGCGGTGATCGATGACGTGCTGCGCGCCCAGCGAACGGCACCATTCGATCGTTTCCGGTCGCGAGGCGGTGGCGATGACGGTGAAGCCGGCGCGGCGCGCCAGCTGGATCGCCATCGAGCCCACGCCGCCGGCGCCGGCGATGACCAGCAGGCTGCGGCGGTTGCATTCGTTGTCGATCGAATAGGGCATGCGGTGGAACAGCAGTTCCCAGGCGGTGATGGTAGTCAGCGGCAGCGCCGCGGCCTCGGCGAAATCCAGCGTGGCCGGCTTGCGGCCGACGATGCGCTCGTCGACCCGCTGGAACTGCGCGTTGCTGCCGGCGCGGGTGATGTCGCCGGCGTAGTAGACCTCGTCGCCGGGAGCGAACAGGGTCACCTGATCGCCCACCGCCTCGACCACGCCGGCGGCGTCGTAGCCGAGCACGCGCGGCGGATCTTCCTGCTGCGGCTTGGGCGAACGCACCTTGGTGTCGACCGGGTTGACCGAGATCGCCTCCACCCGCACCAGGATGTCGTGGCCGGCCGGTTCGGGCTTGGGCAATTCGATGTCCAGCAGCGACTGCGGATCGTCGATGGGCAGGTAGCGGGTGAGGCCGACGGCTTTCATGGGAACTCCGGTTGCGACGAGGGGGCAGGCAGATGATTCGGGCGGATGGCTCAGACGGGAAGCGGGCTGCGCTCGGAGAACTGTCCGCGCCAGTAGGGATAGTACGGGTACGGCGTTTCGGTCGCGCTCACGGCGTCCAGGCGGGCGATCTGATCGGGCGTGAGCTGCCAGCCGACCGCACCGAGGTTCTGCTTCAGCTGCTCCTCGTTGCGCGCGCCGATCAGCACCGTCGACACGGTGGGACGCTGCAACAGCCAGTTGATCGCGATCTGCGGAATCGCCTTGCCGGTCTCGGCGGCGATTTCATCGAGCACATCGACGATGCGGTAGAGGCGTTCGGGATCCACGGCCGGTCCGATCGCGGCGGTGTCGTGCAGGCGGCTGGTTTCCGGCAGCGGCTGGCCGCGACGGACCTTGCCGGTCAAACGGCCCCAGCCCAGCGGACTCCAGACCACCGCGCCGACGCCCTGGTCGAGACCCAGCGGCATCAGTTCCCACTCGTAGTCGCGGCCGATCAGCGAGTAATAGGCCTGGTTGGCGACGTAGCGGCTCCAGCCGTGGCGCTCGGCGATGCCCAGCGATTTCATCAACTGCCAGCCGGAGAAGTTGGAAACGCCGAGATAGCGCACCTTGCCGGCGCGGACCAGATCATCGAGGGTGGAAAGAGTTTCCTCGATCGGCGTCATCGCATCGAAGGCATGCAGTTGCAGCAGATCCAGGTAGTCGGTGTCCAGCCGCTTCAGCGAAGCGTCCACCGCCTTCAGCAGGCGCAGCCGGGAAGTGCCGGCGTCGTTGACGCCATCGCCCAGGCGCAACCCGGTCTTGCTGGACAGGATCACCTGATCGCGGCGGCCGCGCAGGGCCTGGCCGAGAATGGATTCGGAGGCGCCATCGGAATAGACGTCGGCGGTGTCGAAGAAATTGATGCCGGCCTCGAGGGACAGATCGATCATCCGGCGCGCCTCGACGACGTCGGTACTTGCCCCAGGCGCTGAACAGCGGACCCTTGCCGCCGAAGGTGCCGGCGCCGAAGCCGAGCGCGGAGACTTTGAGGCCGGAGCGGCCGAGAAAACGGGTTTCCATGGAATGTCCTAGAAGGGAGAAGGGGGGGAAAGGAAGGAAGTACGTCAGGCGCATTCGCCGGCGCGCAGCGCGGCCGGAGTGGCGGCGTCGCGAAGCTGGCGGCGCTCCAGCGTGATGCTCCACAGCGCCACCACGAAGGCCGACAGCGGCACCAGCGCGCCAATCCAGGTCAGCGCGGACAGGCCGGCGCCGTGGGCGATGACCAGGCCACCCAGCCAGGCGCCCATCGCATTGCCCAGATTGAAGGCGCCGATGTTGAGGCTGGAGGCCAGGCTCTGCGCGGCACCGGCCTTCTGCAGCACCCACAGCTGCAGCGGCGAGACCGTGGCGAACGCGGCGGCGCCGAGCAGGCCGGTGAACAGCACCATCGCCCAGCGGCTGTGCAGCGCGAAACTCATCAGTCCCATCACCAGCGCCAGCGCGATCAAGGTACCGAGCAGCGCCGGTTGCAGGCGGCGATCGGCGAAGCGGCCGCCCAGCAGGTTGCCGACGATCATGCCGACGCCGAACACCAGCAGGATGGGCGACACCGCCGCGTCGGCGAAGCCGGTGATCTGGGTGAGCAGCGGCTGGATGTAGGTGTACACGGTGAACATGCCGCCGAAGCCCAGCACGGTCATCAGCAGGCCCAGCAGCACCTGCGGCTGCGCGATCGACTTCAATTCCTCGCGGAAGGCGATCGGCGCGGCGTCGCCGCGATCGGACGGCACCAGCGTGGCGATCACCATGGTGGCGATCACGCCGATCGCGGTCACCGCCCAGAACGTCGCGCGCCAGCCGAACTGCAGACCCAGCCAGGCGCCGGCGGGCACGCCCAGCAGGGTCGCCACGGTCAGGCCGGTGAACATGATCGAGATCGCCGACGCCTTGCGGTCCTCCGCCACCAGACCGGTGGCGACCACGGCGCCGACGCCGAAGAAGGTGCCATGCGCCAGCGAGGTGATCACCCGCGCGATCATCAGCGTGGTGTAGTCCGGCGCGATCGCGCAGGCCAGGTTGCCGAGGGTGAAGATGATCATCAGCGCCACCAGCACCGCCTTGCGCGGCATCCGGCTGGTGGCCGCGGTCAGCAACGGCGCCCCGGCGAACACGCCCAGCGCGTAGCCGGAGATCAGCAGGCCGGCGGCGGCGATGGAGACATGCAGGTCGGTGGCGACCTGCATCAGCAGGCCCATGATGACGAATTCGGTGGTGCCGATGCCGAACGCCCCGGCGGTCAGGGCGTACAGCGCGAGCGGCATGCGGGAGCGGGGGGCGGCAGCAGTCACGGGGAAGGGTCCGGGTGGGGAAGGTGCGCACTCTGGACCTTCCACCGGTCACGAAAAAGCGCGAATATGCCGAATCACTATCAATGAATATTTGATAATCATGGACCGTGTCGGCGACCTGACCCTGTTCCTGCGCGTGCTCGACCTGGGCTCCATCACCGCGGCGGCGCACAGCCTGGACCTGTCGGTGGCGGTCGCCAGCCAGCGGCTGAAGCGGCTGGAGCGCGAACTGGGCGTGCGCCTGCTGCACCGGACCACCCGTCGCCTGCACCCCACCCCGGAAGGCGCGGCGCTGGCCCAGCAGGGCCGGGCGCTGGTGGAGGATCTGGAGTCGCTGGGCGCCGGCCTGCGCGAAGCCGCCACCGAGGTGGCCGGCACCCTGCGGGTGACCCTGTCGGCGACCTTCGGACGGCAGTACGTCTCGCCGCTGCTGCCCGCGTTCCTGGCCGAGCATCCGAAACTGCGGATGGCGGTGCACCTGAGCGATCAAGTGGTCGATCTGGTCAGCGAAGGCTTCGATCTGGCGATCCGCATCGGTGCGCTGGAGGACTCGGGGCTGGTCGCACGTCGCATCGCGCCCAACCGGCGGCTGCTGTGCGCGTCACCGGACTACCTGCGGCGGCGCGGCCGCCCCCTGCATCCGGAACAACTGACCCGGCACGAATGCCTGCTGCTGGTTGGCAGCCAGGGACGGCAGGATCTCTGGCGGTTGCAGGACCCGCAGGGCAAGGAGGTCGCGGTGCGGGTGAACGGACGTTATGAAAGCAATTTCGGCGAGTTGCTGCGCGACGCGGCGGTCGCGGGCGAGGGCATCGCCGTGCATTCGCTGTGGCACGTGGCCGACGACCTGCGTGCCGGTCGGCTGGAAGTCGTGCTGCCGATGTACCCGCCGGCCACCACCGCGATCAGCGCGGTGATGCCGCAACGGCGGTTGGTGCCGCCGCGGGTGCGCGCTTTCGTCGATCTGCTGGCCGCACGGTTCGGCGAGAACCCGCCCTGGGAACAGGGGCTTCCTGCGCTGGCCGGGTAGCGGAAGGTCTGCGCGCGCCGGCCGATGCCGGCTCAGGTCCAGGTATCGAAGGCGAAGGCGTCCAGTGCCAGTCCCGCCATCTCAACGTCGCGATGCAGCAGCCGGCCGTGCGCGCCGTCGCCGCCCGCGCCGAGGGCGACGTACAGCGGATACAGGTGTTCCTGGGTCGGTGGTTGCGCAGTGCTTCGGGCAGCGCGCGCCAGTCCAGCGCGCCGGCGGTGTCGCCGGCCTCCAGTTTCGCGCGCAGGGCATCGGTGAACGCGGCGACCCACGGGAACTCGGCGGCGTCGGGGTTGCGCCAATCCAGCGCGCGCAGGTTGTGCGAGAAACCGCCGGAGCCGACCACCAGCACGCCGTCGGCGCGAAGCGGCGCGAGTGCGCGGCCGACCCGATAGTGCTCCTCGGCGTCGCCATCCGGATTCACCGACAGCGCGACGACCGGAATATCCGCCTGCGGATACATCCGCCGCAGCGGTACCCAGACGCCGTGATCGATGCCGTGCCGGTCGTCCTGGCGTGCTTCGATGCCGGCCTCGCGCAGCAGTTCGAAGACCGTGCCGGCCAGTGACGGCGAGCCTTGCGCCGGATAGCGGATCTCGTACAGCGGCGCCGGGAATCCGGCCGAAGTCGTGGATGGTGCGGGGCGCGCCGGTGGCGGTGATGGTCGGAACCGCCGCCATGAAATGCGCCGACGCCACCACGATCGCGCGCGGACGCGGCAGCAGGTCGCCGAGTCGATCCAGGAACCGGCCGGTGGGCGAGTCCTCGACCGCCAGCATCGGCGAACCATGGGAAAGGAAGACGGCAGGGAGCGCGGCGGGAGTATCCATGCCGTGCAGCATGGGCTTGCTCCGGGCCCGCGCCAATAGACGGCGGCACACCGATGTGTTGCGGCGCCGGAACGCCTGCGATCGGGGATGTCGGAATGGTTCTGGCAAGATGTCCGCGCCCTCATTCCAAGGAGGCCCCATGAGCCAGGACGATCTCCGCTCGGCGCACCGTCCGGATCCCGATTCGCCGATGGTCGAGGTGGCCGACTATGTCGTCGGCCATCGCGTCGACTCGACCGAGGCCTGCGACACCGCGCGCTGGGTGCTGCTGGATTCGCTGGCCTGCGCGATGCTGGCGACCCAATTCCCCGAATGTGTCCGCCACCTGGGCCCGGTGGTGCCGGGTGCGGAGATGGCCGGCGGCGTGCGCATCCCCGGCACCGTTCACGAACTGGATCCCGTCCAGGCGGCGTTCGCGATCGGCACCCAGATCCGCTGGCTGGATTTCAACGACACCTGGCTGGCCGCCGAGTGGGGGCATCCTTCCGACAACCTGGGCACGTTGCTGTCGCTGGGCGACTACCTGAGCCGGCAGGCGCGTCGCCAAGGCCGCGCGCCGATGACGGTGCGCGAACTGCTCGGCCATGCCATCAAGGCCCACGAGATCCAGGGCGGGTATGCGCTGCTCAATGCCTTCAACCGGGTCGGCCTGGACCACGTCATCCTGGTCCGGCTGGCCTCCACCGCGGTGGCGACCCACATGCTCGGCGGAACCCGCGAGCAGATCATCAACGCCGTCTCCCACAGCTGGATCGACAACGGCGCGCTGCGTACCTATCGCCACGCGCCGAACACCGGCCCGCGC
>OFCY01000131.1_pt1 | contig 11317 bp, 14 predicted proteins | sample 1520981 | NCBI WGS metagenome assembly OFCY01 (sample SAMEA2532533, study PRJEB24079) | metagenome
GAATCCAACTACTTTCTGGGCGGATTGACCAGCATGATCAAGGATGCCAACCCAATGGCGTTGTTCGTCAACGCGTTCGAAAACGCCAAGGCCGCCAACCCTAAAATCCATTAATTGAATGTCGCGCGCTCAGTCGGCTTCAAGGTTCCTAAAACCTTGTCATCAAACAATCCAGAGCACATCCGCGAGTTCTTTGAACAGAACAACGGAATGATCGTCGCGAAGCAACATATCCCCTTCGCTTGGCGAACCAAGAATGGCACCCTGCTGATCACCGGGACTTCCGCCGTGTCGCGCCAGCATTTAGTTGCAGAAGAGGCCTTAAGCGCGTGCCCAATGATCTATCAGGAAAGACTGCCTATTCGAAACGAAATACGAATCATCGCCTTCGGGCGCACTGTGTTCGCACTCAATCAAGTTAGAATCCAAACAGAATCCGTTACCCATGGGTTCGTTGATATCCGATACGAGAACACAGACAAGCGCGCGCTAACGGTGAATCGGGCGCTTGTTACGCTGTGCCATGCGTACATGGATAAGCTTGGCCTGACCTATGCCGCGTTTGACATCGCCCAGTTGCTGGACGGCGATTATGTCTTCCTGGAAGCCAATGAAGCCGGGCAGTTCCTTTTTCTGGAAGACGAAGATCAAGAGTAAACATCCTCGATGCGTTCTGTCCAGTTTTTGGCCAGTGGCGACCCTATGTTCCACTATGAGAATTCAACGGGGCTGAAGCTCGCCGACTTCGAAAGTACGGAAGAAGCCAATCAGTTCCACATGCGCTACGAGGCGCACATGCAATCATCCGAGCTCACCAGTCCGTTCGAGTTGGTCGAATAGAGCGCGGGTTTGAATTGCCGGGCAGGTTTGTCTGGCACATGGGAAGGGGGCACCTTACGCCCCCGTCATCTGGAGGAAACTAAATGAAAATGGAAAGCAATGACGCCCCCCGCATCCTGGCCCGCTCACTGGCTCGTGAATTGACGATTGAAGAAATTGAGATCGTCTCGGGCGGAGCCAGAGCAGCGGCTTGTACAAAGTCGACCTGCTCGGCTTCGGACAATAATTCCTGTGACCTGGACCAGTGCGGCGACTTGGAATAAGCCTTCGCACCGCAAGTGAATGACAGCTGCCGCTTGGGGATTCCCTGGGCGGCAGCCCCTTTCCAGCATGAAAACGGACAATCCGGCGTGCGCCTAGAAAAGCATAAATTTCTGAATTACCTTGAAGCGAATGGCTCAAATATGGCTTGTCCATACTGTTCGTGCGAATCTTGGGAAATGTTGATTGAAGATCCTGTCAATCTCCAGGATCAGCGGATCATGGAGTTTTCCCTTCGTCGACTCACGGGTGGAATCTCGGTGGCAGCCGTAGTCATGGTCTGCGGTGGTTGTGGCTTCCTGCGTATGCACTCCGTCGAAAAAGCCATCCGGGCCGGGTATCTCTCATGAAGTCGAGCAGACTTTCTGACTTGTTTTCACGGTGTATCGATCATCGCCCGTTCGGCGCGAAAGTGCGCGCACTTCTTTCGGCGTGCGCGCTGTTTCTGCTGGCTTCTTGTGCGAGCGTAAGCAGCCAATCCAAGAAAGTTCAGCACATCTTGTTCATCGGCAATAGTGTCATTTACACGAATAACTTGCCGGCGGTATTTGAACGTATCGCTGACGCGCAACCGGACGCTACGACGTATGACGTTGACATGTTTGCTCGCGGTGGAGCGACGCTCACCGAGCTAAGCCAGGATCCTCGCGTCCTCGATCTACTCGAATCTGGCCGTTACGACATTGTCGTGCTTCAAGAGAAGGGTGGCGACGACTTGTGCCTCTTGGTTTCAAAGGAATCGCCTGACTGCGTTGCGCTGGTCAATAGCCACGTCAGCCTGGCGAATCTGGCGCGCGAGCGTGGCGCGAAAGTACTGTATTTGGGTACGTATCAGTTGGCTCCAGGAGTTTCCAGAGCGCTCGTGCGTGCGGAACGCCTGCTTGGAGACCAGATGACAGCACAATACATTGAGGTCAGCGAACATCTACAGAGTTTGCGTAGGTCGGAACCTGGCCTTCCTTGGTTGCATGCCGACGGAGGACATCCCGGGATTGCCACCACACCTCTTATGGGTTCGCTCATCTATGAGGCGCTGAACGCAAGCCCCCCCGTTCCATTCGACCTGTGTATTGGCGCAGAGATGTACACACCCAAATGGAACCACGACGGCGTTGCGCGCCATGTTGATGGCGTTTCCGAGATTCAGCCGAAGCGCTGCCTGCTGAGCAAGTCACAGATGTACTCGATTATTCAAGGCATCGAAGTTAAGCAGCCAGTGATAAACGAGCGGACTGGATTCTGAGTTCCCGGTTTCAGTCTACAGTTCAATTATTTCTAGCCGCAAGAACAATGGATGCTGCGCGACAGGCGGCGCCCATCCATCAGACAGGGAAGATGTGAGTGGGGATGACCAGATATCCATCTAGATCCACGCTCCACCAAGGAGACTTGATTCATCAAAGTTCTGGGAACTACCCTGCTAATCCTGGCGGGTACTTCCTTGTGGATGTTGTCTATCAAGCGTTTTCAGCAAATGTCATCGCTTGGCGACAGATTGCCAAAGGGTTCGTATTTGTCGCATTGGGCTGGATAGTCTATTCGAGGCCGTCCGCCTTCCTCGGCGGGCAATAGGTAGGGCGTGGCCTTCGGGCTACACAGCACATGAAGACGATTATCCAGTCCGAGGCAGCAGAATGCGGCCTCGCTTCCTTGGCCATGGTGGCCGATGCGCATGGGATGTGCATCGGCCTGCCGGAGATGCGCCGTCGGTTCCCGATGTCCCTCAAGGGTGCCAAGCTTGGGCACCTGACCCGTATCGCCCAGCAACTGGGGTTCTCACCCCGGCCGCTGCGCTTGGACATGGAGGATCTCGACAAGCTCAAGCTGCCCTGCATCTTGCATTGGGACCTGAACCACTTCGTTGTCCTGTCCAGGGTCGGTAAGTCCAAGATTAGGATTCTCGATCCCGCCACGGGTGAGCGAAGGCTGTCGCATGCGGAAGTGTCCGACCACTTCACCGGCGTAGCGCTGGAGTTGACGCCGACTCCCGAGTTCAAGCCGCAGAAGGCTGCACCAGCGGTCACGACCCGACATCTGACCGGCCCGACACGGGGCCTGTGGCGCGCGTTGGCGCAGATTCTCGCCCTATCGGTCACCCTGCAGGTGTTTGTCGTCCTGGCGCCTTTCTTCATGCAATGGGTCGTAGACCAGGTACTGGTCTCGGCCGACAAGGACCTGCTCACCGTACTCGGGGTGGGCTTCGGGCTCGCGCTGCTGCTGCAGGTCTGCATCGGCTTGCTGCGCGGCTGGTCGGTGATCCATCTGTCCTCGTGCCTGGGCCTGCAATGGATGGGCAACGTCTTCGCCCACCTGATGAAGTTGCCGCTGGACTTCTTCGAGAAGCGCCACTTGGGCGACATCACCTCGCGGATGAGCTCGGTGCAGGCGATCCAGCGCACGCTGACCACCAGCTTCGTCGAAGCCATTATTGATGGCCTGATGGCGATGGTCACGCTGGGGCTGATGCTGGTCTATAGCTGGAAGCTGACCTTGGTCACCCTGCTGGCGGTGGCCCTGTACCTGGGCATCCGTGCCCTGGCCTATCGCCCGGTGCGCGATCGTACCGAGCAGCAGTTGGTCGCGGCCGCCAGGCAACAGACGCATCTACTGGAGTCGCTGCGCGGGATGCAGAGCTTGAAGGTCGCTGGCGAAGAACCTCAGCGCCGGGCCACGTACGACAGCCTGATGGTCGATACCGTCAACCAGGAAGTCCGGCTGGCTCGCATGGGCTTGGCCTTCAACAGCGCCAGCCAGCTGGTGTTCGGCATCGAACGCGTTGCCGTGGTCTGGGTCGGCGCCCTGCTCGCGCTGCAGAACGTGTTCTCGGTCGGAATGCTGATTGCTTATCTCGCTTACAAGGACCAGTTCGCCCAGCGCATGGGCGCCTTGATCGACAAGTGGATCGAGTTCCGCATGCTCCGCCTGCACGGCGAACGCCTGGCCGATATCGTGCTGACGCCACCGGAGGAAATTCACGGGTCGGAAGACCTCCCCCGGGCGAGTCCGGGATAATGGTGGAGAACGTGTCCTTCCGCTACGCCGAAAGCGAGCCCTGGGTCGTCAAGGACTGCAGTTTCATCATCGAGCCCGGTGAATCGGCGGCCATCGTTGGACCATCCGGCTGTGGCAAGACGACCCTGATCAAGCTGATGCTTGGCCTGCTGAAGCCGGAATCGGGCAGCATCCGCATAGGTGGCCTGGATTTGCATCAGGCGGGCCCCCGCAACCTCCGCGCCATCATTGGCACGGTAATGCAGGATGACCAACTGTTTGCCGGCAGTGTCGCCGACAACATCAGCTTCTTCGACCCGGACCACGACCCGTCGCGGATAGAAGCCGCGGCCCGGCTGGCGGCCGTGCACGAGGAGATTGTCGCCATGCCCATGGGTTATCACAGCCTTATCGGCGACATGGGAAGCTCGCTGTCCGGTGGCCAGAAGCAACGCCTCATCCTCGCCAGGGCGCTGTACCGGAAGCCCAGGCTCCTGTTTCTCGACGAGGCCACCAGCCATCTGGACGTGACAAGAGAGCAACTGGTCAACGCAGCCATTCGGCAACTGGATCTGACCAGAATCATCGTGGCGCACAGGCCCGAGACCATCAACAGCGCCGATCGGGTGCTTACGATGGCGAACGGACGGATTGTTAGCGGGCACACACGATCTTGAGCGAAGTTGAAGCGCGAACAGTTCATGCCCGCGCTCTGCTGTATTTTCCTGGACCGTCCGCTCTAGGACTCCGGGTCGGTGTTATTGGGCGTCACCCACCCATGACACTTTTGATGCCTTCGACGATCCCCAAAATAACGACTTTGCACCTCGCATATACCCAATCCAAAAGAACAAGGGCAACGAATATTCTGAACAAGTTGTTCTCAAAGAGACAATTGGTCCAATGCTTGAACCCACTCGTCGCATCCGGTACCAAGGCCATACAAGCTCTCCCGCAGATGAGGCAGCGAGCTCTTTGAACTCGCTGCCAATTGGCTACATCTCAGACTTGACACCTTCGACAAATCCCTTCGCGAAATCAGTCACAGCGTCATAGACAGCGATCCCGATCAGGATTTGGGCAATAATCCCGCCTGATACCTGCTCGCACTCAATGGCTGTTAGTTCTTTCATTGGAAACTCCTTCATCAGGCCCCCTGGGACATCGCACCCAGCATTGGGTTATCCAGAGAGTCGATATGCTGTTGCATTTTCGCCCTCATCGCAGCCAGTTTTCCCAGCACGTATCCCACATCTCCCCAGAACGCACCACCACAAACCTGTTCCAACTCCTGATGACTCAGCTCGCGCATGATTCAATCTCCTTTGCTCGGTTACGCATCATTTGACGAGGAACTTTGGCGGGAGCGATACGGGTATGGTACCGCGAAGGTAACCATGCGCCCTACTCGGCGCACAGTTCAATCGGATTCAGAGTAGGAATTAGTCGAATACAGACGTGATGCGACTAAGGTTCGACGTGGAAAGAAGTGCTATCCGCCAACTTTCGTGACCTTCCAATGAGCTACCTTTCCAAGTACTTCGCCCCCCTTATCGCCCCACGATGATTCCGTGAGACCGCAAACTTTGAGCGAAGAGCACTCAAAGTTAATCGACAATCCCGGCATCATCGCGACAGACTCGGGGGCCTCAGCCCCATGACTATTTGAAGACGGAAACCAAGCATGCGTGAGCTTTCATCCAGCGAAATCGAAGCGGTATGCGGAGGCGTACGGGCTATCCTCATCGGAGCCGTTTTGAGGGAAGGCGCCAGGTTGCTCGCCAAAGCAGTCCTCTCGGAAAAGCATTCCGGTGGGGATGCTTGCGACTACTACAACAACATGCCGGCGGGCATGCAGTAAACCCTGCCCGGCGACGAAATGCCTTCTGGCTATCTTCTTGTCATCAGTGAACTCGATGCTCCTTCGCTGCCTTCTGTTGGCATGCGTGAGCTTTGCCGGCGCTTACCTGGTGGGGTCAGGATTGGATCGCGTGCTGGAGGGCCCGTATCCGCCACTCGACATGGGTCCGGATGCGTTCGCCATGGCCCTCACAATCGCGGGGATTGTCGTGTTTTCGCCGGTGGCGGAAGCGGTTCTGCTGGCATGGCTGTTCAAGAAGATATCCAGGCGCCTTGCGCCGCGCTGGTCGGCCGTGTGTGCGGGGACATTGCTGGCGGCCGCGCATAGCCTGTTCTATTGGCCCTGGGGGCTGGTGGTGTGGTTCCCCTCGCTGGTCTTTGCCATCCCGCTCTTGCGCTCATCCCGGCCATCCAGAGAAAACACGATGGCCTCGGCTCTCATCCACATGTTCCACAACACCATGGCTGGTGTCTGGATACTGATGGCGTAAATCAGGAGATTCAATTAACTACGTCGTTCCTTTGGTCGCCGCTCTTGCCGTATGCGCCATCACGGCCGTCGTCGGTGCGCTGCTGTTTCAAAGCGGACTGGCCCGCGCGCTTGTGACAGGCGCTGGTGTTCTGGTTGCGGTATTCGTCTATCGGGTTACTTCCCCTAAACCCCGAAAGTGAAGAGTCCGCATTCATCCCGATTAAGCTGGAAGCATCAGAATCAGGCACTTGCATGCCACCCATACGAACCATGCAGCATGCGAAGCGCGCGAGGGTTCCACATCTCACCCAGGAACTGGTCGCGCTTCGGACCGACGATTTGGCTCAATTTTCGCGTCGTCAACCCACACGCCAACGCTCAACGAGCGCGAACAAGACGATCCATATCACCATTGCTATCGCCATCACCCAATGACTGTTTGAAAAATGATGAACAACCTTCGACAGCACAAACCCGGCGGCTACCCAAACCACGTAGTAGGCCAAATGGGTTCTTCCCATCAACCGAACATGTCCGACACGTTCCCGTGAACGTCTACGCTCTTGACGTGACATATTCCACTCGTCTCCATCTGTGCATCTACCCTGCCTCGATTCAAGTCAGTAAAAATCACCATCCTTCTTGTCATCGACGCAGATACTGAAGATGAATAGCGCAATTGTTCCAGATACCAACATCACTGATTGGCCGGAAATTTCTCCTTTTGCGGCTCGTTAAAAACGGTGGCGGCGTTATGAGCTGCCCCGCCGATTTACCAGCGCTCGATCTATTCGCAGATAGCGCCATACCGCCTACCAATGTCAACAGTGGCGTCGAAACCCGCCCCACCGATGACGCCTCCTGCCAGTGCGCCGAAGCCGGCTCCTAGTCCAGCACCAAAGACACCACCAGCCAGGCCGCCTCCTAAAGCAGAGAATCCAACAGCCAAGTCTCGACTCCAGGATGGCAACGCCATACAACGCCCACCATTCGCCAACAGAATTTCATCATTGGTAAGTTCGCGCATTGTTCACTCCTCCACCGTATGTTTGTCGATGCCGAGATTGCACGAAGCTTCTGTTCCAATCGGCACCATCGACGCTACGATTGCCATTACCACATCGTCAATACACACTCATCCAGAGCTACATGGCTCACATAATTTTCTTCCGAATTATCTACAGGGTTCCCGTTGAACTTTGTGAGAGCACGAACTTTGAACGTAAAAAGCTCAAAGTTAGTCGACACCGTACGGCACGCTCGGCAGACTCCGGCCTCAGGAGTTCAGAAAAACTCTGTGTAGCGGTACCACCTCCGTCACTCCGGTGGCTTCACTTGCATCATCACTGGATGACAACCGGCGATCCTCTTCGCCGGGAGGGGGCGAAATACAAGACCCGAAAGGGAAATCAGCCCAGCCGCCTATGGAAGGTTTTTTCTGCCTCCCGGCTCCCGGTCGCAATCCTGCGTGCCGGGATTCCCATCAAGGAAAGGAGATCCCATGAGTCAACCGCGTATGGTCTATCTGTTGGAAGAAGAGACACAGCTGAACATGGTTCAGTTGCGTGACCACCTCAAGATGCTGGCCACCCTGGCCAATCCGCGCTTCCGCTCGGATGAAACCCTCTGCCTGCCGATTTCCTTGCAGGCTCTGAGCGACTGCTTCGCCTACATGGCCCAGGACGTCAGTGACATGCTGTCCGCCCTGCGCTATCACTACGGCGAACCCGAAGCAGACGCCGCGAACGACGCGTAACAAAACGCGGGCAGCCGGCGCCCGCGTTCTCAGCCATCCGTTTCCTGCGAACGGTTACGGCGTCCACACTCCATCGAGTCCATCACACCGCCAAGGAAGTACAGGCGGCGTCGCGACGTTCCCGCCCGCCACGCATCCGCTCAATTACGGCGGTCAAGCAGGGCCTTGGCATTCTGGTAGCGCACCTTGGCCAGTTCCTGCTCGTCCAGACCCAAACGGTTCAGCGCGTCGGTGTTCTGCTCCAGCGAAAACTGCGGATAGTCGGAACCCAGCAGAATGTGGTCAATGCCGACATTGCGCATGGTCCAGACGAACTCCTGCTCCACGGGGGAATCCGCCACCAGCGCCACGATGGCCGAGACGTCGAAATAGATGTTGTCGCCCAGCAGGCCTTCGGCGGTGCGCGCCGCCTTGAGGGTATTCCAGAAGCGGAAGTTCATCCCGCCCATGTGCGCGAAGATGATCTTCGTTCCCGGCGCATGCAGCGCCAGATTGAACATCTTCTCGCTGTCGCCCGGCAGGATGTTGGCGTTGTCGATCAGCACGATGATGCCGAGCTCGCCGGCACGCTGGACCAAGGCCAGCACACGCGGGTCGTCGGCCTCGAATTTCTGGGTATGCGGATGGATCTTGAGGATCCGGGCGCCTTTCTTCGCCACCCGATCCAGTTCTTCCAGTGCTTCCGCTCCGTCATAGGGATGCACGGTCACCACCGGCGTCATCCGGGGATGCTTGCCGGCCAGGGCGAGGATGCCGTCATTGCCCGCCCGGATTTTCGCCGTGTCCCCGGCGAGCGCCTGGTTCGGACCGCCAAACCACATCGCGGCAAAATCGGCCGGCCCCTGCTTTTGCGCTTTCAACTGCGCCTCGTAGGCCTGGAGCGACTTCTCGCCATCCCATAGGTGAACGTGCGAATCAAACAGCGTGGACTGGGCGGCGGCGGCCGGCGCGAGGGCGGCCAGCACCAGCACCAGGGCGGCGCGCATGCGGTATGCCCGTCCGGCGACGGGGGTTTGCGCAGAATGACGACGGATGCCTCTGAACCTCATTGCGCTTCTCCAGAGTGTCTAACGCGGTCAGCATTTCATACAGGCGACGCCACGGCAGATCGCCGATGGTATGGCTGCGCGCCGCCGGGCTGAATAGGTCATAGGTTGGGAGCCAATCTGCCTATGGCCGGGACGGCTACCAGGCCGAATTGGCACTGATTGACGGCCCTGTCGGCGTCTGCCCAGAATCGCGCCATTCCACTCGCTCCGTCACACCGACCGTCGATGACCCTTCTTATCGAGCATGCCGTTTCGGACGAACAGATTGCCGCGACGTTCGACGTCATGCGCCAACTGCGGCCCCAGATCGAAAGAACCAGCTACGTCTCCCTCATCCGGGATCTGATGGCCAGCGACAACCTCAAACTGCTGGCGCTCACGGATGACAACGTGGTGCGGGCCGTGGCCAGCTACCGCATCATGAACATGATCTATTGCGGCCGCCTGCTCTATATCGACGACCTGGTAACGGACGAGCGCGTCCGCTCCAAAGGCTACGGATCAAGAATCCTCGCCAGACTACGCGCCGAAGCCGAAGCCCTGGACTGCTCCGAGATTCAACTGATCTCCCGAACCATCCGCGAACAGGCCCATCGCTTCTATTTCCGCGAAGGGTTTGGAATCGAGTGTTTTCAGTTCAGGATGCGGTTGAAGGAGCAGGTGGTTTGAGGTTCAGTCGTGGGTGTGGGTCGATCCACCTTGACCAATCTGCGGTTCCGCTCGGATGAAACCCTCTGCCTGCCGATTTCCTTGCAGGCCCTGAGCGACTGCTTTGCCTACATGGCCCAGGACGTCAGCGACATGCTGTCCGCCCTGCGCTACCACTACGGCGAACCCGAAGAAGCGGCGGAAGAAGCCGTCAGCATCGCGTAAAACCCGGGCAACCGGCGCCCGCGTTCTCTAATGATTCCGATGAATGCCAAGATCTAAGCAACGCCGAAGAGAGGGCTCAATTCAAACTACTTCGGCTGCCAATACCATGCGCGAAGATGTCGCGTAGCAGCAACAAGACGAGAGGCCGATCGCTACCTTCAGGAAAGCTCCGGCAGAATTCAAGCAGTCGACAACTATCCCGCTAGCGCTTCGTCAATAATCTTATCGATAGAACAAAAAAGTTGGTGGGAGATAACTCATCTGCATCAAATGTCATTCGCACAATCTCTTCGATGTCCTTCGAAGATCTGTTGTTCGAAGGTTCAACTCTCGCGCCAATCTCTTTTAGGACGTCCCAAAGAGAATGGTCATTTATTAAAGAAAACCCTACTCAAAGCCATTGAGTCCAGCTGTTCTCTACATTTGTCATAAGCCAAGCATATATCCTCAAGTCGAGAATACTGATCCGATGCATGTAGGCATCGCTCGATATAGGCACGTGCGTCCAAAGAGAACCCTGATATCGCGTCTCCTCTGATAAAGTCAGCAGGCGATAGAATTCGCACACCGCAATCCAAATTTCTTGCTGCGGCCCTTAGCATATATATCGACTTACATATGCTATTAACAGAATTCTTCAAGACAACACTATCAATCCCACTTTTATATATCAATTCACTGATTTTTTTTCGACTCTATTGTCATAAAGATGAACCGGGAGCGCTCCAGAGTCAGTCAACTCCACCCCATTAATTAACGGAGTTGGGCAGACGTCCTCTATATCTCTATCCACCAGGAAGAAGTTCTTCGACAAATCGACTCCTTCTTCGACCAGAACCTTCCTGAGCACAACGACACAGCTGCGCGCGGATGGAGTCGGCAATCCTAGTCCTGAAAAATCCACTCCCGAGAAGTCAATGGAATCCATCGTGTAGACAGGACTAACCCGCCCACGCCTAGCCTTTAAATAACTATCAATTAGCAACTTATCGCTTGGGCCCTCCACAAAAAAATCCACACCTGTTCTAGATGGATTATGCTTATAGAAAAAAACAATCTCTTCCAATGTCCTTTTGGGTATTTTATTCATTCTAAATGACCACTAGCTCATTCTGATATTGACTGCAAATCTCAAGTGAATGAGATGCCACCACTAGTTGGCATGGCCCTCCTCCGAAGCCTTCTAGCAGAGATCTAATCAGGCTTCTTTGCCAC
>OFCY01000132.1_pt1 | contig 11199 bp, 9 predicted proteins | sample 1520981 | NCBI WGS metagenome assembly OFCY01 (sample SAMEA2532533, study PRJEB24079) | metagenome
TTCCAGGGATCGATGGACGCCTTGGCCACCTCGGCGCGGAATTCCGGCGTGATGGCGGCGGTGGATTCGCTGAAGGTGGGGCTGGCCTTGTAGGCCTGCTTGTCGATGGCCGGCATGAACTCCGGATTCTCCGGCGCCAGCCGCGCCAGATCCTCGGGCACGGCGGACCACGCGTTCCAGCGCGGCGTCGTTGAACTCGTTGATGGTGGCCACGCCCACGCGCTTGCCGAACGCCACCTGCACCGCCAGATCGGCGTTGCTGACGATGCCGCTGGTGGACACGTCGTTGAGCGCGAAGCGGATGTTGCCGCTGATGCTGCCGCTCAGGCTGGCCGTGCACTCGTCGGCCTTGGACAGCGCAATGACCTTGTCCAGGATGGCCTTGGCCTGCGCTTCGGTAAGGATGCTCATGTTCTGGGATTCTCTCGTAGAGCGGAGCGCGCTCCGCTGCCTTTCGCTGTCGGGGACCTCGGGGTTCGGCGGAGCCGGGCAAGCCCGGCTCCACGCCTCAACCCAGGCTGCGTACGTATTGATCACGTTGATGCCGTTGAAACGCGCGGTGGAGGAACCGTGCGAGACCGCCGACACCTGTCCGGGCTGGCCCTTGCCGTCGAAGAACGAACCGCCCAGGCGGTAATCGCTTTCGTCGCACACCGCCGCGCAGGCGTTCCAGAATTCCGGCGTGCGGATCTGGTAGGCCACGTCCTCGATCTGCTGGGTGATCTTGCCGTTCTTGATTTCGTAGAACAGCTGGCCGCCGAACTGCGCGTTGTAGCGCTGCTGATCGATGGAGAACGAGCCGTCGCCGATGATGTAGATGCCGTTCTCGACGTCCTTGATCATGTCCGCCACGCTCAGCTTCTGCTTGCCCGGCTGCAGCGAGACGTTGGCCATGCGCTGGAACTGCACGCTGGACCAGGAGTCGGCATAGCAGCAGCCATCGGATTCGGTCTTGCCCAGGATATGCGCCTGATCGCGGATGGTCTGGTAATCGACCAGCTTGCCGTCGGTGATCAGGTTCCAGCGCTTGGTCTTCACGCCTTCGTCGTCGTAACCCACCGCGCCCAGGCTGCCGTTCTGCACCTTGTCGGCAAAGATGGTCACCTTGTCGCTGCCGTACTGGAACGCCGCCTCGCGCTTGTCCAGGGTGGCGAAGCTGGTGCCGGCGTAGTTGGCCTCATAGCCCAGCACCCGATCCAGTTCCAGCGGATGGCCGACCGATTCGTGGATGGTCAGCCAGGTATGCGAGGGATCCAGCACCAGATCGTACTTGCCCGGCTTCACCGACGGCGCCTTGAGCTTGGCGCGCGCCTGCTTGGCCGCGGCGATGGCATCTTCCTTCATGTCGTAGGACAGGCCGTAGTTGACCACGCCATTGGGCGAGGTCACCTTGCCGGAGGCGTCGCCGTCCAGGTATTCGAAACCCATGCCCATCGGCGCGGACAGACCGTCGCGGGTACGGAACTTGCCGCTGGCCTTGTCGATGGCGGTGACCGTCATCGGCACCCAGATGCGATGGATGTCCTGATCGATGTACGAACCGTCGGTGCTGGCGAAGTACTTCTGTTCGTTGACCAGGAACAGCATCGAGTTGACGAAGTCCGCGCCGGCGTTGATCGCCGCCGCATTGACGCCCAGCAGCAGATCCGCCTTGTCCTTGATCGGCACCGCCATCGCGTTCTTGCGGATGGGCGTCTTCCACGCCACCTCACCCACGCCCGGCGTGGCCGCCAGTTGCACCGGCTTGCCCTGCACCTTGCTGTTGGCCTTGGCGATCGCGGCGGCCTGTTGCGCGGCCTTCGCCACGCCCTGGGCGGTCAGCTCGTGGGTGGCGGCGAAGCCCCAGGCGCCGTTGGCGATCACGCGGATGCCGACACCGGTGGATTCGGTGTTGACCACGTTCTGCACCTTGTCCTCGCGGGTGATCACGAACTGGCGCAGGTAGCGGCCGATGCGCACGTCGCAATAGCTGGCACCCGCCTCCCTGGCCGCGGTCATGGCGGTGTCGGCCAGACGCTTCTTCAGGCCGACATCGAGGGAGGTCTGCAATTCCTCGGCGGCGATGGCCTTGCCGAAGTAGGCCGGCAGCATCAGGCCGCCGAGGCTGAGGCCGCTGTAGGCCAGGAAGTCACGTCTGCGCAAGGCTTGCTCTCCAGCGATGAGCCCCGCAGCGCAGGGCCGGAACGGAACGGAATGAAGCGGGACGAAGCGGAATTGCGATGAGGGGGTGCGTGCCGGATTCTTGCCGGTGGCTGAATGGTCCGTCAAATGACTTTCGGCATAGAAGCGATGCCTTCCGGTCCCATTCCCTCGACCGTCGCCTCGACATGCCTCCGGTTTCGCATCGCAGCATCCGCCAGCGTCCCTGGATGCGGATGGCAGGCGTGGTTCATCGCATCCGCGCGGATGCGGACGACGCCACAGGCGATGCGAAAGCGATTCCGCTTCCCGGTTTCGTTTGCACGTGCGCCACGCCCGTCCCTGCAGGCGGACGGCGCGGTCATGCGGGCAAGGCTCAGTCGAGCAGATCGCGGACGCGGTACTGACCGGGTGCGCGGCCGGCCAGACGTCCGGCCACATGCAGGGCGCCGCGCGCGAAGATGTCGCGGTTGGTGGCCCGGTGGACCAGTTCGATGCGTTCGCCCAGGCCTGTGAACTGCACCAGATGCTCGCCGACGATGTCGCCGGCACGCAGGCTGGCGTAATGCACCGGCGCGCCGGCCGAACCGGCGGCCTCGCCCAGTGTCAGTGCGGTGCCCGAGGGCGCATCCTTCTTGTGGACGTGGTGGGACTCGACCACGTCGCAATCCCAGCCGCCCAGCGCGGCGGCGGCGCGCTCGACCAGTTCGGTCAGCACCGCCACGCCCAGGCTGAAGTTGGAGGCCCACACCAGCGGGATCCGGCCGGCCGCCTGCGCCAGCGCTTGCCGCTGCGCCTCGTCCAGACCGGTGGTGCCGGACACCAGCGCCGCGCCGCGCTGCACGCACAGCGCCAGCACCGGGTCGAAACCCTCGGGCAGGCTGAAATCGATGGCCACGTCGAACGCCGGCACGCCGCCCAGCTCACTGGCGGCGAAATACGGCACGCCTTCCACCACCCGCTGCGCGGGCGATTTGCGCATCACCGCCGCGACCACCTGCAACCGCTGCGGCTGTTCGGCGGCCAGGCGCAACAGGGCCTGGCCCATGCGCCCGGAAGCGCCGTGGATGAGGATGCGGGTGGGCGTGGTTTCCATGCCCGGCATGGTAGCCGAGCCAGCCCCGTGGGCGAAGATGGCGGCCTGCTTTCCCTTGTGGGAGCGACGTGAGTCGCGAACGGGCCGCCGGGATTTCCCGGCTACGCGACTCACGTCGCTCCCGCATGACATCCCGCGGGGATGCTTCAGGCCACGGCGGCGGCGATTTCCTCGCGTACCAGGGCGCCCAGCCGCGCCATGCCGTGCTCGATCTTCTCGGCCGACACGGTCACGAACGACAGCCGCAGGGTGTTCGGTTGCGGATCGACCGCGAAGAACGGCGCACCCGGCACGAACGCGACGTTATCTTCGATCGCCCGTGCCAGCAGCGCGCCGGCATCGATGCCTTCCGGCAGCGTGACCCAGATGAACATGCCGCCGGCCGGGCGGTTCCATTTCGCCTCGGCCGGGAAATGGCGCTGCAAGGCGGACAGCATCAGTTCGCACTGATCGCCGTAGAGCTTGCGGATCTCGGGAATGTGCCGATCCAGGAACCCGCCCTGCACCGCCTCGAACACGATCCGCTGCGAGAACGAGGGCGTATGCAGATCCGCCGCCTGCTTGGCCTGCACCAGCTTGGCGTGCAGCGGTTCGGGCGCGATCAGATAGCCCAGCCGCAGGCCGGGCGCCAGCACCTTGGAGAACGAACCCATGTAGACCACGTTGTCCGGATCCATCGACAGCAGGCTGGGCAACTGTTCGCCGTGGTAGCTCAGCTCACCGTATGGATCATCCTCGACCACCAGCACACCGGCGGCGCGGGCCCGCGCGATCAGCGCGCGCCGGCGCTCCAGCGGCAGGCGCCGGCCGGTCGGGTTCTGGAAGTTCGGCAGGCAGTACATGAAGCGGCCACCGCGCAGTTGCGCCTCGTCCAGCGCATCCACCACGATGCCCTCGTCGTCGCTGCGCATCGACGAGAACGCCGGCTGGAACAGCGAGAACGCCTGCAGCGCGCCGAGATAGCTGGGTGTTTCCACCAGCACCTTGCTGCCCTCGTCGATCAGCACCTTGCCTAGCAGATCCAGGCCCTGCTGGGATCCGGTGGTGACCAGCACCTGGCCGGGCCGGACGGTGATGCCATCGCGGCTGTGGCGCGCGGCGATCCATTCGCGCAGCGGAGTGAAGCCTTCGGTCGGCCCATACTGCAACGCGGCCTGCGGCGCCTCGGCGAACACCTTGTCGGTGGCCTCCTGCATGCGCGCGATCGGAAACGTGGCCGGCGACGGCAATCCGCCCGCGAAGGAAATGACTTCCGGACGTTCGGTGACCTTGAGGATTTCGCGGATCGCCGAACTGGTCAGCGCCTGCGCACGGCGGGACAGGGTGAAATGGCTGTTCATCGGCGCAGTGTAACGGGGATATCGGCGCGTGCCGTTTCGCACTGCGCCAATACGCCGCCGTACCGCGTCAGCGGCCGGCGGCCAGTACCCGGCCGATGCCGCTGGCGTCGATTTCCGCCGCCGCGCGGCGCAGGCCGTCCGCGTCCACGTCCGCATCGAAGCCGATGCGGAAATGCACCTCGCCTTCCGGGGTGCGCGAGGAATGAATCGACGACAGGCTGACGCCGTGCCGTTCGAACACGTGCAACAGCGCACGCAGCGAACCGGGACGATCCTCCGGCAGATGCACGCTCATCGCCTGCGCGCCGGCCAGATCGGCCAGCAGGTAGCCCAAGCGCTCGTAGCTGTAGTTGCCGTCGGCCAGCACCTGCGTGCCCAACGCTTCGCGGTTGCCGGCGAGGAACTCCTCGCGGAAGGCCGCGCGCGCGGCGTCGCTGCCCTCGCCCACCAGCGCCGCCATCCGGCCGATCTGCGCATGCAGCGCGGTGAGGATTTCATGCGCGTGCGGATTGCCGAACTGGATGTCCTCGTAGATCGCCGGATTCAGCGACAGGATGCGCGACAGGATCGCCGCGTCCATCTCGAAGGAGGTAGAAAGGACGCAGCAGTTCGCAGCGCGCCAACGCCGGGCTGTCCGCGCAGCACGCCGCTGGCCAGGTGCTGGCATGCACCATCGCCTGCACCAGCGCCATGATGCGATCGTGCTGTTCGGGTCCGGCGTGGACGTACTCGCCCTCCAGCGCGCGCAGCAGTCCTTCCAGCCAGGGACGCCAGGCATCCAGCCGCGCCTCGCACACCACCGTCACCCGGCCCTTCAGGGTCGGCGCCTTGGGCGGCGCGGTCATCGGATGCAGGCCGACCACCTCGGCGCGCGAATGCAGCATCGCGGCGATCGGCGCGGCCTTGATCGACGTGATGTCCAGCCACAGCTTGCCGGCTTCCAAGCCGGCGGCCAGCTCCGTGTAGCGCCCGATGATCGCGGCGGCATGCCGGATCGGCGCGGAAAAGATACATTACGTCCGCACGCCGCGCCAGTTCAATCTCCGGCAGCGAATCCGGATCCGCCGGATCGTGTCCGATCACCGCCAGCCCCATGCGGGTCTCGAAGAAATGGCGCAGCCAGCGCCCGTAGGCGCCGGCGCTGCCGACGATGCCGATCAGGGGTGGGGACACGAAAAAGGGCTCCATGAAGGAGCCCTCATTCTAGTCCAGGCCGACACGACGATTCAGGACGTCATGCGATCCCAGAAGCCTTTGACGCCGTCCAGGAAGGTCGCCGACTTGGGCGAATGCTTGCGCGCCTCCTCGCCGACGAAGGTCGCCTCGAACTTCTCCAGCAGCTCGCGCTGCTCGTTGGTCAGGTTGACCGGGGTTTCCACCACCACGCGGCAGTACAGATCGCCCTCGCTGCGGCTGCGCACCGACTTGACGCCCTTGCCGCGCAGGCGGAACAGCTTGCCGGTCTGGGTTTCGGCGGGAATGCGGATCTCCGCTTCGCCGTTGAGCGTGGGCACGCGCACGGTATCGCCCAGCGCCGCCTGCGAGATGCGGATTGGCACCTCGCAATGCAGATCGTCGCCGTCGCGCTGGAAAATATCGTGCTCGCGCACGCGCACTTCCACATACAGATCGCCCGGCGGCGTGCCCGGCGGTCCGGCCTCGCCCTCGCCGGTCAGGCGGATGCGATCACCGTTGTCCACGCCGGCCGGAATCTTGACCGACAGGACCTTCTCTTCCTCCACGCGACCGGCGCCATGGCAGGTCTTGCAGGGATTCTTGATGGTCTGGCCACGACCGCCGCAGGCCGGACAGGTCTGCTGCATGGCGAAGATGCCGCGCTGCATGCGCACGTTGCCGCGACCGCCGCAGGTGGCGCAGGTCTCGACCTGGCCATCTTCCGAACCCGAGCCATGGCATGGTTCGCAGGCCACCAGGGTGGGAATCTCGATGCGCTTCTCGATGCCGGCCACGGCCTCCTCGAGATCCAGCTCCATCACATAGCCGATGTCGGCGCCGCGACGGGCGGCGCGCGCGCCGCCGCCACCAAAGATGTTGCCGAAGATGTCGCCGAAGATGTCGCCCATGTCCGGCCCACCGGCGCCACCACCGCCCATGCCGTGCTCGAAGGCGGCATGGCCGTGGGCATCGTAGGCACGGCGCTTGGCACCGTCCGACAACACTTCGTAAGCCTCCTTGCATTCCTTGAACGACGCCTCGGCGGCCTTGTCGCCGGGATTGCGATCCGGATGGAACTTCATCGCGCAACGGCGATAAGCCTTCTTCAGCTCATCATCGCTGGCGGTGCGGGCCACGCCCAGGACTTCGTAGTAATCGCGTTTCATCGGCAAGCAGGGATTGGAGATTCGGGATTGGGGATGGCGGACAGCATCGCAACTTCAGATACCGGAAGGGGATCCGGAAACCGGAACGCCGTTTCCGAATCCCGAATCCCCATTCCCGATTCCCGGACTTACTTCTTGTCGTCCTTGACTTCGGTGAACTCGGCGTCGACCACGTCGTCGCCGGCGGGCTGCGCGCCCGCGGCGGCGCCGGCGTCGGCGCCGGGCTGCTGGCCGGAAGCGGCGGCCGCGTACAGCGACTGGCCAGCCTCCTCCAGCGCCTTGGACTTGGCTTCGATCTGGGCCTTGTCGTCGCTCTTCATCGCCGTTTCCAGTTCGGCGATGGCGCCCTCGACCCGGCCGATCACGTCGCCCGGCACCTTGCTGCCATGCTCGGTGATGGCGGTACGGGTGGCGTGCAGCAGGCCGTCGGCGTGGTTGCGCGCCTGCACCAGCTCATGGAACTTCTTGTCCTCGTCGCGGTGCGCCTCGGCGTCGGCGACCATGCGCTGGATCTCTTCCTCGGACAGGCCCGAACCGGCCTTGATCTCGACCTTCTGTTCCTTGTTGGTCTTCTTGTCCTTGGCCGAGACGTGCAGGATGCCGTTGGCGTCGATGTCGAACGACACCTCGATCTGCGGCAGGCCGCGCGGCGACGGATCGATGCCGGCCAGGTCGAAGCGGGCCAGCGACTTGTTGAAGCGTGCCTGCTCGCGCTCGCCCTGCAGCACGTGCACGGTCACCGCGGACTGGTTGTCCTCGGCCGTGGAGAAGGTCTGCGAGGCCTTGGTCGGGATGGTGGTGTTCTTCTCGATGATCTTGGTGAACACGCCGCCCAGGGTCTCGATGCCCAGGCTCAGCGGGGTCACTTCCAGCAGCAGCACGTCCTTGACGTCGCCGGCCAGCACGCCGCCCTGGATCGCGGCGCCCAGCGCCACGGCCTCGTCGGGGTTGACGTCCTTGCGCGGTTCCTTGCCGAAGAACTCGGCCACCGCCTGCTGCACCTTCGGCATGCGGGTCTGGCCGCCGACCAGGATCACCTCGCTGATCTCGCTGGCGCGCAGGCCGGCATCGTTCAGCGCGATGCGGCACGGCTCGATGCTCTTCTTGATCAGGTCTTCCACCAGCGCTTCCAGCTTGGCGCGGGTCAGCTTGATGTTCAGGTGCTTCGGACCGGATGCGTCCGCCGTGATGTACGGCAGGTTGACTTCGGTCTGCTGCGAGCTGGACAGCTCGATCTTGGCGCGCTCGGCGGCGTCCTTCAGGCGCTGCAGGGCCAGCGGATCCTTGCGCAGGTCGATGCCCTGGTCCTTCTGGAACTCTTCCACCAGATAGTCGATGACGCGCTTGTCGAAGTCTTCGCCGCCCAGGAAGGTGTCGCCGTTGGTGGCCAGCACCTCGAACTGCTTCTCGCCGTCGACGTTGGCGATCTCGATGATCGACACGTCGAAGGTGCCGCCGCCCAGGTCGTACACGGCGATCTTGCGATCGGTGCCGTCGGCCTTGTCCAGGCCATAGGCCAGCGCGGCCGCGGTCGGCTCGTTGATGATGCGCTTGACGTCCAGCCCGGCGATCTTGCCGGCGTCCTTGGTCGCCTGGCGCTGGCTGTCGTTGAAGTACGCCGGCACGGTGATGACCGCCTCGGTGACCGTCTCGCCCAGGAAGGCTTCGGCGGTCTTTTTCATCTTCTCCAGGATGCGCGCGGAGATTTCCTGCGCGGACAGCTTCTTGCCGTCGGCGGTCGCCACCCAGGCGTCGCCGTTGTCATGCTGGACGATGGAGTACGGCACCAGGCCGATGTCCTTCTGCACTTCGGCGTCGGTGAACTTGCGGCCGATCAGGCGCTTCACCGCGAAGAAGGTGTTCTTGGGGTTGGTGACGGCCTGGCGCTTGGCCGAGGCGCCCACCAGGACTTCGCCGTCCTTGGTGTAGGCGACGATGGAGGGGGTGGTACGGTCGCCTTCGGAATTCTCGATGACGCGTGCCTTGCCGCCTTCCATGATCGCCACGCACGAATTGGTCGTGCCCAGATCGATGCCGATGATCTTGCCCATTGTCGGGTTCGCTCCCTAAAAAGTGTCTGTCTTGGTCCGGCGCTGCGCCGGGGATGGTCTGGATGTGGGGTCCGGCCGGCGCGGTTCAAGCGCCGGCGGCCCGCGCGTTCACTCCTGCCTGGCCACCACCACCAGCGCGGGGCGCAGCAGGCGATCGTTGAGCAGGTAGCCCTTCTGGAACACCTGCACCACGCTGCCGGGGGCGGCATCGGGGGCGTCGGCCTGGCTGATGGCCTGGTGGTGTTCGGGGTTGAACGGCGCACCGACCGGATCAAGCACGGTCAGGCCGTTGTCGCCGGCCACTTTCAGCAGCTGCCGGTAGGTCAGTTCCAACCCCTCGCGCAGCGGATTGGCCTCGCCGCCGGCCGCGGCCAGCCCGGCGTCCAGGCTGTCGAAGACCGGCAGCAGATCGCCCAGCAGGCGTTCATTGGCGAACTTGCGCGCCATCTCGATGTCGCGCGCCACCCGCTTGCGCTGGTTCTCCAGGTCGGCCCGCTCCAGCAGCGAGGCGGCCCGCAGCTGGTCCAGCTCGTTGCGGAGCGTCTCCAGTTCGGCGATCAGGGGATTGTCGGCTTCTTGATGTTCGGGCGTCTGGCCCAGTTCGGAATCGTGTTCGTTTTGGCTCATCTCGGGTCCCGTCGCGGCGGTTCCTGCCGCATGACAGGCCACTTATTGGGACGGGCTGTCGGGATTCAAGGCTGCCCCCAGCGCATCGGCCGCCGCCTGGACCACCGGGATCACCCGGTCGTAGGCCATCCGGGTCGGGCCGATCACCCCCAGCACGCCCAGCACCTGCCCGCCGGCCATGTACGGGGCGGTGACCACCGAAACGCTGTCGTGGCGGGCCAGGCCGGTGTCCTCGCCGATGAAGATGCGCACGCCCGGCGCGCGCAGGGTGCGCTCCAGCAGTTGCAGGATTTCGCGCTTGCGGGCGAAGGTCTCGAACAGGTCGCGCAGGCGTTCCAGATCGGACAAGTCCTGCACACTCATCAGCCGGGTCTGCCCGGCCAGCACCACGTCGTCGCGGGGGGGGTGCCGAGCGCCTGCTCGGCCAGATCCACCGCCTGCGCCAGCAGCCCTTCCATCTCGCTGCGGGCGTCGCGCAGCTCGCGCAGGAGGGTCGCGCGGATGTCGGCCAGCGGACGGCCGGCGAAATGGGTGTTCAGGTAGTTGGCGATCCGCTCCAGCTCCGAACGGTCGTAGACCCGGCGCGGCTCGATGACCCGGTTCTGCACGTCGTTGTCGGCAAACACCAGGATTGCCATCACCCGGCGCCCGTCCAGCGGCACGAAGTCGATGTAGCGGAAGGCGAACTGCTCGCGCCGGGGCGCGCTCACCACCCCGACGAAATGGGTCATCGCCGACAGCAGTTCCGAGGCATTGCCCAGCAGCGCCTGGGTGCCTGCCCCGGCGGGCAGTTCGGCGCGCAGGCGGGTGATCTCGCCCTCGCCCAGCGACTTCACCTGGACCAGGCTGTCCACGAACACGCGGTAGCCCTGGGCGGTGGGAATCCGTCCGGCGGAGGTATGCGGCGAGCTCAGCAGGCCCACTTCCTCCAGCTCGGCCAGGATGTTGCGGATGGTGGCCGGGCTCACGTCCAGCCCGGCCGAACGCGCCAGGGTCTGCAACCACCACTCGCCGTCGCGGATGTAACGGGAGATCAGCGCCCGCAGCAATTGGCGGGCACGGGGATCCAGCGGAGCGTCGGCGGATGCGGACATCATCGGCGAATAGATAGCCGCATCGCCCGGCGACCGCAAGCATTGAAGTGACTTCCGGCCCCTTGGCGACGGCCGGCCGGTGCGCGTCAATGGCCTTCCCGCACGGACCGATCCCGCCGCCATGGCCTATCTGCTGTTCAAGTTGCTGCACATCGTCGCCGTGGTGCTGTTCCTGGGCAACGTCACCACCGGCGTGTTCTGGGTGCGCCACGCCGCCCGTCACCGTTCCCGCCGCACCTGGCCGAGGCGAGTGCCGGGTCATCCGCAGCGATCGGTATTCACGGTGCGGCGGTGCTGGTGATCATCGCCAGCGGCGGCCTGGCCGCCGTGGTTGGGCGGTTGGCCACTGCTGCGCACCGGCTGGCTCGGGTCTGGGCATCGGCCTGTTCGTGCTGTCCGGACTGGTGTTCGCCGCGCTGGCGCCGCTGCAGCACCGCCTGCAGGTGCTGGCCGCGCGCGCCGATACCCGGCTGGGAGGATTGCCAGCCGCTGCTGCGCCGCTGGAACCGC
>OFCY01000133.1_pt1 | contig 11167 bp, 11 predicted proteins | sample 1520981 | NCBI WGS metagenome assembly OFCY01 (sample SAMEA2532533, study PRJEB24079) | metagenome
AACTGGCCGTCGGGACCGGCGAGCATGGTCTCGATCTCGCTCGGCTCGCTGTCCTGTTCCGATCGCGCCAGGCTGTCGATGACCTGCCCGGTCGCGCCGTCGCGATGCTGCAGCGATCCCATCTGCGTCGCCAGCCACAGCGTGCCGTCGCCGGTCTGCACCAGCCAGTCCACCGACGTGCCGTCCGGTACCTGATCCGGTCCTTCGGCGTTCGACCATTCGCGTTTCTCGCCGTTGCGCGGATCGATGCGGATGATGCCGTTGCGATGGCCGAGCCAGAGCCGCCCTTCGCGATCCTCCAGCACCGAGGTGAAGCGCAGTTCCTTCAACCGCTGCGCATGTGTGCCCAGCGGCTCGACCTCACCGCTTCCGGTATCTAGCCGCTCGACCCCGCCGATGCTGCTGACCAGCCACACGCCGGTGCCGCCGGTGGACATGGCCAGGCCGCGATACAGCCCGCCTCCCAGTCCCTGCGTGGGGGTGTACGAGGCGATCCGCCGCCAATCCGATCGCAGGTAGGCGACGCCGCGCGTCGGCACCGGCACCCAGAGGCCGCCATCGGGCTGCATCAGCACTTCTCCAACACGCGGCCGACGCCCACGCCCTGGCTGTCCTGCGCGATCGGCGCGGGCGCGCGATCGCCGTCGGTATGCCAGAGCCCGCCCTGGCTGGCCAGCCAGTACTCGCCGTGGCCATCAGCGGCCATCGCCATCACCGCGTTGGGCCGTTCGAACATCGGCGACCATGGCGGCGTGCTCCAGCCGCCCTGGCGACGCCAGCGGTACATGCCCGACGAGGTGCCGGCCCAGACCGAATCGTCATCGACGGTGACCGAATAGATGATCAGCGCCTCGCCGCCCGGCAGGATCTCGCGTTGCATGTGCTTGCCGTCGTAACGGACCAGCCCGCTCATGGTGCCGATCCACAGCTGCCCCCGCGCATCGAACGCCAGCGACAGCACGTTGTCCGACGGCAGACTGGACGGATCGCCCTCCACCGCGTTGAAGCGCTGGATGCGTCCGTCGGTACCGATCCGGTGCAGGCCGCCGCCGAAGGTGCCGAACCAGACCTCGCCGCCATGGCTGGCGATCGCGAAGGCATCGTCGCTGCCCATCTGCGGATACTGGGCCTTGCGGAAATGGCGGAATCCGCGCCGCTCCGGCCCCATCATGCTCAGGCCGCCGTTCTCGGTGGCGACCCAGATCCGATCCAGACCGTCCACGTGCAGCGCCTGGACGACATTGCCGGGCAGCGAGGCCGGATCGTCCGGATCGTGGCGCCACACCTTGAAGCTCACTCCGTCGTAGCGGGCCACGCCATCCCAGGTGGCCAGCCACAGATAGCCGGCGCGGTCGCGGGCCATCGCGGGGATGGTGGTGGACGGCAATCCGTCGGCCACCGTCATCATCCGGAAGCGCGGAATCTCCGGCACGCCCGCCTGCACCGTCGCGCAGGCCAGCCACGCCGCCAACATCCAGATCCGCCATCCCATGCCGTCGTGTCCTGTTCTGTCATCGTTCCCCGGCCTGAATCGTCGCAACGGACCGTTGCAGGCGCAAGCGGGGTATCTTCAGCCGGGCCCGCCTAGAATCCCCGGTCATGACTCCAACGCGCTCCTATCGCCGTGCCCGGACCAGCGCCCTGCTCGCGCTGCTCGCGTCCGCGTCGCCCCGCCTGGGCGGCCGGGCCCGGTGGCCTATGCGCTGGATCCGGTCATTACCCGGTAATCCTCGCGGTGGAACACGCCGGCTTCTCCAAGGCCATCGGCACGATCTCCGGCAGCACCGGCACGCTGGTGTTCGATCCGGCGGACTGGACCAGCGCGCGACTGGACGTCACGGTGCCGCTGGCGCGAAGGATTTTGGCGACGAGAAATGGAACCGGGCGGTGCTGGCCGGCAACCTGCTGGATGCTGGGCGATTCCCCGAAGCGCGTTTCGTCTCCCACCGGATCGAACCGGCCGGACCGGATCGCGCCTCGGTCTGCGGCACGCTGTCCCTGCACGGCACCGATCGCGAGCTGTGCCTGGACGTCACGCTCAATGCGCTCAAGCGCCATCCGCTGCCGCCGTTCCGGCGCACGGCCGGCTTTTCCGCCACCACCACGCTGCAACGCTCGGACTTCGGCATCACCGCATGGAAGTCGGTGATTGGCGATTCCGTCGAACTCCGCATCGAGGCCGAAGCCACACGGACGGGCAAGGCCGACGATGCCGAAGAAGCGGCCGCCGACGCGGCCACCGTCCCAGCCACCCCTCGGGAGCCCACCCTCAATGACCCTGAAGAACACCCCTGAACGCTGGGGCGCCGTCAGCCAGATCCTGCATTGGCTGATCGTCCTGCTGCTGCTCGTCATCGCCTACATCGGCCTGACCATGGGCGATCTGCCCAACGGGCCGCGCAAGATCAACATCTATGCGCTGCACAAGTCGATCGGCCTGACCATCCTGGCACTGGTGACGCTGCGCCTGATCTGGCGCGTGTACGCCGGTGCGCCGCTGGCGATTCCGGGCACGCCGGGCTGGCAGCAGCGCATCGCCTCGCTCACCCACGTGGCGCTGTACCTGCTGATGTTCGCGATGCCGTTGTCGGGCTGGGTGCTGAATTCTTCCGCGGGCTATCCGCTGCAATGGTTCAAGCTGTTCAACCTGCCCGCCATCACCGCCCGCAATCCCGAATTGAAGAAATGGCCGAGACCCTGCACGAATCGATGTTCTGGGTGCTGGTGGCCGTGGTGGTGCTGCATGCGGGCGCCGCGTTCTACCACCACCTGTTCCAGAACGACGACACCCTGCGGCGGATGCTGCCGGGCCGCCGCCGGCAGGCCATCGCTTCCCCCACCGCGTCCACCACCGAGGATATCGCGCCATGATCCGCTTCCCCCGCCCCCGCCTGCTCGCCGCCAGCCTGCTGCTGGCCGCCGCCGCGCCCGCGTTCGCCGCCGACTACGTGCAGGCACCGGGCTCCACCCTGGTGTTCGCCAGCAACTACCAGGGCGAAACCTTCACCGGCAAGTTCGGCGGCTTCAACACCACGCTGAGTTTCGATCCGGCCAACCTGGCCACCTCGAAGCTGGACGTGACCATCCAGCTGGCCGGCACCAACACCGGCAACGACGATCGCGACAGCACCCTGCAGACCGGCGATTTCTTCAACGTCGCCAAGTTCGCCCAGGCCCGCTACACCGCGACCAAGTTCCGCGCGCTGGGCGGCAACCAGTACGCCGCCGACGGCAGCCTGAGCCTGCGCGGCGTCAGCAAGCCGGTCACCCTGACCTTCACCTGGACCCCGGGCGCGCAGCCCGTGCTGGCCGGCAAGGCCACGTCAAGCGCCTGGACTTCGGCGTCGGCGGCGGCGAATGGGCCGACACCAAGACCATTCCGAACGACGTCGCCATCAGCACCAGGGTGGTGCTGAAGCCGGCGAAGTAAGCCGGTTTTCGGACAGCAAGACGGCCCACGCCATGGCGTGGGCCGTCTTGTTTTCAGCGGAGGAAATTTTCACTAACCGCCACCTGCCTTCTCTCCTCCGCGTGCGCCTTTCCGGGTGCAGCGCGTGGCGGAAGTGGGCGCGGCAGCACCCGTACACGCCCGGCTTGTCGGCCACGAAGTCGCCGGGAAACCCGGCGACATCCTCCACGATGCCTCTGCGGCCGGCAATCACATCGGGACCACCCGGGCATCGCCGGCCTCACTCACGCCGCCACGCTTGGGAAATCCGCGCGACGTCCACTCAACCGGCGAGGAAGCGCGCCAGCCCCGGCCGTCGAACGGCCAGTCCAGTTCGACCCCGTCCGCGCGGCGCAGGACCGGCACCCGTACGCCGTAGCGCGCTTCCAGATCGTCATCGCCGTCGATGAACGCGCTCTCGAATTCCGGCACCCGCGCCTCGGCCAGCACGGCCAGGGCCAGGTCGCACAGATGGCAGTCGTCGCGCTGGTAGAGGGTCAGGGCTGGGAACAAGGGTGCGGTCTCCGGATCCTATCTGTTGCGTCGCGGGAGCGGCTTTCACCGGCGACGGCATAGAATACGCGCCATGGCAGTCAGCACCTTCGACCTCTTCAAGATTGGATGGGCCGAGTTCCTCCCACACTGTCGGCCCCATGCGTGCGGCGGCGCGGTTCGTCGCCCGCTGGCTGGAGGAGGCCGGACGCTTGCAGGACGTGGTCCGGATCCGTGCCGAGGTATTCGGCTCGCTGGCACTGACCGGTCGCGGACACGGCACCGACAAGGCCGTGCTGATGGGCCTGGAAGGCCATTACCCGAACGAAATCGATCCCGACATCATCCCGCCCGCACTGGAACGGATCCGCGCCAGCAAGACCCTGCAACTGGGCGGCAGCCACGCGATCGCCTTCGACGAGAAGCGCGATCTGTTGATGAACAAGCGCCAGAAGCTTCCCTACCACACCAACGGCATGCGCTTCACCGCCTACGATGCCAACGACGAAGTCATCGCCACCCGCGATTACTACTCGGTCGGCGGCGGCTTCGTGGTCAACCAGGACGACGCGGCGGTGGATCGCATCGTCGCCGACGACGACCCCGTTGCCGTACCCGTTCAAGAGCGGCGACGAACTGCTGGCCCAGTGCCAGCGCAGCGGGCTGAGCATCGCCCAGCTGATGTTCGAGAACGAGAAGTGCTGGCGCGGCGAGGACGAGATCCGGGAAGGCTTGCGGGCGATCTGGAGCGCGATGCAGGCCTGCGTGACCCGCGGCATCCGCGAGGAAGGCACTCTGCCCGGCGGCCTGCACGTCTCGCGCCGCGCACCGGCGCTGCATCGCGAACTGGCCAGCAAGCCGGAAGCCAACCTGCGCGATCCGCTGACCACGCTGGACTGGGTCAACCTGTACGCGCTGGCGGTCAACGAGGAGAACGCGGCCGGCGGCCGCGTGGTCACCGCGCCCACCAACGGCGCGGCCGGCATCATCCCGGCGGTCATGCACTACTTCGATCGTTTCTGCCCCGGCAACAGCGAGCAGCGCATCTTCGACTTCCTGCTGACCGCCGCCGCCATCGGCATCCTGTACAAGGAAAACGCCAGCATCTCCGGCGCCGAAGTCGGCTGCCAGGGCGAGGTTGGCGTGGCCTGTTCGATGGCCGCCGGCGGCCTGGTCGCCGCGCTCGGCGGCTCACCCAGCCAGATCGAGAACGCCGCCGAAATCGGCATGGAACACAACCTGGGCCTGACCTGCGATCCGATTGGCGGACTGGTGCAGATTCCCTGCATCGAACGCAACGCGATGGGTGCGGTGAAGGCGATCAACGCCAGCCGCATGGCGATGCGCGGCGACGGCAAGCACAAGGTCTCGCTGGACAAGGTCATCAAGACCATGCGCGACACCGGCCGCGACATGCAGGACAAGTACAAGGAAACCAGCCGCGGCGGCCTGGCCGTCAACGTCATCGAGTGCTGACGGAATCCGGCGGCGCGTAGAGCGGAGCTTGCTCCGCTGCCCTTTCTCCCCAACCTCCCCGCCAGCCGGGCAAGTTCGGCTCTACGTACTGGCGGTGATGGCCAGCACGTCGTCCAGCAGCGCGGCCGCGGTCACTTCCGCGCCCGCGCCGGGTCCTTGCACCACCAATGGCTGATCCGGATAGCGGTCGCTGAAGATCGCGACCCGGTTGTCGGTGCCGCCGCCGCCGCACAGCGGATGATCCGCGGCCAGCGTGCGCAGGCCAACACTACCGCCTTCGGCATCGAAGCGTCCCAGGAAGCGTAGCTTTCCGCCGTTGCGGTAGGCCTCGCGGAAATGCGCGCCCAGTGGTGCGTCGAACTGGCCGAGCGCCTCGTCCAGTTCGGCGATCGGCAATGCCGCCAGCGCCGCCGGCACCAGCGACTCGACCTTCACGTCTTCCGACTGCAACGGCAGGCCCGCCGCGCGCGCCAGGATCAGCAGCTTGCGGCGCACGTCCTCGCCGGACAGATCGATGCGCGGATCCGGTTCGGTGTAGCCGGCCTCGCGCGCCTGCCGCACGAAACCGGAGAACGGCCGCATGCCGTCGTAATGATTGAACAACCATGCCAGCGAACCGGACAGCACACCCTCGACCCGGTGGATGCGATCGCCGCCGGCCACCAGCGCGCGCAGGCTGCGCAGCAGCGGCAGGCCCGCGCCGACCGTGGCGCTGTCGCCGTAGTGCGCGCCCGAATCCCGGCATGCACGCTGGATGGCTTCGGCACGCGCCAGCGCGCCCCCGTTGCCCAGCTTGTTGGCGGTGACCACATGGATGCCGCGCGCCAGCCACTCGGCGTGCCAATCGGCCACCGCATCGCTGGCGGTGGCATCGACGATGATGTCGCCGTCGCGCAGCGATTCGGCTTCCGCCCACGGCGGCAGTTCCGCGTCGCGTGCCGGCGCCGCACGGGCGGCGTCCAGCGCATCGGCGGGCGCCGCCGCGCAGGCCTGCACGCTGCGCGAGTTGGCCAGCCAGGCGAATTCGGGCAGGCCCTCGACGCGCTCGCGCAGACGGCCGTAGCGATCCACGAACGCGCTGCCGACCACGCCGGTGCCCAGCAGCGCCAGGCGCGGCGACGGCCGGCGACGCGCCGCCGGAAGCTGGACGACCGCGCTCATGCGTCGGCGAGTTTTCGATCGGCCTCCGCGGCGGCGCGCTCGGCGCGCGCCAGGCCGGCGGACAGATCGGACAGCAGATCCCCGGTCGCCTCGATGCCGACCGACAGACGCAGCAGGCCATCGGAAATGCCCGCCTTGGCGCGCGCTTCGGCGGTCATCGCCGCATGCGTCATCGACGCCGGATGCGCGACCAGGCTTTCCACGCCGCCCAGCGATTCGGCCAGGGTGAAATAGCGCAGGCCCCCGACGAATGCGCGCACCGCCGCTTCGCCGCCGTGCAGTTCCACGCTCAGCATCGCGCCGAAGCCCTTCTGCTGGCGAGCCGCCAGCGCGTGGCCCGGATGCGAGGCCAGGCCCGGGAAGTACACCTTCGATACCGCCGGGTGATTCTCCAGCAGGCTGGCGATGGCGTCGGCGTTCTCCTGGTGCACGCGCAGGCGCGCGTCCAGCGTGCGCAGCCCGCGCAGGGTCAGGAAGCTGTCGAACGGCGAGCCGGTCAGGCCCAGCGCGTTCGCCCACCACACCAGTTGCTGGTGGACCTCCGCATCGCGCGCGACCACCGCGCCGCCGACCACGTCGCTATGGCCGTTGATGTATTTGGTGGTCGAGTGCACCACCAGATCCGCGCCGAACTCGATCGGCTTCTGCAAGGCCGGCGACAGGAAGGTGTTGTCGACCACGGTCAATGCGCCGGCCTTGTGCGCGGCATCGATGACGAACCGTAGGTCGGTGATTAGGAGCAACGGGTTGAGGGCGTCTCGATCAGCACCAGCCGCGGCGACTGCGCCAGTGCATCGGCCAGCGAGCGCGGGTCGGTCAGGTCGGCGGTGATCAGCTCGAAGTGGCCCTTCTTCGCCAGCGCGTTGAACAGGCGCCAGCTGCCGCCGTACGCGTCATGCGGCACCACCAGGCGATCGCCCGGCTGCAGCAGCGCGTTGAGGACAAGGTTGATCGCGCCCATGCCGGTGGAGGTGATCACGCCGCCAACGCCGCCTTCCAGTTCGGCCAGCGCCTCGCCCAGCAGATCCCGGGTCGGGTTGCCGCTGCGGGTGTAGTCGTACTCGCGCTTGTTGCCGAAGCCGTCGAAGCTGAAGTTCGACGACAGCACGATGGGAGGCGTCACCGCGCCGTAGGCGGTGTCACGGTCGATACCGGCGCGGACGGCGGCGGTGGCGGGACGACAGGGGGTGTCGCCGGCGGCGTCGAACTGGCTCATGCGTTTTCTCCATTGCCGCGCAGGGCAGTGCTGAGGATCGCGTCGATGCGATCGGTTTCTTTCAGGAAGGCGTCGTGGCCATACGGCGAGCGCAGCACACGCAGGTTGCCCAGCGTGCCCAGCCCCTCGACCAGGGCCACGGAATCGGACAGCGGCACCAGCCGGTCACCCTCGACCGCGACCACCGTGGTCGGCACGCGCACGGCGGCCGGATCGATGCGATGCAGGTCGATGGATTCGGACAGGCGCAGGTAGGCGGTGACAGGGGTGCGCGCCACGTACTGCGCGCCGGCCGCGTCCAGGTAGTCCTCGGCGGCGCAACGCACGCGGCCATGGACGATTTCGGCGGCGGCGTCGAAGCGCTCCTCGAATTCCTCCGGCGTGCGGTAGCTGAGCATGGCGAACTGGCGCGCCAGCGACAGGCCCTGCGCGTCGGCGCATTGCAGTTGGCCCAGGCTGACCGCGCGACGTTGCAACGCGCGCCAGGCGGCGGCATAGGGATGCGCGCGGTGCGCGCCGCTCACCGCCACCAGCTTCGCCAGCCGTTCGGGATGGCGGGAGGCCAGTTGCAGGCCCACCAGCGCGCCATAGGAATAGCCGACGAAAGCGTGCAGTTGGCGGATGTCCAGCACATCCAGCAGCTTCACGATCGCGTCGGCCTGATCGGCGGTGTCAATGGGCGCGTCGAGCTTGCCGTCGGCACCGATGAAATCGATCGCCAGCAGACATCGCCGCGCGGGATCCAGCGCGCGACCGGCGCCCACCAGATCTTTCACCCAGCCCTTCTCGGCGAAGCTCGCGCTGGCGGCCAGATGGCGGTGCGCGGAAATGCCGCCGGCGACGAACACCACCGGCGCACCCGCCGGACCCAGCAGCTCGTAGCGCAGCCGCACCAGATGGCGGCCGGCATGGCGCATGTCCAGTTCCAGCGCGATCTCGCCGCGGCGCGCGGCGGCGGTGTCCAGGGCGATGGCGGCATCGGCCGCGCAGGACGGAAGCACGGGGGACAGGGAAGACGCGGCGGCGGTGGCGAAGCTCATGGCGGTGTCCGGTGAAGAGGGGACTTGCGGCCATCGAGCTTTCGCGGAGCTCGCGTTCGCCGTGCAGAGGCACGGTACGAACCATCTTTCGGGCAGACGCAAAGGTCCCCGCAGGATTTGGCACCGACCACGACGCTTGCGCATCGCTGGTTGCCCCGGCTTCTTCGGGCCTGTCCCTCTGCCGGTCTCGATGGTGACCGGCACTTTGCCAGCGGCTTTTCCCAATGTCAATCGCTTTATGCGGATGGAGCGATGGATCTTCCGTGATGCCCCTCCCGGCTCCGTGACCCATGCCGCATAATCCCGCCATGACCCGGAAATACCTGTTTGCTGGCGCCCTGGCCCTGCTGGCCGGTTGCGCCACCCAGAGCCACCACACTTCCCGCCCCCCCGCGCCGACGCCGACCACCGCCGCCGACGCCATCGTCCCCGAAGCCTGGGTCTCCGCCCCGGTCCCGGAAGACGAACTGGACTCGCTGGCCGCCTGGCCGACCGAAGACGGACGGGTCTGGCTGATCGCCACCGCCAAGTCCAGCCATCGCCTGGCGGTCTACGACGCCGACACCGGCGAACGCCTGCGCACGGTCGGCGGCCCGGGCCAGGCGCCGGGGCAGTTCAACCGGCCCAACGGCATCGCCGTGTTCGGTGACCTGCTGTTCGTCGCCGAGCGCGACAACCACCGGGTGCAGGTGATGCGCCTGCCCGAATTCACCCCGGTGGCGCAGATCGGCCAGGACGCGCTGAAAGTCCCCTACGGGCTCTGGCTGGACGAAACCGGACCCGGCCAACTGGATCTGTTCGTCACCGACAGCTTCATGGCCGACTTCCGCACCGGCAAGCTGCCGGCGCTGAGCGAGCTCGACCAGCGCATCAAGCATTTCCGCGTCGAGGAAGACGAGGACGGCGGCGTGCGCTCGCGCCTGCTGGGCAGCTTCGGCGCCACCGACGAGGCCGGCGCGTTGCGCATGGTCGAGTCCATCGCCGGCGACCCGCTGCATGATCGGCTGCTGATCGCGGACGAGGACCGCCGGGTCGGCTCGACCCTGCGCGACTACACCCTGTCCGGCCAGTACCGCGGGCTCAGCCTTCCCGCCTTCGACGCGGATGCCGAAGGCATCGCGCTGTGGCCCTGCGCGGTCGATCGCGGTTACTGGATCGCGGTGGATCAGCTCACTCCGACCCTGTTCCGCGTGCTGGATCGCACCAGCCTGGCACCGCGCGGCATCTTCCGCGGTGAACAGGTCAGCAACACCGACGGTGAGACCCTGTACGCGGCATCGACCCGGCGCTTCCCCGCCGGCGCGCTGTTCGCCCTGCACAATGACCAATCCCTGGCCGCCTTCGATCTGCGTGACGTCGCGCGCGCCCTGAAACTCGGAAACGACTGCCTGCCGTGAACCCCGTCCTGCGTACGTCCCTGCTCTGCCTCGCCGCCGCCGCGCTGCTCGGTGGCGCCGTTCCGGGCGAGGCGGCGCGGCTGTACCGCTGGAAGGACAAGCAGGGCTACACCCAGTACGGCGACCGGCCGCCGGAAGCCGGTGAGCTGGTCGACGCCAGCGTGGACGTCCTGCGTTTCCACAACACCCCCAGCGCTTTGGTGCGGCTGCGGCTGGAACGCAGCGGCCTGCGCTACCAGGCGTGGGCGGACAACCTGCTGCATGGACCGGTCGAGGTGCGGCTGGGTTTCAAGCGCAACAGCAACGTCGCCGCCCAGCCCGCTTTGCCGGCCACCGCGGTGGTGCCGGCGCGCAGCAGCGTGCTGGTCGCCAGCATCTCCATGCGCGATCCCCTGCGCGGCGGCGACTTCGAACTGGCGCTGGACTCCCTGCCGGGCGATCCGTCCGCGCATACCCAGGACTACGAATACCGCCTGCCCTTCGAATACGGGCGGGTGCGGGTGGACCAGGGGCCCGGCGGCGGCTTCAGCCACAACGATGCGCAGAACCTGTACGCGATCGACTTCGCGGTTCCCGAGGGCACGCCCATCCTGGCCGCGCGCGAAGGCATGGTGATGCAGGTCGAATCCGACTTCGACAAGGCCGGCTTGAACCGCGAGCGCTTCGGCGGCCGCGCCAACTTCATCCGCATCGTCCACGGCGACGGCAGCATGGCCGTATACGCCCACCTCAAGCCCGAGGGCGTGCAGGTGCGCGAAGGCCAGTACGTGCGCAAGGGCCAGCGCATCGGACTGTCCGGCAACACCGGCTTCAGCACCGCCCCGCACCTGCATTTCGTGGTCCAGGTGAACCGCGGCATGGCGCTGGAGTCCATTCCGTTCAGGATGTTCGGCCCGCTGGGCCAATTGCAGTTCCCCAGCCAGCGCGCCGAATCCGC
>OFCY01000134.1_pt1 | contig 10930 bp, 9 predicted proteins | sample 1520981 | NCBI WGS metagenome assembly OFCY01 (sample SAMEA2532533, study PRJEB24079) | metagenome
TAAAGCAGTACATACAATGAGCAATTGGTATTTCGCCGTCGGCGAGCAGCGCCAGGGTCCCCTCAGCGCGGAAGAACTGGCTGCGCGCTTCCAGCGCGGCGAAATCACGCCGGACGCGCTGGTATGGCGCGAAGGCATGGACGGCTGGCGCGCGCTGGGGGAGATGGCCGCGGAACTGGGCCTGGTGGTTCCGCCCGCCGCTTCCGCCATCGCCGCGGTGGTCAACGAACCGGCGTCTCCGTATGCGGCGCCTTCCGCGCATGTTCCCCTGCACGCCGCGCCGGTGTTCGCCGGCGACGTGGTGATGGGCGGTTTCTGGAAGCGCTTCGCCGCCTCCTTCATCGACGGCATGGTGATGATGGTGGTGACCCTGGTGGTCGCCCTGGTCGGCATCATGCTCACCGGTGGTGCGGCCGCGCTGAGTCCGCAGGCGTTCGCCAACGACATGATGCGCGGCACCCTCGGTGTGACCTTCATCCTGGCGTTCTACGTGCTGCCGATCCTGGCCCAGGCGGTCTACTTCACCTGGATGCACGCCTCCGCCTCGCAGGCGACCCTTGGCAAGCTCGCGGTCGGGATCAAGGTGGCGCGCACCAATGGGCAGGCGCTCACCCTGGGCCGCAGCTTCGGTCGCTGGTGCGCGTACTTTTTCCTCAATCTGGTCAGCTGCGGCCTCACCACCCTGATCTCGGCATTCACCGTCGGCCTGACCGAGCGCAAGCAGGGCCTGCACGACATGATGGCCGATACCCTGGTCGTGGATCGCTGGGCCTTCACGGCCCACCCGGAACGGCAGCGCCGCGATCTGGGTGCGGTGACCTGGACGATCATCGTGCTGGCCGGCCTGTTCCTGGTCGCCTACATCGGCTTCTTCGTGTTCGCCATTGGAATGGCCGCCATCGCCGGCGGCAACGCGTAATCCCGGCGGGGCGATGAAACACTGGTACTACGCGGACGAGGCGCGGCAACCCGCGGGTCCGGTGGATGCCGCGACGCTGCGGGATCTGCTGGCCGGCGGACAGATTTCCCACGCCACCCTGATCTGGCGCGACGGCCTGTCGCAGTGGCAGGCGGCGGGCGATTTCGCCGACGAACTGGGTCTGGGCGCGGGCGCGCGCTCCCCGGCGCCGCCGGCCGTCGCGGAAGATGCCTCCCCGTCGATGGCCGAACCCGCCCTGGACGCTCCCTCGTTCCCGCCTCCGTCCACTTCGACGGCTGAAACGGAGGCTTCCCCCTATGCGGCCCCCGAAGCCGTGGTCGGGCTCGTGTCCCAGGTCGTGCAGGGCGGCGAAGTCGTCTACGCCGGTTTCTGGAAACGCGTGGCGGCCTACCTCGTCGACAGTTTCCTGCTGGCGATCATCACCACCGTGATCAGCACGGTGACCGGGCTCGCGATGCTTCCGCTGGTCCTGTCCGACCGCGTGACCGACCCGATCCCGGTCTTCGTGTTGCAGGCCGTTTCCTACCTGGTGCAGATCGTGGTGATGGCCGGTTACTTCGCCTGGTTCCATGCCTCTCCGCACCAAGCCACGCCCGGCAAGATGGCGATCGGCATCAAGGTGGTGGACAGGCAGGGCGCGCCGATCAGCTTCTGGCGCGCCATCGGCCGGTTCTTCGCGACCTTCGTCAGCACGCTGCTGCTGATGGCCGGCTACCTGATGGCGGCGTTCACCGGCCGCAAGCAGGCCCTGCACGATCTGATCTGCGGCACCCTGGTGGTGGACAAATGGGCCTACACCCACCACCCGGAACGCCAGCAGCGCGCGCTGGGCGTGGTTACCTGGGTCGTGCTGATCCTGGGAGGATTGCTGGGCCTGATGTTCCTGCTGGCGGCCGGTGCCATGGTCGCCGCCATGGGGGGCTTTTTCGGAAGGTGACGGGCTTCACGGAACCCGTTCAGGGTTGACAGCCGTGCCCGGGCATGATTCCACTAGTAAATAGCGAAACCTGAACGCCCGGGGCCACGGCTCCGGGCGTCGGCTTCTCTGCCGCCCGCTTTTGAGCCACCCTTGCCGGCCACGCGCCGCCCCCACCGCCCATCGGAAGGACATGTCCAAGCACCTCCTCATCGTCGAATCGCCGGCCAAGGCCAAGACGATCAACAAATACCTCGGCAAGGACTTCCACGTCCTGGCTTCCTATGGTCACGTGCGCGACCTGGTGCCGAAGGAAGGGGCGGTGGACCCGGACAACGGCTTCGCGATGCGCTACGACCTCATCGACAAGAACGAGAAGCACGTCGACGCGATCGCCAAGGCGGCCAAGGCGGCCGAAGACATCTATCTGGCGACCGACCCGGATCGCGAGGGCGAGGCGATCAGCTGGCACATCGCGGAGATCCTGAAGGAGCGCGGCCTGCTCAAGGACAAGCCGCTGCACCGGGTGGTGTTCACCGAAATCACCCCGCGCGCCATCCGCGAGGCGATGAACCAGCCGCGCCAGATCGCCAACGAACTGGTCGACGCCCAGCAGGCGCGCCGCGCGCTGGATTACCTGGTCGGCTTCAACCTCTCGCCGGTGCTGTGGCGCAAGGTCCAGCGCGGCCTGTCCGCCGGCCGCGTGCAGTCGCCCGCGCTGCGCATGATCGTCGAGCGCGAGGAAGAGATCGAAGCCTTCGTCGCGCGCGAATACTGGTCCATCGAGGCCGAGTGCGCGCACCCGCGCCAGTCCTTCACCGCCAAGCTCACCCGCCTGGACGGACAGAAGTTCGAGCAGTTCACGGTCACCGACGGCGACACCGCCGAAGCCGCGCGCCTGCGCATCCAGCAGGCCGCGCAGGGTTCACTGCACGTCACCGACGTGACCAGCAAGGAGCGCAAGCGCCGGCCCGCGCCACCGTTCACCACCTCCACCCTGCAGCAGGAAGCCGCGCGCAAGCTGGGCTTCACCACCCGCAAGACCATGCAGGTCGCGCAGAAGCTGTATGAAGGCGTGGCGATCGGCGAGGAAGGCACGGTCGGCCTGATCAGCTACATGCGTACCGACTCGGTCAGCCTGTCGGTCGAGGCGCTGAACGAGATCCGCGACGTCATCGCCCGCGACTACGGCACCCAGGCGCTGCCGGACAAGCCCAACACCTACCAGACCAAGTCCAAGAACGCGCAGGAAGCGCACGAAGCCGTGCGCCCGACCTCGGCACTGCGCACCCCGGCCCAGGTCGCCCGCTTCCTCAGCGACGACGAGCGCAAGCTATACGAACTGATCTGGAAGCGCGCGGTGGCCTGCCAGATGGTGCCGGCCACGCTCAACACCGTCAGCGTCGATCTGGCCGCCGGCAGCGAGCACAGCTTCCGCGCCAGCGGCACCACCGTGATCGATCCCGGCTTCCTGGCCGTGTACGAGGAAGGCAAGGACCAGAAGGGCGCGGAAGACGACGACGAAGGCCGCAAGCTGCCGCCGATGAAACCGGGCGACCGGGTGCCGCTGGACCGCATCCACGCCGACCAGCATTTCACCCAGCCACCGCCGCGCTTCACCGAAGCCGCGCTGGTCAAGGCGCTGGAGGAATACGGCATCGGCCGTCCCTCCACCTACGCTTCGATCATCCAGACCCTGCTGTTCCGCAAGTACACCGAGATGGAAGGCCGCGCCTTCAAGCCCACCGACGTGGGCCGCGCGGTCTCCAATTTCCTCAGCGGCCACTTCACCCAATACGTGGACTACGACTTCACCGCCCGGCTCGAGGACGAGCTGGACGCGGTCTCTCGCGGCGAGGAGGAATGGGTCCCGCTGATGGAGAAATTCTGGGGTCCGTTCAAGGAACTGATCGAGGAGAAGAAGGAATCGGTCGATCGCAGCGAAGCCACCGGCGCGCGCGAACTCGGCACCGATCCCAAGTCCGGCAAGCCGGTCAGCGTGCGCCTGGGCCGGTTCGGACCCTACGCCCAGATCGGCGACAAGGACACCGACGAGAAGCTCGAGTTCGCCTCGCTGCGCCCGGGCCAGTCGATGCATACCATCACCCTGGACGAGGCGATCGAGCTGTTCAAGCTGCCGCGCAAGCTGGGCCAGGACAATGGCGAGGAAGTCAGCGTCGGCATCGGCCGCTTCGGCCCGTTCGCCAAGCGCGGCAGCACCTATGCCTCGCTGAAGAAGGAAGACGATCCGTACACGATCGATCTGGCGCGCGCGGTGTTCCTGATCAACGAGAAGGAAGAAATCGCCCGCAACCGCATCATCAAGGAATTCGACGGCAGCGACATCCAGGTGCTGAATGGCCGCTTCGGCCCGTACATCAGCGACGGCAAGCTCAACGGCAAGATTCCCAAGGATCGCGAACCGGCTTCGCTCACGCTGGCCGAAGTGCAGCAGTTGCTGGAAGAAACCGGCAAGCCCGCCCGGCGCGGTTTCGGCGCGAAGAAGGCCACCGCCAAGAAGGCCGCGGTGAAGAAGGAAGCCGCGCCGAAGAAGACTGCCGCCAAAAAAACCGCCGCCAAGAAGACGGCGACGAAAAAGACCGCGACCAAGAAGGCCACCGCGAAGAAGGCCGCCGTGACGGTCACCGAACCGGCCAAGTCGCTGCTGACCCCGGCCAAGCTGGAACCGGGCAAGAAGCGGGTCGCCAAGAAACAGAGCGACGACGCGCCGTTCTGATTCACCGCCGCAAGCCGCGCCCCGCCGGGGCGCGGTGGACACGCGAGCCTGCCATGGCAGAATCGCGCCATGAAAGATCCCCTGCCCCTGTCCGCCGCCGTGGAATGGCTCCAGCACGGCGGCGTGATCGCCTATCCGACCGAAGCCGTGTGGGGCGTGGGTTGCGATCCGTTCGATGAAGCCGCCGTCCGCCGCCTGCTGGCGATCAAGGAACGTCCGGTCGAGAAGGGATTGATCCTGATCGCCGCCGATCTCGAACAACTGCGTCCCTGCCTGGATCTGGACGCGCTGCCGACCGATCGCCTGGCCGAAGTGCTGGCCAGTTGGCCCGGACCGCATACCTGGGTGATGCCGGCCAGTCCGCGGGTGCCGCATTGGCTCACCGGCGAGCACGCGGGCATCGCCGTGCGGGTCAGCCATCATCCCCAGGTCATCGCCCTGTGTCGCGGTTTCGGTGGCCCACTGGTTTCGACCAGCGCCAACCTGAGCGGGCAGCCCGCTCCGCGCGATCGCGACGGGCTGGATCCCGCACTGCTCGAACGCCTGGACGGCGTCAGCGAAGGCGAAACCGGTGGATTGGAACGTCCTTCCTCGATCCGCGATGCCCGCACCGGCGAGCAGTTCCGGGCCTGAAACCGCCCGCATTGTTCCCGCCGCCGTTCGCGCGCAAGATGCGCGCATGCGCATCGTCCTGGCCGCCTGCCTGTTGCTCCCGCCCGCTTCCGCGGCCGGACTCGCGGCCGCGCAGGAAGTGGTGATCTATCGCTGCGTCAGCAAGCAGGGCCAGCTCACGCTGCGGATTCTCCCTGCGCGTCCGGCGAAACCCAGCAGACCCGCAGCATGCAGCGGCCACGCGATCCGGCGCCGGTCGCGCGACCGGCGATGCCCAGCATCACGCCCGCGCCGCCGGTTCCGGCGCCCACCGAGCGCATCGTCTACCGGAATCCGCCGCGTGCGATGTACGAATGCATCACCCCGGACGGCGAGCGCTATACCAGCGACGATGGCGAAGGCCGCCCGCGCTTCGTAACTATTGGGCGGGCGCCTATCCGTATCCGGTCTGGCCCTACCCGCAGGGCGGCAGCGTCTCGGGGAACATCAATATCGGCAACGGCGGCAACATTTCCTTCCAGAGCGGGAGTCCGACACCGCTGCCCCCCACGCCGCCACCGCCGCATGGCGGACACCCCGCCGTCATCATTCCGGCCGGCGGCACCTGGGTGCGCGATGAATGCCACGAACTGCCGCAGGCGGAAATCTGCGCCCGCCTGTCCGACCGCCGCTACGAAATCCTCCGCCGCTACGGCAGCGCGATGCCCAGCGAGCGACGGACGCTGGATCTGGAACAGCGCGGCATCGATGCGCGCATCGCCAATGATTGCAGGAATCCCTGAATGTCCTTTCGCCTCGCCCTGCTGATGCTGCTCGCGGCGCCCGCGGCGCATGCCGACGAACTGGTGATCTATCGCTGCACCGATGCCGCCGGCGCGCTCACCGTGCAGAACATGCCCTGTCCGAAGGGCAGCCGGCAGCAGGTCAAGCGGATGCCGGCGCTGGCCACCGTGCCGATGACGCCCGGTTCCCCCGCTTCGGCGCCGTCGGCGCCCACCCCGGCCGCACCCGCTCCCGCCACGCCCGCTCCCGCCGCCACCGCGACGCCGTCCCGTCCTGCAACCGATGCCAGCGCCAGCGCGCGCCTGCCGCCGCCGAACCTGTTCCGCTGCACCACCCGCGAGGGCGGCGGTTATGTCACCGAGGACAGCGAGCCGGCTTCGCGTTGCGTGCCGCTGCAGACCGTCGGCCTGGATGGCAATCCGCAGACCGGTGCGGGCCAGGCGTGCGAAGTGGTGCACGACACCTGCGCGCGGGTGCCGGACGAAGGTCTGTGCGAGGCATGGAAGAAGCGCAGCGACGAAGCCGAGGTCGCCTGGCGCTTCACCCGCGCGGAAACCAGCGAGAAGAACAAGACCGAGTTCGAGCGCGTGCAGCGCATCCTGGCCGAAAGCACCTGCGGCGGCTGAGCCTCGCGAGGCAATCGCCCGGCTCAGGCAGGCCAGGCCAATCGCGTGCCTGTTCCAGCGCTTTCAGCACGGCCATGGCCTCAGAAGCCGTAGCGCAGGAAGCCTCCATCCACCGCGATGCACTCGCCGGTGACGTAGCTGGCCGCGGGCAGGCACAGGAATCCCACCGCCGCGGCGACCTCTTCGGGCTCGCCGATCCGGCGCATCGGCGTGCGCGCGATCACTTCGTCGTAGTAGTCCGCGTCCGAAAGCGGGCCCGACGTACGCCGGGTGCGGATGTACCACGGCGCCACCGCGTTGACCCGCACGCCATCCTCGGCCCATTCGACGGCCAGGTTGCGGGTCATCTGGTGCAGCGCGGCCTTGGTCATGCCGTAGGGTGCGCCACTGCGCACGGCGGTGATGCCCGATACGCTGCCGACGTTGACGATGGCGGAACTGGCGTGGCGGGTCAGCAGCGGATGGGCGTAGCGCGAGAGCTCGAATGCGGAGAACAGATTGGTTTCGAAGATGCCGCGCCACTCATCCTCGGTGTAATCCACCGCCGCCTTGGTGACGTTGCCGCCGGCATTGTTGATCAGCAGGTTGAGGCCGTCGGCATGATCTTCCACCCAATCGAGGATGGCGCGCCGTTCCTCGTCGTCGGCGACATCGGCGGCCATCGTCGCCACTTCGCGCTCGGGAAACTCTTCGGTGAGATCGTCGCGCGCGGCGTCCAGCAGGTCCTCGTCACGCGCCACCAGCATCACATCGGCGCCGAAGCCCAGCAATTCGCGCGCGATCGCCAGGCCGATGCCGGCGCTCGCGCCAGTGATCAATGCGGTCTGCCCGTCCAGCCGCCAACGATGGGATGCCATGCGCCACTCCGTCCGAATGGGCGTAGCATACCGCCAGCCATCCCGGAGGGGCATTGCATGAAAACGCGCCCGATCGCCTGTCTGCTGCTGCTCCTGCCGTTGTGCGCATGTCGGCCGACGCCACCGCCGACCGAGCGTCCTCCGGAACCGCAGGCCGCGCGCGCCACCGAATTGCGCGACGCCATCCAGGCACCCATCGACAAGGCCAAGGCGGTCGAGGAAGCCACCCGCAAGGCCGCCGAGGATCAGCGCGCCGCGATCGACGCGGCCGAGCGCCAGTAGGCCAGTAATTCCGCCGCCCGCGCACCGGAAAAAAAGAGACCCTCCTTGCGGAGGGCTCCCGGTTTCGTTTCACCACCGCGCGGCGCGCGGTCAGAATCCACAGAAGCAGTACGCCAGTGCCTTGACCGGCGCGCCGCCCTGGCGATCCTGCAACGCCTCCTCCACGAACCGCAGCTGCGTGTTGGCTTCGGGCAGGCGCTGCGCCAGCATCGCGCGGGCGATGTCGGAATCCTTCAGCCACAGCGCGCCGATGCGGGTGCCGGCCATCTGGCCCATGAACTGGGCGAACGGCGAGGCGTTCTGCTCGATGTAGCGCACGCGGTACTTGCCGGCGGCGCCGAGCTTGGCCAGCTGCGCGGCATGATCGGTCGCCGCCTGCATGCTGCCCAGTTCATCGACCAGACCGCGCTCCTTGGCCTGCGCGCCGCTCCACACGCGGCCGCGGGCGACTTCGTCCACCGCCTCGACCGGCTTCTTGCGCGCGTCGGCGACCTTGCCGGTGAAGTCGGCGTAACCCTTGTTGATGATCGACTGGATCACCTGGCCCACCGCCGGGTCCAGCGGACGGGTGATGTCGAACGCGCCGGCGAAGCGGGTGGTGCCCACGCCGTCGGTGTGCACGCCGATCTTCTCCAGCGTGCGCGGCACGGTCGGAATCATGCCGAAGATGCCGATGGAACCGGTGATCGTCGACGGGTCGGCGTAGATGCGATCGGCGTTCATCGAGATCCAGTAGCCGCCGGACGCGGCCAGATCGCCCATCGACACCACTACCGGCTTGCCGGCGGCCTTCAGTGCGGCCACCTCGCGGCGGATCTGCTCGGACGCGAACACGCCGCCACCCGGCGAATCCACGCGCAGCACCACCGCCTTCACGTCCTCGTCGTCGCGCGCCTCGCGCAGCAGCGCCGAGGTCGACTCGCCACCGATGCGGCCGGCCGGCTGCTCGCCGTCGGTGATTTCGCCTTCGGCCACCACCACCGCGATCTGCGGACGCTTGTCCAGCGTGGCCGCGCGCTGGGTGTCCAGGTGGGCCAGGTAGCCTTCCAGGGTGACCTGGCGGAAACCGGTGTCCGAATCCTCGTCGGCCACGCCGCGTTCGATCAGCAGGGTTTCCACTTCCTCGCGGGTCTTAAGGCCGTCCACCAGCTTCTGCTGGAGCGCGAACTTGGCCAGATCGCCACCGGCGGCGGCGATGCCTTCGGGCAGCGTGTCGATGCCGGCGGCCAGTTGCTGCGGGGTCAGCTTGCGCGCCTTGGCGACATCGCCCAGGTAGCGCTGCCAGACGTCGTTCATCCAGAACAGATCCGCTTCCTTGGATTCCGCCGAAGCGGCATCCAGCACGAACGGCTCGACCGCGGACTTGAACTCGCCCACCCGGAACACGTGCACGTCCACGCCCAGCTTTTCCTGCAGGGCCTGGCGGAAGTACTGGCGATAGCGGCCCAGGCCTTCCAGCAGCAGCCCGCCCATCGGATCCAGGTAGACCTCATTGGCCTGCGCCGCCAGCAGGTACTGGTTCTGTCCCAGGTTCTCGCCGAACGCCACGATCTGCTTGCCCGAGGCGCGGAAGCGCTCCAGCGCCGCGGCCACTTCGCGCAGCGAGGCGTAGCCGGTCGGCTGCAGCTTGTCCACGCGCAGCATCATGCGCTCGATCTTCTTGTCCTCGCGCGCACCATCGATCGCACGCACCAGATCGCGCAGCTGGACTTCTTCCGCGTCCTTGTCGTTGAGCAGCTTGGCCAGCGCGCGGGTCGCCGGGTCGGTGCTGTACTGCTCCACCAGGCGCCCTTCCGGCGCCATCACCAAGGTGGTGCGTTCGGTCACGGGTTTGACCGCGGAGCTCGAACTGATGCCGGCCAGCAGGATCATGAACATGATCAGGAACAGCAGGAAGCCGAAAAACAGTACGTTCAGGAACAGCTTGCGGGCGAAATTCACCACGTTCCAGGCGCCGACGAAGAAGGTGGCGACAGGTCCGCGGCGGGGAGGCGGTTGGTTCATGGGGGCGAAGACTCCGGTATTCCTGGGGCCAGCTTAACGGGTCGGCCCCCGGGGCGGCATGCCCCTTTAGTCACCGTGCGCCAAAGTCAGTCAGGTCGCGTCCGCTGCCAGCAGGCGCCGGCTGCTGCGGTTGAAGCGCCAGCCTAGGCTGATCGCGGCGGCGGTGAGGCCCATGATCAGGCCCAGCCACATGCCCTGCGGCCCCCAGCCCAGCCACAGCCCGAAACCGGCGCCCAGCGGCATGCCCAGGCCCCAGTAGGAGAACATCGCCAGCCACATCGGTGCGCGGGTGTCCTTCAGTCCGCGCAGCGCGCCGGCCGAGAGTACCTGGATGCCATCCGGGAACTGGAAGGCCGCCGCGTACAGCAGCAGCGTGCCGGCCAGGGCCGCCACGGCCAGGTCCTGGGTATACAGGGACACCACCGCGTCGTGGCCGAACAGCAGCACCAGCGCCGACAGCGCCTGGGTGCCCAGCACGATCGCGTAGCCCGCATGCGCCGCCCGGCGGATGCCGGCCGGGTCGCGCGCGCCCAGCGCGTGGCCCACGCGCACGGTGGTGGCCTCGGCCACGCCCATCGGCACCATGAAGCACAGCGCAGCGACATTGATCGCGATCTGGTGCGCGGCGGCGGACACCGCGCCCAGCCGGGCGATCAGCAGCGCGGTCACGATGAACAGACTGCCTTCCATCAGCACGGTGATGCCGATCGGCAGGCCGGTCCGGAGCAGTTGCCCGATCGCGGCCCGGCGCGGCGGCTCGAAGTGGCTGAACAGTTTCAGGTGGGCGAAGCGGCGCGAATGCCACAGGTACAGCGCGAAGCAGGTCGCCTGTATCCACATCGTGATCGCCGAGGCGGTGCCGAGCCCGGCCGCGCCCATTTCCGGCAGGCCGAACTTGCCGAAGGTCAACACGTAGCCGACCGGCCCCAGCACCAGCAGGCCGCCAAAGCCCAGCAGCATGGTCGGCAGGGTCCAGTGCATGCCCTCGCTCAGATAGCGCATGCAGAAGTAGAAGGTCAGCGCCGGCACGCCCCAGCGAATCGCGTGCAGGAAGCCGGTCGCGCCTAAATAATGTCGGGGGCGATGCCGAACGCGCCCAGCGCGTACGGCGCCAGGCTGAGGAAGCCGAACATCAGCACGCCCAGGCCCAGCGACAGCCACAAGGCCTGGCGG
>OFCY01000135.1_pt1 | contig 10858 bp, 10 predicted proteins | sample 1520981 | NCBI WGS metagenome assembly OFCY01 (sample SAMEA2532533, study PRJEB24079) | metagenome
GCAGAAGATCACCCGCTGCGAACACGGCATCGACGGCCACCCCGAGTTGCTGCAGGATCCGGTGATCTCCTGATCCCGCTCACGACTCGCCGATGAAGTGCTCTACACCAATTTCCACAGCGGCAGCGGCGGCGGCCACACCACCTACATCCGCGAACTGGCGCGCGCGCTCGGACCGCGGCACGAGGTCCATGTTGCCGCCCCGGCCGGCAGCCGCCTGCTGGCCGAAGCCGCCGCGCTGCCCGGCGTGCACACGCTGGCGCAGCCTTTCCCGAACGGACTGCGGAAGCTGCGCGAACGCGCGCTCGCCATCCGCCAGTTGCGCGATTACCTGCGCGCGCACCGGTTCGACATCGTGCACGTCAACGGTTCGGCCGATCACCGCATCGTCATCGCCGCATTGCGCGGCGTCTCGCCGCGTCCGCGCGTGGTCCTGACCAAGCACAACACCAAGCCGATGGGTGGGCTCCAGCACGTCTGGCGCGCGCGTTTCCATACCGACAAGGCGATCGCGGTGTGCGAGTACGTGCGCCGGCAGCTCGAGGCCACGCCCTACCGCGTCTGCCATCCGCAGACGGTCTACAACGGCGTGGACACCACCCATTTCGCCCCCTGGCCGGACGCGGACGCGCGCATGTCGCGGGAACGCTTCGCGCCGGACGCCGGGTCGCTGCTGATCGGCAGCAGCGCCGGCACCGCCGACTACAAGGGCTGGACCGATCTGGTCGCCGCGCTCGGCCTGCTGTCCGCCGACGAGCGCCGCCGGGTGCATGTACTGATCGCCGGCCAGCCGCCTTCCGCCCGGCAACTGGCGATCGTGCGCGAAGCCGGCCTGGAAGCGCAGTTCCATTTCCCGGACTGCTGGAAGACGTGCGTCCGATCATCGCCGCGCTGGACGCCGGCTTCGTGCTGTCGCACGACATCGAGACCATCTCCTTCGCCTGCCGTGAAATGATGGCGATGGGCAAGCCGGTGATGGTGACCGATTACGCCGGCCTGCCGGAAAACCTGCACGCCGGTCAGGAAGGGTTGGGTCGTGCCGGTACATGGCTACGAGGCGATGGCGACCACGCTGCGCGGGATGCTCCAGCATCGCGACACGCTGGCCGGAATGGGCGTGGCCGCGCGCGCACATGCACTCGCCGAATTCGGCATCGCGCGTTTTCGCCGATGCCACCGAGGCGGTTTACCGGGACCTGCTGGTCAACCGCTGATCGATTAAGGCTTCATCGCTCCGCGACAGCCCGCGGTGGCCGCGTCGTCCACCAGCCACCAGCTGCGCCGGTTGGCCGAACCCAATGAACGCGCACGTGCGCGGTCCACGCAGGCCGGCAGGGTAGCGTCCTGCGCCATCAGCACGCGCCGCGCCGGCGCCTCGTGCAGCCACGCCAGGCCACGCTGCCATTGCTGTTCGACCGGCGCACGGAAACCGAACTCGGTCACCTCGCCTTGCGCTTGCAGCAGTTGCTGTTCCTTCCAGTCCACCAATCCAATCGCGGTGTCCGCGCCGGCGCGCGCGCGCGCTTCGGCCATCACGTCGCGCGCCGAGTTCTGGCCGTCCAGCAACGGCGCCAGCGCCATGCCGTAACCGACCCACAGCACCAGCACGGTCACCAGGATCAGTGGAATCGCGCGCGCGCGCCGCAGCCACAGCGCGGCGGCGACGATCAGTCCCCCCATGATCGCCAGCGCCAGCCACAGCCGATCCGCATGCGGATCACCGGCCAGGCCGCGCTCGGCTTCCAGCTTCAGTTCGAAACGCGGATCGCCGGTCAACGCCATGCCGCCGGCCACCAGCAGCAGGCCACCCAGCACCACCGCGAACGCCAGCAGCGCGGCGCGCACGCCGCGCCGTTCGCCCAGCGCGGGCAGGAAGGGGGCGGCCGCCCACGCCAGCGCCGGCAACGCCGGCAGGATGTACATGTCGCGCTTGCCCGGGCTGGCGCTGAAGAACAGCAGCACCAGCAGCATCCACGCCAGCGGCCACCACACCCGCGCGTCGCGCTGGCGCCAGGCTTCGCGCCACGGCTTGATCAGCCAGGGGATGAAGATCGAGAACGGCAGCCAGAACAGCGCGATGACTTCCAGGAAGTACCACGGCGGCGCCTGGTGGTGCCACGCGGCAACGTAGCGGGTGGCGGTCTGGCGGAACAGGATTTCGTTGAGATAGGCGCGGTGTTCCGGATCGCCGCTGGTCAGCGCGGTCACCACCATCGGCACGAACCACAACGCGATCGCCAGCAGGAAACTGGCCCCGCCCAGCCACCAGCGGCCCGCGCCCTTCGGCGCCGGTTCGCTCAGGCCCTGCCAGCCGCGCCAGCGCATCAGCGCGTAGGGAATCAGCGCCAGCAGCGGCAGGAAACCCACGCCCTTGCTGATCACACCCAGGCCGGCGGAGAAACAGCCCAGCCAGTACCAGCGCCAGTTCGGTCCGAGCAGCAGATGCCGGCCGATGCCGTACATGCCCAGGGTGATGAAGAACACCACCGTCGGATCGATCTGCGCGCGCTTGCCCTGGTAGACGAACTGCATCGCGCACAGCACCGCGCCGGCGGCCCACAGCGCGGCCTGGCGGTTCCAGGCGCGACGCGCGAAGTTGTAGGTCAGCGCCAGCGTGCCCAGCGCCGCCAGCAGCGACGGAATCAGGAAGGCGACGTTCCAGTTGCGCACCACCGCGTAGGTGGACGCGATCATCCAGAAGTACAGCGGCGGCTTGTCCGGATACAGTTCCTGCCCGCGATGCGGGAACAGCCACTGGCCGGACTCCCACATCTGCCTGGCCACCAGCACGAAACGCGGCTCGTCGGCCGGCCACGGCGCGCGCATGCCCAGCCCCGCGCCGATCACCACCAGCGCGAACAGCAGGAACCACCAGAACGCGGTCTTGTCGTCGGTCTTGATCATGGCGCGCGATGATACCGGCGATTCGTTATGCAATTGTCGGAAGCGGCCTGCGCGGCCACCGATGTCGGCCGGCTCACACGCCGGCGGTGCGGTCCAGGCGGGCGTAGAAGAATCCGTCCATGCCGTCCTCGCCCGGCAGGCGCTGGCGGCGGCCCCGGAGGCATGTCCGAAGCGCGCGTCCAGCGGTTCGGCGCGGGCGTCGGGCGTGCGCGCCAGGAAGGCGTCGATCTGGCGCTCGTTCTCGTCCTTGAGGATCGAGCAGGTCGCATACAGCAGCGTGCCGCCCGGACGCAGCAGGGTCCACGCCGCATCCAGCAGGCGGGCCTGCAGCGCGCGCAACGCGCCGATGTCTTCCGGCCGCCGATGCAGCAGCACGTCGGGCTGGCGGCGGACGATGCCGGTCGCCGAGCAGGGCGCGTCCAGCAGGATCGCGTCGAACGGCTGCCCGTCCCACCAGATCGATGGCTCGCCCGCGTCGGCCGCGCGCAACTGCGCCCGCACGCCGACCCGTGCGAGCGTTTCGCCCACGCGTTGCAGACGCCTGGCGTCCACGTCCATCGCCAGCAGGCGCAAGGTGCCATCGCGTTCCAGCAGGTGCGCCGCCTTGCCGCCGGGGGCGGCGCAGGCATCGAACACCCGCGCGCCGGCGGCGGGCGCCAGCGCATCGGCCACCAGTTGGGCGGCGCCGTCCTGGATCGACACGTCGCCGTCGGCGAAAACCCGGCAACGCGGCCACCGCGACCGGCGTATCGACGCGAATCGCGTCGGCGGCCAACGGCGAGGCGGATGCCACGAGTCCCGGCAACGCCTCATGCAGGCGCGCCAGATAATCCGCCACCGGCAGGCGCGCGCGGTTGACCCGCAGCCACAGCGGCGCGGCTTCGGCGCTCGCGGTGAAGATCGCACCGGCCTGCCCCGGCCAGTCCTGGCGCACGCGCTCGCGCAGCCACGCCGGCCAGGCCCGTTCGGCCACGGCGGCGGGCAGGCCTTCGCGCTGCGCGCGGCGCAGGATCGCGTTGACCATCCCACCCTGATGCGAGCGCTTGAGTTCGCGCGCGGCTTCCACGGTGGCCGAAAGCGCGGCGTGCGCCGGCAGTTGCAGGGCGTCGATCTGGGCGAAGCCGACCCACAACAGGGTTCGCAATTCGCCATCGCGCCGGCCCAGCGGTTTCTGCATCCAGTGGCGCAGGGCGTTCGTCATAGCGGACGCGCTGGCGCAACGCGGCGAAGCAGATCGCTTTCGGTCAGCGCGCGATCCCGCGGGTCCGGAAGGCGTGGCAGGCCGGCGGCCAGTTCCGCCTTGAGCGAACGTCCCTGGTGCGCGACTGCATCGAGGATGCGCGCGGCCAGCGCGCGCGCGGCGGCGCCGGTGCCCGGATTCACGCGGTCACCAGATCCCGGCGGGCGTTGAGATAGTCGGCGGCGGTGATCGCCTTGCCGCCCTCGCGCTGGACCACCCGCAGGCGCAGCGCGCCCTGCCCGCAGGCGATGTCCAGGCCCTGCCGGCCCGCCGCGAGCACTCCCGTTTCGGCCCGATGTGCCAGATCCAGCGCGACCGCGCCGTGGATGCGCAGGCGCTCGCCGGCGACGTTCGCCTCGGCCACCGGCCAGGGTTCGAACGCACGCACCTTGCGCGCCAGCGCGTCAGCCGGCTGCGACCAGTCCAGCCGCGCCTCGTGTTTTTCCAGCTTGTGCGCGTAGGTGGCGCCGGTTTCGGGCTGCGGCTGCGCCACCGGACGCATGCCCGCGCGCAGCAGGCCGAGTCCATCGGCAAGCACGCGCGCGCCGAGTTCGGACAGGCGGTCGTGCAACTGGCCGCCGGTTTCCTGCTCGCCGATGGGCGTGCGCTGGGACAACAGCACCGGGCCGGTATCCAGCCCGGCTTCCATCTGCATCAGGCACACGCCGGTTTCGGCGTCGCCGGCTTCGATGGCGCGCTGGATCGGCGCGGCGCCGCGCCAGCGCGGCAGCAGCGACGCGTGCACGTTCCAGCAACCGAAGCGCGGGATGTCCAGCACCGCTTGCGGCAGGATCAGGCCGTAGGCGACGACGATCATCAGGTCGGGGGCGAGTTCGCGCAGCGCCTGCTGGGAAGACTTTTTACGCAGCGATTCCGGTTGCAGCACCGGGATGCCGCGCTGGATCGCTTTAAGTTGAAGGCGAAGGCGTCAGCCCGCGGCCACGGCCGGCCGGACGATCGGGCTGGGTATAGACCGCCACCACTTCATTGCGCGCATGCGCGGCGCGCAGGCTGGGAACGGCGAACGCCGGCGTGCCGGCAAAAACGATTCTCATGGGAGATGAGTTATCCGGGAAGGAAGGGAGGAGATGGCCGTGACGTGACCCGCGATCCTGCCTTTGCGAATCCCGAATCCCGACTCACCAATCCCGCGGCCGTCAGGCCGTCAAGCCGCCGCCTGACGACGCTGCTTGGCCAGCTTCTTGCGCACCATCTCGCGCTTGAGCGGCGAGAGGTAATCGACGAACAGCTTGCCGTCGAGGTGATCCATTTCGTGCTGGATGCACACGGCCAGCAGGCCGTCGGCATGCAGTTCCTGCGCCTGGCCCTGGCGATCGACGAAGCGCACGGTGATTTCGTTGGCGCGGGTAACGTCGGCATAGATGCCGGGAACCGACAGGCAGCCTTCCTGATAGACCTGATCACCGGCGCGATCGACGATCTCCGGATTGATGAACACCCGGGGTTCGTTCTTCTCTTCGCTGATGTCGATGACCATGAAGCGCTGGTGCACGTCCACCTGGCTGGCGGCTAGGCCGATGCCCGGGGCCTCGTACATGGTCTCGAACATGTCGTCCAGCAGGGTCTGGAAGGCCGGCTCGGTCACCCGCGCCGGGTCGACCGGCACCGCCTTGGTGCGCAGCCGGGGATCGGGGAATTCGAGGATGGGAAGCAGTGCCATGGTGTGTCCGAGATGGGGGCGCCAGTGGAATCCGGCAAGGCCTCACGGATTCTAACTCGGGCGCTTGCGTTGCGCCGGGTTTTCTGGACTATAGTGCGGACCACCTGTCGGGGAATCAGGTAGATACAGCCATGTTTAAACATTTTCGTACGGTTCTCGCCGTTGCGGCGATCACCGTGGGCAGCTATGCCGCCGCGGCAGAAATGGCGGGGGACCACCCTGACACCTATGTGGTCAAGCGGGGGGACACCCTCTGGGACATTTCCGCCCGTTTCCTGAAGAAGCCGTGGCTGTGGCCGGAGATCTGGCAGGCCAATCCGCAGATCAAGAATCCCCATCTCATCTACCCAGGCGACGTGCTCAGCCTGGCCTACCTGGATCGCGTGGCGGTCCAGGCCGGTCCGCGCCAGGAAGCCCCGCTGAACGCGATTCCGCTGGCCGACGTCGAGCCGTTCCTGAAGAACCTGACGATCACCGACAGCTTCAAGCAGCTGCCGTACGTCGCCGGGCTGGAAGAGAACATGCTGCGCGCCACCGCCGGCCAGAGCGTGTACGTGCTCGGCCTGGATCAGGCCCAGCCGGGCCAGCGCTACGCGGTCGTGCGCCCGGGCCTGCGCTATACCCAGACCCGGGTGAAGTCGAGCGGCGAATACCTGACCTACAAGGAAGACCTGGATTTCCGCGGCGCCCGCATCAAGGGCGCGCCGGCGGACTGGAACCGCCAGTGGTCCAGCTCGGCCCTGTCCGACGGCGGCCCGGTCGAACTGCTGGGCTACGAGCTGGAGCAGGTCAACGTCGGCACCATCACCCGTGGCCGCGTGCCCGGCAGCGAGACCGTCACCCTGACGCTGGAAGACTCCGGCAAGGAAGTGCGCGCCGGTGATCGCGTGGTGCCGGTGGAAGCCAAACCCTACGACCTGCAGTTCTTCCCGCATCCGCCCAGCGCGACCTTCCCCGAAGGCAAGCTGCAGATCATCGCGGTCGCCAATGCGCTGACCTCCGGTGGCCCGCGCGACGTCGTCGCGATCTCCGGCGGCAGCCGCGAGGGCATCGACAACGGCACCGTGCTGTCGGTCTGGCGCAAGGGCGATCACGTCGCCAACAAGGTGCGCTGGCCCGATTCCTCGCGCATGGACGACTCGCCGCGCGACGGTGCCGGCCGGGTCAGCCTGCCGGACGAATACGCTGCGCACGTGATGGTGTTCCGTACCTTCGACAAGGTGAGCTACGGACTGGTGATGGAAGGCGTGAAGGCCACGCGGGTGGGCAACGAACTGAAGCATCCGGACGCCACCTACTGATTGTTCGGACAAACCCTACGCAACAAAGCGACGGCGCCCGAGGGCGCCGTCGTCGTCTGAGCACTAGGCTGGAACCATGTCCCGCCGCGAAGACGACCCCGACACCCTGCTGCGCCTGATCCTGGCCGGTGGCGGCACCGCCGCCCGCCGCCGCCTGCTGGAGCGCCACGGGAGTTGGGAGCCGCACGCAAGGCCGGACCGGGCGGATGGCGGGCGGCTGGACTGGACGATGGCCAGATCGGAATGTTCTCGGCGGCGACGGTCCCCGGACTCGATGTCGCGCGGGACTGGCTGGCGGACTCGCCCGGCCACCACCTGATCGGTTGGCATTCGGACGACTATCCGCCGCTGCTGCGCCATTGCCCGAACCCGCCGCTGGCACTGTTCGTCGACGGCGACCCGACGCTGCTGTGGCGCCCCGCGGTGGCGGTGGTCGGCAGCCGCTCGCCGACCGCGGCCGGGCGCGACAACGCCGCGGCGTTCGCCGCCACGCTGGCGCTGGCCGGGATCACGGTGGCCAGCGGCATGGCCGCCGGCATCGACGCCGCCGCGCACGAGAGCGCCCTGGCCCAGGCCGAAGGGGCGACGATCGCGGTCCTGGGCACCGGGCCGGAACAGGCGTACCCCCGCCGGCATGCGCGATTGCGGGACCGCATCGCCGCGCAAGGTCGCGGTGGTCCAGCGAGCACCCGCCGGGCACCGGCGCCCCATCCCCAGCCCACTTCCCCCGCCGCAACCGCATCATCGCCGGCCTGTCGCTGGCCACGCTGGTGATCGAGGCCGCCGAGCGATCCGGCGCGCTCATCACCGCCCGCCAGGCGGCGGACAGCGGCCGCGACGTGTTCGCCGTGCCCGGTTCCATCCACAACCCGCTGGCGCGCGGCTGCCACCGCTTGATCCGCGACGGCGCCGGCCTGGTCGAGCGCGGGGACGAACTGCTCGACGTCCTCGCAGGACAGTTCGCGGGCGTGATCCGGATCCTGCGCGAACAGCTCGGCGAACCTGAACAGACCCCTCCCGAACGGCCGCCTTCGGGCGGCGGCAGCCGGGACCCCGACTACCAGCGGTTGTGGCGCGCCCTGGGCCACGACCCAACCGGTATGGATCAACTGGCGGATCGGACCGGATTGACGACCGCCGTCCTGTCCTCCATGCTGCTCGCCATGGAACTGGATGGGCGCGTATCGGTCGAACACGGCCGTTACTGCCGCAAAGGCTAGTTTCTTTCCTCCACAGCGCCACCGTGCGCAGGCCGAGGGGCAATGAAAGAGAGCATCCTGGATGTACTGCTGTACCTGTTTGAACACTATTTCACCGAGGACGCGGACCCCGTCCGTGATCGCGACTCTCTCCAGAACGGCCTGATCCAGGCCGGTTTCAGCCCCGCCGAAATCAACAAGGCTTTCGACTGGCTCGACGCCCTGGCCGATCAGCGGCCCGGCGCGCCGCAACCGCGCGTGGGCGGCCCGACGCGCATCTTCCATGGCCCGGAGCTGGAAAAGCTCGACGTGGAAGGCCGTGGCTTCCTGATGTTCCTGGAGCAGCACGGCATCCTCGATGCGGATCAGCGCGAGCTGGTGCTGGACCGGGCGATGGCGCTGGACCAGGACGAGCTGGATCTGGACGACCTGAAGTGGGTCGTGCTGATGGTGCTGTTCAACCAGCCCGGCTCGGAAGCGGCCTACGCGTGGATGGAAACGCAGATGTTCGTGGACGAACCTGAACCGGTACACTGAGCCGACTTCAACCTGCTTTCGGGGGAAAGCATGGCTCAGTGGTACTACGCGGAAGGACCAGGGCGGAACGTCGGACCACTGACCACGGAAGAACTGGCCGCCTGTTTCCGGCGCGGCCAGCTGATGCTCGATTCGCAGGTCTGGCGCGAAGGCATGGCGCAATGGCAGCCCCTGCGCAGCGTGGCCGCCGAACTCGGCCTGGACGCCACCGCGACGGCCACGGCCTCGATGCCGCCGCCGCTGCCGGGTGCGGGTTCCGCCGTCCATCGTCCTGCCGCACCGGCACGCGCTCCGGCGCCGCGAGGCATGAGCCGCGGCACCCTCATCCTGATCATCTGCCTGGCCGCGGTCCTCCCCGTACTGGCCATCCTCGGCATCCTGGCGGCGATCGCCATACCCGCGTACCAGGAATACACCTCGCGCGCCAAGCTGATGGAGCCGATCGCCGCGGGCGACGCCCTGAAGCCGCTGGTGGAACGCCATCTGGCCGAAGGCCGCTGCCCCGACAACGACGCCGACGGCTTCCAGCCGGAAGACGCCTACGCATCCCCGCATGTGGCCGGCATTCTCGTCGGCGAGTTCGACGACGGCACCTGCGGGATGGAAGTCCGGGTCCGCGGCACCGGCAATTCGCGCATGGACGACCATGCCGTCTGGATTTTCTACGACGGCCAGTCCAAGCGCTGGAGCTGCACCTCGGACATCGAGGACCGGCTGCTGCCGGAGCGGTGCCGCGGCTGACGCCCGGCGGCGGGGCCGCGAAGGTCACGGAAGTCACCATCTAGGCGCTGACAAGCGCTTGCGGTAACGTTCGCAACGCAACGGTTTGGGGAAACCAGCATGTCGACTTGGTATTACGCCGGGGCCGAGCGGCAACCGCTCGGCCCGTTGTCCACGGATGAACTGAAGCAACACTTCCACAGCGAACGGATCGCACTGGACACGCTGGTCTGGCGCGACGGGATGATGCAATGGCGGCCGCTGGCGGATCTGGCCCAGCAGCTCGGCCTGCTGGAGGCGCCACGCCCGGCACCATTCGATGCCGCGCCGGCATCGAACGCCACGTTCCGTCCCCCCGACCCGCCGATGGTGCCTGCGCCGCCCACGATCGCGCGCGCCGAAATCGAGGAAGCCGTCGTCGTCGCCGCGCCGCCCGAACGGGCCAGCGCCCCGTCCGCGGCAGCGGCCAGTGGCCGCGCGGTGTTCAATCTCGGCAGCGATCCTTCGCCCACGCCGGTGTATGAGCGCCCCGAGATCATCGAGCGCATGGCCACGGCGAGCACCACCGAAACCGGGATCCCGCGCAATCCGTACCTGGCGGCGCGCGCGCCGTTGCAGGCGCAACCTTCTTTCGTCGCCGATCAGGACGTCGTCTACGCGGGCTTCTGGAAGCGCGCGGCCGCGACGATCATCGACGGCTTCATCCTTTCGCTGGTGGTGGGCCTGTGCGGCGAACTGTTCGGTGTGATCCTCAGCGATCTCGCCGGCGGCGGCGAGCTGGCGACGGCAATCACCACCTCGCTCAGCACGCTTGTCCTGAACGCGCTGTATTTCGCCTGGTTCCATTCCACCTTCAACTACGCCACGCCGGGCAAGATGGCGATCGGCATCAAGGTGGTGCGCAGCCATGGCGAGCCGATCTCGTTCCTGCGCGCGCTGGCCCGCTTCTTCGCCACCATCCTCAGCACGCTGACACTCTTCATCGGTTATCTGATGGCCGCGTTCACCGCGCGCAAGCAGGCGCTGCACGACGTCATCTGCGACACCGTGGTGGTGGACAAGTGGGCCTATACCACCGAGCCGGAACGCCAGCGCAGCGAGCTCGGCGTTGTCGCCATCGTGGTATTGGCCCTGTATGGTCTCGTCATCGTGGCCGGCGTGGTCCTGATCTTCTTCTAATTGGACTCGCCGCGACCACGCAGCGTTCGGTTGAACAAGCAACAGCAACAGCAACAGCAACAAGGAGCAGTACATACAATGAGCAATTGGTATTTCG
>OFCY01000136.1_pt1 | contig 10812 bp, 13 predicted proteins | sample 1520981 | NCBI WGS metagenome assembly OFCY01 (sample SAMEA2532533, study PRJEB24079) | metagenome
GGATCCCGCCCACTCAGGTCAGCACCAGCACCGCCAACCCCGCGCCAGCGCGGCCAGCAAGCCGGCGGCGACGCGCATCCCATAAGCGGCGCCACCACTGATCCAGGCGATCACCGATTTGGTCGCCAGGCTGGCGCCCAGCAGGGCCAGCATCAACCAGCGCGCTTCGTCATCGCTCAGTCCGCCGCGCGCGAACTGATTGGCCAGCGTCGCCACCGCCGCATGCAGTTCGGCGGTGGCCGAAATCACCGCCGCGGCCATCGCGCCACGCGGTCCGATCCACGCCGCCAGCGCGGCCAACACAAGGTCAGCACGGCCACCACCAGCGCGAACCCCAGCGCTTGCCCGAACCGGAACATCCGGCTCTCGGCGGTCGGCGGCGCGGCGGGATCATCACGTCCCGCGCGCAAACCCAGCAGGCCGCCGGCCAGCAGCACCGCGCCGATCGCGGCCAGCTCCGGCCACAGGTCGACGACCAGCGGCGGCGACACCGCCCACAGGATCGGTACGCACAGACTCAGCGAAGCCAGATTGGACAGCAGCGCGGCGGCCACCGTCGAGGACAGCAGCGCGGGCGTTTCCCGCGCCCGCTGGCCGAAACCGATCACCGCCGCAGTGGAGGATACGTAGCCGGCGAAGAACCCCGCCGCGGCCAGGCCCCAGCGGTTGCCGATCAGGCGCAGCGCGACATGGCCGAGCGCGCTCACCGCCATCACGAGCACCACCAGCTTCCACAGGGTCGCCGGATTGATGGCCCGGAACGGCCCGATCGCCTGGTCCGGCAGGATCGGCAGGATCACCAGCGCCGAGGCCAGCAGCAGCAGGCCGTCGAAGACTTCGCGTTCGCTCAGCACCTGGCGGGTCAGCCGGTGCAGCGGTTCCTTGGCGTACAGCAGCAGCGCCGCAATCACCGCCAGACCGGTCGCCAGCGGCGGCGACCGCATCGCCAGCGCGCCCAGCAGGGCGGTCAGGAGCAGGGCGACTTCGCTGGTCAGGCCGGCATCGTGCTCGCGCGTGCCCAGGTAGGCCAGGGCGGCCAGGACCACAACGCCGGCCAGCATCACCAGCAACACCGGCAGGCCGAGCTGGGCGGCGACCGCCGCGCCCAGCGCGGTCAGGGCATGGGTGCGCAGGCCTGCGATGGCGCGCGCCTCGCCGCCGGCGCGCTCGCGGACCAGGCCGATCAGCAGGCCCAGCCCCAGCGCCGAAGACAGCGAAAGCCATACCGCCGGGGATGTCGGAATCAAGCTGTGCCCTCGGGATCTATGAAATTGGTCTTGCATTGGTCCGCAATGTCCGGACAATGCGCGGTTCTTCCGCCCGCCATCCTGCCATGCCCACGCCCACCGCCCATACCGTCTCCCTCAGCCGCTACCTGATCGAGGAGCAGCGCGCCGGGCGCATCGATGCCGAGCTGCGCCAGCTGATCGCGGTGGTCGCGCGGGCCTGCACCAGCATCTCCATCGCGGTCAGCAAGGGCGCGCTGGGCGGGGTGCTGGGCGACGCCGGCACCGGCAACGTCCAGGGCGAGGCGCAGAAGAAGCTGGACGTGCTGAGCAACGACATCCTGCTGGAGGCCAATGCCTGGGGCGGCCATCTGGCAGCCTGCGCCTCGGAGGAAATGGAGCACAGCCAGCCGATACCGGACGCCTATCCGCGCGGCGGCTTCCTGCTGCTGTTCGATCCGCTGGACGGCAGCTCCAACATCGACGTCAACGTTTCGGTCGGCACCATCTTCTCGGTCCTGCGCAGCCCCGAGGGCATCAGTCGCCCCGGCGACGAGCATTTCCTCCAGCCGGGCCGCCGGCAGGTCGCCGCCGGCTACTGCATCTACGGCCCCAGCACCATGCTGGTGCTGACCACCGGCCACGGCACCCATGCCTTCACCCTGGACCGCGAGCAGGGCGCGTTCGTGCTGACCCAGCGCGACATGCGCATCCCGGAGGAGACCCGCGAGTTCGCCATCAACGTCTCCAACCAGCGCCACTGGGAGCCGGCGATGCAGGCTTACGTGGGCGATCTCCTGGCCGGCAAGGAAGGACCTCGCGGCAAGGACTTCAACATGCGCTGGATCGCCAGCATGGTCGCCGACGTGCATCGCATCCTGACCCGCGGCGGCATCTTCATCTATCCCTGGGATCGCAAGGATCCCGGCAAGCCGGGCAAGCTGCGGCTGATGTACGAGGCCAATCCGATGGGCATGCTGGTCGAACAGGCCGGCGGCGCGGCCAGCACCGGCCGCGAGTCGATCCTCGATCTGCAACCCGACCACCTGCACCAGCGCGTGCCGGTATTCCTGGGCTCGCGCAACGAGGTGGAAGCGGCGGCGCGCTATCACCTCGAAATCCGCTGATCCCCGTACCTGGCCTGCGGGAGCGACGTCAGTCGCGATGCTGTCCGGGGACGGGGGTGACACGGTCGCGACTCACGTCGCTGCTACAACACCCACCAGCAAATCAGAACAACTCCCCCTGCGGCGAGGGCGGCCGCGGCGGCACGAACCTGCCTGTATCCAGGCCCTGGTGCTTGCGCCGGTCGAACCCCAGCCGCCGGTAGGCCAGATCGAAGCGGCGTGCCAGCAGCTCGGCATAGACCCCGTCGCCGCTGAATCGCTTGCCGAAACGGGCGTCGTAATCCTTGCCGCCGCGCAATTGCTGGATGGTGCTCATCACGTGTTCGGCGCGCTGCGGCAGGTGGGTCTGCAACCAGTCGCGGAACAGTGGCGACACCTCGTGCGGCAGGCGCAGCAGCACGTAGCCGGCGGAATCGGCGCCCGCATCCCGCGCCGCCTCCAGCACCGCTTCCAGCTCGGCATCGTTCACCCAGGGGGATCACCGGCGCGAACATCACCCCGACCGGAATGCCGGCCTCGCTCAGCCGGCGCACGGCGCGCAGGCGCGAATGCGGCGCCGACGCCCGCGGTTCCAGTCGCGCGGACAGGTGGTTGTCCAGGGTGGTGATCGAGAAATACACCTGCACCAGGTGCTCACGCGCCAACGGCGCCAGCAGGTCCAGATCGCGCTCGACCAGCGCGTTCTTGGTGATCAGCGAGAACGGATGCCGGGTTTCGGCCAGCACCTCGATGATGCGCCGGGTCAGCCCCAGCCTCCGCTCGGTCGGCTGGTAGGCGTCGGTGTTGATGCCCAGCGCGATCGGGCTGCACTGGTAGCCCGGCTTCGCCAGCTCCTTGCGCAGCAGTTCCGGCGCGTTGGTCTTGGCGAAGATCCGGGTCTCGAAGTCCAGGCCGGGCGACAGGTCCAGATAGGCGTGTGTCGGCCGGGCGAAGCAGTATGAGCAACCATGCTCGCAGCCCCGGTAGGGATTCAGCGATTGCTGGAACGGGATGTCCGGCGACTGGTTGCGGCTGATGATGCTGCGCGCGCGTTCCTCGGTCACCCGGGTCGCCGGCGAAGACGCGATCTCGTCCTCGCGATCCCGCTCGTGCCAGCCATCGTCCTCGGCCTGCGCCGTGGTCACGGCGAACCGGCCGGGCAGATATCCGGTGGAACCACGGCCTTTGATCACGTCACCCATCCACGCAGATTACGCCGCCGGCGTCTCAGCGGCGGCGACACCGCATGGGCAACACCGCATGGGCAACACCGCATAGAATCCCGCCATGCTGGAAACCCTGCACACCTGGTGGGATGCCTTCCTGTCCATCCCGCACCTCAACCGCTGGCTCACCGTGGCCTGGCTGCTCTACCTGATCCCACTGTGCGGCTGGATCGTGCTGCAGAAGCGCGAGCCGGTCGCCACCCTCAGCTGGGTGCTGTCGCTGTCGCTGCTGCCCTACATCGGTTATCTGATCTACTTCCTGCTGGGGCCGCAGAAGATCAAGCGCCAGCAGCTGCGCCGGCATCAGTCGCGCACCGGAATGGATACCTACGAGACCTTCTGCCCGGTCGACGAGGGCTGCACCGAACTGGCGATGCTGGCCCAGACCACCACCGGCCTGCCGCCATCCACCGCCACTTCGGTGCAGCTGCTGGTGGACGGCTCGGCGACCTACGAAGCCATCCTCGACGCGGTCCGGCAGGCCACCAACCACATCCACCTGGAGTACTACATCTACAATCCGGACCGCTGCGGCCAGCGCCTGATTGAGGCTTTGATCGCCAAGGCGCGGGAAGGGGTGAAGGTGCGGCTGTTGCTGGATGCGGTCGGCTCCTCGCGGGTGGGGCGGCGTTTCCTCCAGCCGCTGCACGAAGCCGGCGGCGAGACCGCCTGGTTCCATCCAACCCGGTTCCGGCCGTTCACCCGGCCCTGGGTCAACCTCCGCACCCACCGCAAGATCGTGGTGGTCGACGGCCGCATCGCCTTCACCGGCGGCATCAACATCACCGACGAGGAAGACGAATCGCTGCGGCCCGACGCCTATCGGGACCTGCACCTGCGGATGGAAGGCGACGTCGTGCGCAGCGTGCAGCAGGTGTTCGTCGAGGACTGGGTGTACGCCACCGGCCAGAAGCGCAAGGACTTCCATGGCACGCGCCTGTGGCATGCGACCGACAACGGCATCGAGGGCGGCATCGCGGCGCAGACCCTGGTGTCCGGCCCGGATTCGTCGTGGGAACCGATCCATCGCACCCACGTGGCCGCCATCCACGAGGCGAAGTCGCGGGTCTGGCTGGTGACGCCGTATTTCGTGCCCGGCGAGGCCGCGCGGATGGCGCTGACCTCGGCGGCACTTACCACTGGACGTGCGCCTGCTGGTGCCCCGGATGAGCGATTCGCGGCTGGTCACCTACGCCGCGCGTTCCTATTTCGATGAACTGCTGGCCGCCGGCGTGAAGGTCTACGAATACGGGCCGCGCATGATGCACAGCAAGGCGCTGCTGTGCGACGACAACCTCGCCCTGATTGGCAGCGCCAACTTCGATCACCGCAGCTTCCGGCTGAATTTCGAGATCTCGATGCTGTTCCGCGACCGCGGCCTGGCCGGCCAGCTGGCGCAGTTGCTGGAGGGTGAATTCGCATCCTCGAGGCCGGTCAGCCCGGAGCGTCGGCGGTCATTGTGGCGGCACCGCCTGCCGGAGGCGCTGGCGCGACTGACCTCCCCGCTGTTGTGATCCGCAACGCTTCACGCCATCGCCGGGCGTTGTAAACTCCCGCCATCCAGGGGAGGGACGGTCATGCACTGGCTCTATCTATTGTTCGCGGTGGGCGCACTGGTGCTGTCCATGCGCACCACGTCCACCGCATTGATGGTGGTCGGCCTGCTCGCGTCGCTGGGCCTGTTCGTCGCATGGGTCGTCGGCTGGTACGCCGCGCGCATGGGCGACAGCCAGCGCGACGAATCGCAGATGATTGACCCCACCGAACTGCGCCGCCTGCGCGAGCTGGCCGAAGCGCGCAAGCAGGGCGCGCTGCCGCCGTCGGGACCGCCACCGCTGTGATTGGCGACCTTCGTCCCGCGGGGAGGCCGGCATGACCCTCCTGAGCGTCAACGTCAACAAGATCGCGGTACTGCGCAATTCGCGCGGCGGCAGCGAACCGGACGTCGTGCGCGCCACCCGCGCCTGCCTGTATGCCGGCGCGCATGGCATCACCGTGCATCCGCGCCCCGACCAGCGCCACATCCGTACCGACGATGTCCACGGACTACCCAAACTAACCCGCGAAAGCCAGGTGGAACTCAACCTGGAAGGCAATCCGTTCGCGCCACCGCGCGAGGGCTATCCGGGTTTTCTGGCCCTGTGCGAACAGGCACGTCCCGCGCAGGCGACCCTGGTGCCCGACAGCGACGGCCAGATCACGTCCGATCATGGTTTCGATTTCGACCGCGACGCCGAGCGCCTGGCGCCACTGATCGCGGAACTGAAATCCCATGGTTGCCGGGTCAGCGTGTTCGTCGACGCCGGCTGTCCTTCGCTGGAAAAGGCGGCCGCCATCGGCGCCGACCGCATCGAGATCTACACCGGCCCGTTCGCCGAAGCGATGGCCGCCGGCGACGCGGATGCGGAACTGGCGCGGTGCATGCAGACCGCACGCCAGGCACGTTCGCTTGGCATGGGCGTCAACGCCGGCCACGATCTCAGCCAGGCGAACCTGCAGGAATTCCTGGAAGCCGTGCCCGGCGTCCTTGAAGTCTCCATCGGCCACGCCCTGATCGGCGAGGCGCTGTACGCCGGCCTGCACCGCACGGTGCAGAACTACCTGGCCATCCTCGAATCGGTGCGCGCGGCCCAGGCGAACCATTGAGGTTCGCCTGGCTGTTTCACGGGAATACCGGAGGGATCAACGCTCCTCGCGCCAGGACACCTGCTGGATCCCGCTGGCCCGGACTTCGGCCAGGGCGGTGACCACCTGCTGGTAATCCGCATCGGGGGAGGGCGCTCAGGGTCAGCACCGTCTTCGGGTTGCTGCGCAGCGCATCGTCCAGGCGCACGCGCAGATCCCGCGCCGGGAGCGGACGATCGTCCAGCCGCAATGTGCCGTCGGCGGCGACGTCGAGGCTCAGGATGCTGGGTTTGTCCGGCGAGGGTGTATCCGTACCCTGCGGCAGGGACAGATCCAGTGGCCGCGAAAGCAGCGGCGCGGTGACCATGAAGATGATCAGCAGCACCAGCATGACATCGACCAACGGGGTGACATTCATCTCCGCCAGGGCGGAGGGACGTGCGGTCGCGGAGAAAGCCATGGCGTACTCCTTTCGCGTCGGGTCGACTCCACGCTACGCCTGCCTGTCGCCTGCTGGCAAGGGGCATTCAACCTTGCGGGAGCGACGTCAGTCGCGAGCGGGAGCCAACATCCCCCATGGCGCCTTATTTCCCGCAGGCAATAGGCTTACAGCTGACCATGCTTCCTGTCGCGACTGACGTCGCTCCCACAGGGACAGGGAATCAGAGTGAAGGCGCAAAAAAAACGCCGCCCGGAGGCGGCGTTCAACAGGTTTGCGTCTATGCGTATTACTGCACGAAACCGATTTTCTGCATCTGAGCGTTCTTGGCCGCGGCCAGTACTTTCGCCATCACGTCGTACTGGGCGTCCGGGTTCGCGTCGATGCGCAGTTCCGGCTGGTTGGTCGGATCACGCTGGATCTCCTGCTCCATGCGCTGCTGCAGATCGCGCACGTTGACAGGCGAGTTGTTCCAGTAAACCGAGCCACCGGCGTCGATGCGCAGATCGATCGGCGGCGGCGGTTCCTTCAACTGCGGCGGCGGGTTGATCACGCGCTGCGGCAGGGCCACGTCGATCGGGTAAGTCATGATCGGCGCGGTCACGATGAAGATGATCAACAGCACCAGCATCACGTCCACGAGGGGCGTGACGTTGATGTCGGCCATGGGGCCCTTGCTTCCACCACTACTGAATGCCATGGCTTACTGACCCTTCTCTTTGGTGGCAACGTAGCCGATGTCCAGCATGCCCTGGCCCTGCGCGATCTTCGTCACCTCGGTGATCGTGCGCATCTTGGTGGTGCGATCACCACGCAGATTGAGCTTGGGCTGCGGCTGCAGCTGCGCTGCCGTGGACAGACGCGACTCCAGGATTTCCTTGCCGATCTTCTCGTCGTTCCAATACAGCGAACCATCTTCCTTCACCGAGATGGTGATGGGCGGAACCTTCGGAGCCTCGGGTTCGTCCTTCTGCACGAGGGTGGCCTCGGGCAGTTCGATCTTCACCTTATGCGACATCAGCGGCGCGGTGATGATGAAGATGATCAGCAGCACCAACATCACGTCCACGAGGGGCGTGACGTTGATCTCGGCCATCGGGCCACTGCTATTACCACTACTGAAAGCCATTTTCGGGCTCCGTCAATGCTAGTCGATGTGCGGGGACTGCTGTTGCCTTGGGCTTAGCGAACGCGCGAGCCGGTGGCGAAGAAGTCGTGCAGATCGTGGGCGAACGTATCGAACTTGGAGATGGTCGAGCTGTTCGTCTTGCTGAAGAAGTTGTAGGCGAACACGGCCGGGATGGCGACGAACAGACCGATGGCGGTCATGATCAGCGCTTCACCCACCGGGCCGGCAACGGCGTCGATCGAAGCCTGGCCGGTGGCGCCGATGCGGATCAGGGCGCCGTAGATGCCCCACACCGTACCCAGCAGACCCACGAACGGGGCGGTCGCGCCGACGGTGGCGAGCAGGGTCATGCCGCTCTGGAGCTTGGCGCTCTCGCGGGTGACGGCCTGGCGCAGGGCGCGGTCGACGAACTCGGAACGGCTCAGGGCTTCACCCAGACCGGCGCTGGAACCTTCGGCGCGCTGGTGGTGGGCGGCGGCCTGGGCGGCGTCCAGGGCGATCTTGGAGAACGGCTCGTTCTTCGGCTGTTCTTCCATCAGGCGGATGGCGTCCTGCGCGTTCGGGGTTTCCCAGAAGGTGCTGACGACGCGGTCGGCCTGGCCCTTCAGGCGCACGCTCTTGAGCGAGTTGATGACGGTCCAGTACCAGGACATGGCCGACATGGCGACCAGGATGAGCAGCACTGCCCAGGAGACGGCGTACTCGCCGGGCTTTTGCACCATTTCGGTGATCAGGTGCTCGAAGCCCATGTTGGTGAGGGCACTCGCGGCGTTGTTGCCCCCGGCTGCGGCGGCGATGATGGTTTCCTGCAGCATGACGCTTACCTTTATTTAAGAGTGTTGATTGAGGGTGTTGCGGGTGACGAAACGGATGGAGTAACTCGCGACGGGCGGCCGATCAGCCGCCCATCTTGAAGTCGACCGGGACGCGGACGCGGCCGGCGGCCTTCTGGCCGTTGACGACGGACGGATTGAAGCGCCACTTGCGGGCGGCTTCCATCGCGGCGCGGTCCAGGTCGCGGTTGCGGCTGGACTTCTCGACGGAGACGTTGGTGACGTTGCCACTGGCGTCCACATCGATGATCAGGATGACCGTGCCCTCGATGCCGGCGCGGGCGGCCGACGGCGGGTAGCGCGGCGGATTCATGTTCTTGGACGAGATGTCCACGCTGGCGCCGATGTCGGCGACCGGGGCCGGCGGCGCCGGGGGCGCCGGCGGCTGGTAGACGTCGGTCGGACGCGGCTCGGACACTTCGACCGGCGGCGCTTCCGGCGGCGGAGGCAGCGGAGTCTGCTTCGGCGGCGCCAGGTTCTTGACCGGCGGCGGAGGCGTGTCCTGCTTGGGCGGCGGCGGCGGCGGCGGCGGCGGGGGAGGCGGTGCGTCAACGATCACCACGGAGGTACGTTGCGTTTCTTCCTTTTCCGCCGGCGGAGCCACAGCCGGAATGAGGAGCAGCAGCAGCGCGGCCGCGTGCAACGCGATCACGAAGGCAATGCCGATGATCCGGGGCCAGTTGAGGCTCTTGTCCTCTTCCTCTTCCCGATACCTATTGATGACCAGTTGTTCAGCCATGCGCCAATGAACTCAAGGTTGGTGCGGGACGCCGCAACGTCCGCGTCGTATTGGTTTCCCCCCACCTGACTTTTGGCAGGGGGAACTCTCAGCTTATACCATTCCGTGGTGCCAAAACCATCGTTTTGTCGATGTTTCTGGCCGTCGGTTTATTGGTTTCCCATTAGGGCAGGGCCAGGATTTTCTTGGCGTCCTCGGGCTTCTTCAGACCCTTGTCCAGTGCGGACTTGGCGGCCTGCTTGGCCTCCGGGATCCGGTTCTCCTGCCACAGCACGCGCGCCAGGTTCAGATAGGTTTCGCCGTTGGGCGACTGCGGCGCGGCCTTCTTCCAGGCCTCGATGGCCTGCGGGATCTGCTCGGAATAGTAGTAGGACTGCGCCAGTGCCAACTGGACCTGGTAGTCGTCCTTCAGGACGCCCTTCTGCAGGCCTTCGTTGATGACGGAGACGACGTCCTTTTCGCGGCCGTCCATGTTCGCGTACATGCTGTACAGCTGGCGGTACTCGCGATTGTTGGTGAGCTGGCCGGAAGCGCGCAGCTTCTCCAGCACGCCAGCGGCCTGATCGGTCTTGTCGGCCTGCAGGTAGACCGAGGCCAGGTTCATCTGCGCCTTCTTGTCGGCCGGGTTCTTGGCGGCCAGCTGTTCGGCGAGCTTGACGGCGGCATCGTTCTGGCCGGCTTCGGCATAGCTGGCCATCAGGATCTGCAGCCATTCGTTCTTCGGTTCCGGCGAGCCTTCCACGGCCTGCTTCAGGAACGGAATCGCATCGGCATAGCGCTCGGCGCGATACAGGATGTTGCCCTTGACCACCAGTTCCTCGGGCTTCTGCGACTTGGTCTCGGCGAAGAACTTGTCCATCGTCGCCAGCGCTTCGTTGAACTGGTCATCCTGCATCTGCAGCTGGGCCAGGAAGAACATCGTCTGGTAGTGGTTGTTGTTGTCCAGGCCGTTGAACTCCAGGACCTTGTTCGCGTAGTCCTTGGCCAGCTTGGAATCATCCTTGCCGTAGGCGGCCTGCGCGCCGATCTGCGCGGCGACCGACTTGTCGTAGGCGTTGGCCTTGTCGCTGGCGATGATCTCGTTGGCGAGCGTCATCGTCTCGTCTTCGTTGTTTTCCTTCTCGTAGGCCTTGAACAGCTTGTTGAGCTGGTTCTGCATCTTGGCCGACGCCTTTTCCTTCGGCTCCTGGCGGGTCGCTTCGGGGTACCTGATCTCGACCTTTTCCTTCTTCTGTCTACACAGCGAGCCGGCATCATCGCGGTTCATCTGGGCAACGGCATCGGCGGCAACCCCTGCGCCCAGCAGGCCGATGATGGCGAAGGAAAGCAGGGCGTGTCTGGACTTGCGATGCAGCATGGGGTCACCTCAAAGCGGACGGCAGAAGTCTATCGGGGGCGGTCGGATCCTTCCGGGGCCGGAAAAGCTATCAGAAACTTCGGTGAAACAGGTAAGGTTTTTGTTGCTGCAGGGCAGCAATACCCTGGCGTT
>OFCY01000137.1_pt1 | contig 10644 bp, 10 predicted proteins | sample 1520981 | NCBI WGS metagenome assembly OFCY01 (sample SAMEA2532533, study PRJEB24079) | metagenome
GACCGGTGCCGAGAAGCTGCTGCGCCGCGAAATCGATGCCAACGCCCACAAGGCGCTGCTCGATGAACTGGCCGCGGAAATCTGACGGGATCGCTGAAAGATGAGCCAGGCCCTAACCGTCGCCCGTCCCTACGCCCGTGCCGCCTTCGCGGCCGCGCGTGACGAAAGCGCCCTCGTCGCGTGGTCCGACGCGCTCGGCTTTGCCGCGCGCGTCGCCGCCGATCCGCAGGTCGCCGCGCTGCTGCCCAACCCGGAACTGCCGCAGGCCCAGGCGGTCGCGCTGCTGGCTCCGGAAGGCGCCAGCGAGTCGTTCACCCGCTTCCTGTCGCTGCTGGCCGAAGCCCGTCGCCTGCCGCAGCTGCCGGAAGTCGCCGCGCTGTTCGAGGAACTGCGCGCCGAGGCCGAGCACATCGTCCGCGCCAAGGTCACCTCGGCGGTGGCATTGCCGGCTGGCGAACTGGACGCGATCAAGGCCGCGCTGAAGAAGCGCCTGGGTCGCGAAATCGTGGTGGAAACCGCCATCGACGAATCGCTGATCGGCGGCGCGGTGATCGATGCGGGCGAAGTGGTCATCGACGGTTCGCTCAAGGGCAAGCTGTCGCGCCTGCAGACCGCGCTCACGCACTGACAAGAAACGTAGGGTGGGCCTCGGCCCACCGAACATGATGGTGGGCCGAGGCCCACCCTACAGGAAACCAAAATGGCTACCACGCTCAACCCCTCTGAAATCAGCGATCTGATCAAGAACCGCATCGAGAAGGTCAAGCTGGCCGCGGAATCGCGCAACGAAGGCACCGTCACCAGCGTGTCCGACGGCATCGTGCGCATCTTCGGCCTGGCGGACGTGATGCAGGGCGAAATGATCGAACTGCCGAACAACACCTTCGCGCTGGCGCTGAACCTGGAGCGCGACTCCGTGGGCGCCGTGGTGCTGGGTGACTACGAACACCTGCGCGAAGGCGACGTCGCCAAGACCACCGGCCGCATCCTGGAAGTGCCGGTCGGCCGCGAACTGCTCGGCCGCGTGGTCAATGCGCTGGGCGAGCCGATCGACGGCAAGGGCCCGATCGACGCCAAGCTGACCGCGCCGGTGGAGCGCGTCGCCCCGGGCGTGATCTGGCGCAAGTCGGTCGACCAGCCGGTGCAGACCGGTTACAAGTCGGTCGACGCGATGATCCCGATCGGCCGCGGCCAGCGAGAGCTGATCATCGGCGACCGCCAGACCGGCAAGACCGCGATGGCCATCGACGCCATCATCAACCAGAAGGGCACCGGCATTAAGTGCGTGTACGTGGCGATTGGCCAGAAGGCCTCGTCCGTCGCCAACGTCGTGCGCAAGCTGGAAGAGAACGGCGCGCTGGCCCACACCGTCGTCGTCGCCGCCACCGCCTCCGAGTCGGCCGCGATGCAGTACATCAGCGCCTACTCGGGCTGCACCATGGGCGAGTACTTCCTGGATCGCGGCGAAGACGCCCTGATCGTGTACGACGATCTGTCCAAGCAGGCCGTGGCCTACCGCCAGATCTCGCTGCTGCTGAAGCGCCCGCCGGGCCGCGAAGCCTATCCGGGTGACGTGTTCTACCTGCACAGCCGCCTGCTGGAGCGCGCCGCGCGCGTGTCCGAGGAATACGTCGAGAAGTTCACCAACGGCGAAGTGAAGGGCAAGACCGGTTCGCTGACCGCGCTGCCGATCATCGAGACTCAGGCCGGCGACGTGTCCGCGTTCGTGCCGACCAACGTCATCTCGATCACCGACGGCCAGATCTTCCTGGAAACCGACCTGTTCAACGCCGGTATCCGTCCCGCCGTCAACGCCGGTATCTCGGTGTCGCGCGTCGGTGGCGCCGCCCAGACCAAGATCATCAAGAAGCTGTCCGGCGGCATCCGCATCTCGCTGGCGCAGTACCGCGAGCTGGCGGCGTTCGCCCAGTTCGCCTCGGATCTGGACGAAGCCACCCGCAAGCAGCTTGAGCGTGGCCAGCGCGTCACCGAGCTGATGAAGCAGAAGCAGTACGCGCCGATGCCGATCGCGTTGCAGGCGCTGTCGATCTACGCCGTCAACGAGGGTTACATCGACGACGTGCCGGTCAGCAAGATCCTGGCGTTCGAAGAAGCGCTGCACGCGCACTTCACCAACACCCAGGGCGAGCTGATCGAGACGATCAACAAGACCGGCAACTGGAACGACGACATCGAAGGCGCCTTCAAGAAGGGCATCTCCGAGTTCAAGCAGACCGGGACCTGGTAAGAGCCGGGATTTGGGAATCGGGATTAGGGAATCGTAAGAGCGCAGAAACGGACGGCTTGGCCGATTCCCGATTCTCCATTCCCGATTCCCGCGAGCAGAGCGAGCAGAGATGGCAGGCGGACGCGAAATCAAAACCAAGATCAAGAGCGTGCAGAACACCCGCAAGGTGACGCGCGCGCTCGAGATGGTCTCGGCTTCCAAGATCCGGAAGGCGCAGGACCGCATGAAGACCTCGCGTCCGTACGCGCGGGCGATGAAGCAGGTCATCGGCCATCTGGCCCAGGCCAACACCGATTACCAGCATCCCTTCATGGTCGAGCGGCCGGAAGTGAAGCGGGTCGGCTACATCGTCATCTCGTCCGATCGCGGCCTGGCCGGCGGCCTCAACAACAACCTGTTCCGCAAGATGCTGGGCGAAGTGCGCGGCTGGCAGGACAAGGGCGCCGAAGTGGACGTGGTCACCATCGGCCAGAAGGCCTCGGTGTTCTTCCGTCGCATCAAGGTCAAACTGGTGGCAGCGTGTCCCACCTGGGCGACAACCCCAAGCTGGACCAGCTGATCGGCGTGATCAAGGTCATGCTGGACGCCTACACCGAAGGCAAGCTGGACCGCGTGTTCGTGGTGTACAACGGTTTCGTCAACACCATGACCCAGCGCGCCTCGTTCGACCAGCTGCTGCCGCTGCCGGCGGCGGAGACGCAGGTGGCCCACCACGACTGGGACTACATCTACGAACCCGACGCGGCGACCGTGCTGGATCACGTGATCACCCGCTACATCGAGGCGCTGGTGTACCAGTCGGTGCTGGAGAACCTGGCGTCCGAGCATGCCGCGCGCATGGTGGCGATGAAGGCCGCCAGCGACAACGCGACCAAGCTGATCGGCACCCTGAACCTGGTCTACAACAAGGCCCGCCAGGCAGCGATTACCCAGGAAATCTCGGAAATCGTCAGCGGCGCGGCGGCGGTGTAAGTAGGAACGGAGATTCGGGATTAGGGATTGGGGATTCGGAAGAGCAGCGTTGCGCGCCTTTCAGGAATCCGGAATCACGAAGCCCAAATCCCGAATCACTGAAGCGACCGGCCTGGCTGGTCGAACGAATTAAATAATCGGAGCAACGAAAATGAGTCAGGGCAAGATCGTTCAGATCATCGGTGCGGTGGTTGACGTCGAATTCCCGCGCAATGAAGTGCCGAAGGTGTACGACGCACTGAAGGTCGACAACACCGCCATCACGCTGGAAGTGCAGCAGCAGCTCGGCGACGGCGTCGTGCGCACCATCGCCCTCGGTTCGACCGACGGCCTGAAGCGCAACCTGGTCGCCGTCAACACCGGCCGCGCCATCTCGGTGCCGGTGGGCAACGGCACCCTGGGCCGCATCATGGACGTGCTCGGCACGCCCATCGACGAAGCCGGTCCGGTGCAGGCCAGCGACCATTGGGAAATCCACCGTGCGGCTCCGTCGTACGAGGACCAGTCCTCGGCCAACGACCTGCTGGAAACCGGTATCAAGGTCATCGACCTGATGTGCCCGTTCGCCAAGGGCGGCAAGGTCGGCCTGTTCGGCGGCGCCGGCGTCGGCAAGACCGTCAACATGATGGAACTCATCAACAACATCGCCAAGGCGCACAGCGGTCTGTCCGTGTTCGCCGGCGTGGGCGAGCGTACCCGCGAGGGCAACGACTTCTACCACGAAATGAAGGACTCCAACGTCCTCGACAAGGTGGCGATGGTGTACGGCCAGATGAACGAGCCGCCGGGCAACCGCCTGCGCGTCGCCCTGACCGGCCTGACCATGGCCGAGTACTTCCGCGACGAGAAGGATGCTTCGGGCAAGGGCAAGGACGTGCTGCTGTTCGTCGACAACATCTATCGCTACACCCTGGCCGGTACCGAAGTGTCGGCGCTGCTGGGCCGCATGCCGTCGGCGGTGGGTTACCAGCCGACCCTGGCCGAGGAAATGGGCGTCCTGCAGGAACGCATCACCTCGACCAAGACCGGTTCGATCACCTCGATCCAGGCCGTGTACGTGCCCGCGGACGACCTGACCGACCCGTCGCCGGCGACCACCTTTGCCCACCTTGACGCCACCGTCGTGCTGTCGCGCAACATCGCCTCGCTGGGTATCTACCCGGCCGTGGACCCGCTGGACTCCACCAGCCGCCAGCTCGATCCGAACGTGATCGGCCACGAGCACTACGACACCGCCCGCCGTGTCCAGGCCACCTTGCAGAAGTACAAGGAACTGAAGGACATCATCGCGATCCTGGGCATGGACGAACTGTCCGAAGAGGACAAGCAGGCCGTTTCGCGCGCCCGCAAGATCGAGCGCTTCTTCAGCCAGCCGTTCCACGTGGCAGAAGTGTTCACCGGCTCGCCGGGCAAGTACGTCGCCCTGAAGGACACCATCCGCGGCTTCAAGGCGATTGTCGACGGCGAGTACGACCACCTGCCGGAGCAGGCGTTCTACATGGTCGGCAGCATCGAGGAAGCGGTCGAGAAGGCCAAGAAGATGGGCGCGTAAGCGCTCCTTCTTGGGATTCGGGATTCGGGATTAGAGATTCGCAAGAGCGGGATTCGTGCTGGATGGGGTGTGGGTGAGGAGGCGCTCCGGCGCATACCGAATCCCGAATCCCCAATCCCGAATCCCGCCTCGCGACAGCGAGGTAACATGAGCACCATCCGTTGCGACATCGTCAGCGCCGAGCAGGAAATCTTCCACGGTGAAGCCACCCTGGTCGTCGCCACCGGCGAGCTCGGCGAACTGGGCATCGCGCCCAAGCACGCGCCGCTGATCACCCGCCTGAAGCCGGGCAAGGTGGTGGTGACCCTGCCGAAACGGCGAACACCTGGACTTCGCCATCTCCGGCGGGATCCTGGAAGTGCAGCCGCAGGTCGTCACCGTGCTGGCCGACACCGCGATCCGCGCGCAGGACATCGACGAAGCCTCGGTCCGCAAGGTCAAGGAAGAAGCCGAGCGCGTCCTGGCCAACAAGGATCCGAAGATGAGCGCCGAGGAAGCCCAGGCCCAGCTGGCCATGAGCATCGCCCAGCTCAGCGCACTGGAGCGTTTGCGCAAGAACCTGAAGCACTGAAACCGCGGAATTTGCCTTCCGCGGTGACTGGAAAACGCCGGCCTCAGCCGGCGTTTTTCTTTCCGCCGCCCCGTTGTCGCCCTGCGACGACTGGCGATCGCCGAGCAAGGCGTGCACCGGCAGCCGCGGCTCGGCCGCGACGTCGAAATTGAGCCACGACAACAGCATCTGCACGCCGACGATGATCGGCAGTGCCGCCAGCATCACCGTACCGGCGGTGGCCGGCACGCCACTGTCGCTGGATGCCATCCATTGCCAGAGGCCGAACGCGGTGCCGGTCAGCAGCAACAGGGCACCCAGGCCGAGTTCGATGCTGGCGACGGAGAATCCCCGCAGCAGATAGCTGTATCCGACGCGCCGGATCGTGTTGTGCAGATGGCCGCGCAGGAACGGACCGATCATGCCCAACGGACGCAGACTGCTGGGTTCGCCCTCGTAGCGCGCCTGCATCGGCACGTCGACCACGACCGCACGGAGCTGGTTGAGGTGGTAAAGCAGATCCGATTCGAAGAAATAGCGGCGGGTGATGCGTTCCAGCTCCAGTTCCGCCAGCAGTTCGCGGCGGATGGCGGTGAACCCGTTGGTGGGGTCGGTGATTTGCCAATAGCCGCTGGACAGTTTGGTCATGAAGGACAGCAGGGCATTGCCCACCAGACGCAACCATGGCATTCCGCGAGTGAAGGCGAGCCGATGGAAGCGGTTGCCCTTGGCGTAGTCGGCCTGTCCCGCCAGCAGCGGGCCGGCGATGCGCAGGATCAGCGCGGGATCCATCTGTCCGTCTCCATCGAGCTTGACCACCGCGTTGGCGCCGCTGGCGATGGCATGGCGATAGCCGGTCAGGGTGGCGCCGCCGACGCCCTGGTTGTGCGAATGGGTGACGACGATGACTCGCGGATCCGTGCAGCGTTCGCGCACCCAGTCACCGCTCTGTTCCGGACAGGCGTCATCCACGACGTAGATCCAGCCGACCTCCGGGCCGACGCCGGCGATGACCTGCAATATCTGCTCGCGGACGCGGAAACTGGGGATGACGACAGCGATGCGGCGGTCAGGAGTCATGGCTCAGCGGTAGATCCAGTGGCGTGAGATGAAGAAACTGGCGACGGCCAGGGCGGCTTCCACGACCGGCTTTGCCAGCCACGCCATCTCCAGGCCGACGGTGCGACCCACGTGACCGACGGCCCAGGTGCTGACGAAGGTCAGTGCGAGCCACACGATCAGGAATCGCAGCAGGTGCCTGCGGCCCAGCGGGCGCTCCGCGGAGAAAGTAATGGTGCCGTTCAACCAGAAACCGAACAATGCGCCAGCGATTCGCCCGCAGACGTTGGCGATCTCCAGGGTAATGCCTGCATGGCTCAGTCCGACCGTGACCAGCCAGTCCAGGATCCATTGAAGGAATCCCATCAGCAGGAACAGCCGGGTCTGGCGCGCCAGGGTCATGGCTGGGTCCCGGACGGGAGCGTCCACCATTCGCGTTGTTCGACGACGGCGCGCTGGGTGGCGCCGCTGGCTAGCAGGGCCGCCCTTTGTGCGGGCGTTACCGTTTCGCCGTGCAGAATCACGTCGCTGATGTTCTCGCGCCGCAGCAACGCCGCCCAGGCGCGGCCCTTCGGATCCTGCGCGGCACCCGCGGCGGCGGCGGACAGCGGCGGCGAGTACCAGCTCACCGTGCGTCCGCGGGTTCCGAACTCGGCGAAGAATGCTTTTGATGTATCGAGTACCAGCACGTTGCCGGCAGGGCCGTTCTCGTGACGGATCCGGTCAGCCAACAGGCGCTCGGGTGCGTATCGCTTGAGCAGTGGCGCATCGCGTCCGCCGGCCTTGACGGTCTGCTTGATCGCACCATAGCGCAGCGTCCAATGGCCATTCGCCTGGAAAGCCAGATGCAGCACGCAAAGGCCTGCCAGCAACCAGGGTGCCCGGCGTGCGTCGACGGAGAAGGCGGTAGTGACCAGGATGGCGGACAACACGGCCATGCCTGGATACGCGTAACGCAGATACTGGAGCGGGACAAGCGGCAGCAACAGCACCGCGGTTGCGGCGAGGGTGGCGACGCAGGTACTCCGGTGCAGCAGCGCGAGCAGCCAGGGACCGGCGAGCGTAATCAGCAGGAAACCGCCACCGCCATCTTCGGCTTCGACGTAGCGATTAGTGTCGAAGCTCATGTCCCAGAACAGGCTGGGTCCGAAGCCACTCTGCCAGCGGGCATCGAAGAAATTCGTGGGCGCGTAGTAAGGCGATTTGAACCACGCATTGAACAGCGGCAGCACCGGGTTGCCGGTCAACATCTGCGCGTAGGCATAGCTGGAACCGGCGATCGCCGCGCCGACGAACACGATCACAAGGATCCGCGGCATGGAGGGCCAGGGATGGCGGAACAGCGCCCACAACAACGGAATGACCGCCATCGCGCCGGAGGTGGTCTTGATCGCCATCAGCCCGCCCGCCAGCACCGCCAGCACCAGCCAGAAGCGGAAACTGCCGTCACGCGGCCCGGCCACCCACGCAAACAGCCAGACCAGCACGGCGGCGGACGGCAGCTCGGTCTGCATGCCACCCGCCAGCGCGGTTGTCAGCGGCAGACTCATGGTGGTGGCGACAGCCAGCCAGCGGGCGGCGACGGATGCACCAAGATGCATGCTGAGTCGCCACAACCCGCATCCAAGTACCAGCAGCCAGCCCGCGTTGACCGCGCCGCGTGCTTCGGCATGTGCCATCAATTGCGCCATCGACTGCACCACGTCGGACAACCAAGGGGCCAGTGCCCAGACCTGGTACTGCGGCGCCGGTGCGTAGAACCCCTGTTCCCGCAGTTGCCATGGCAAGCGCAGGTGATAGGCCAGATCATCGTCCTGCATCGTCGGCAACCAGCAACTGGTCGCCGCCAGTCCGATCACGATGACGCAGAACGCAGCGAGGCGCGGGGTCGCCGCGACCGATTCATTCCAGCTCGCCGCGGTCGCCCGTAGCGTTTGCGCCAGCCAACGCCAGCGCCATCCAACCAGGGCGGCGCACAGCAGCAGGTAGACCAGCCCCGATGCACCGGCAAGGGCAGCAGCCAGCCTGCCACGCCCGCCAGCAACAGAACGCCCAGCAGACCTTGCAACGCCAATGGACCCCGAGCGAGCAGCAGGCCACCGAGCGCGATGGCCGCCAGCGCCAGAAGGGAGGTCGCCAATACCGGCACGGGTCCGGCGAAGACCAGTAGCGCGAGCAGCCAGAACAGGGCAACGCCGGTGGCCTGTGGAAGCCGCCGGATACGTGCGATCAGCCAGGCGAATCCCCATGCCGCCAGCCCGAGTATCAGCAGGTCACCCAACCGGCCGGACGGCCACTGCTCCCACAGACGGTGCGATACCAGACCCGCCAGCACGGCCGCGGGACCCAACCAGAGCAGGACACGCTCCATCCGTTGAACGACAACTTGCATACATCCCTATACAGAACAAGGCGATAGTTCGCCTATGCTATCAGCACGCCCGGAAAACCCCGGCGTACCCGCAAGGAGAGTTAGATGAGTCACCCTCTGCATGTCATCATCCTGGCCGCCGGCGAAGGCAAGCGCATGAAGTCGGCGCTGCCGAAGGTGCTGCAGCCGATTGCCGGGCGGCCGATGCTCGCCCATGTCATCGAGTCGGCGCGGGCGCTGGCGCCGGCCGGCATCCACGTGGTGTACGGACATGGCGGCGATCAGGTGCAGGCGGCGTTCGCCGATCAACCGGACCTGCAATGGGCGCACCAGGCGCAGCAGTTGGGTACCGGTCATGCCGTGGCCCAGGCCATGCCGCAGGTGCCCGATGCCGCCAGCGTGCTGGTGCTGTACGGCGACGTGCCGCTGACCCGCGCCGAGACGCTGCAGCGCCTGCTGGCCGCACCGGCCGGGTCGCCGTGCTGGTGGCCGAACCGGAAGATCCGAGCGGTTACGGGCGCGTGGTGCGCGACGCCGAGGCCGGGTCGCCGCGATCGTCGAGCACAAGGACGCCAGCGACGAACAGCGCCGCATCCGCACCATCAACACCGGCATCATCGCCGCCGAATCCACCGCGCTGCGCCGCTGGCTGTCGGCGCTGTCCAACCACAACGTGCAGGGCGAGTACTACCTGACCGACATCTTCGCCTCGGCCGCGGGGGAGTTCAGCCCGGCCGAGATGGTGCTGGTGGCCGATCCGATCGAAGCCGAGGGCGCCAACGATCCCTGGCAGCTTTCGCAGCTGGAACGCGCTTACCAGCTGCGCGCCGCGCGTGCACTGTGCGCACAGGGTGCACGGATGCTGGATCCGCTGCGCTTCGATCAGCGCGGCACCGTGAAGGTGGGACGCGACGTCGAAATCGACGCGGACGTGATCCTGGAGGGCGAGGTCGAACTCGGGGACGGCGTGCGCGTCGGCGCGTTCACCCGCCTGAAGGACGTCAAGCTCGGCGCCGGTACGGTGGTGCGCGCACATTGCGATCTGGAAGGCGTGGTATGTGGCGACCAGGCCCAGATTGGTCCCTATGCGCGCCTGCGTCCGGGCACCGTGCTGGCCGATGGCGTGCACATCGGCAACTTCGTCGAGACCAAGAAGATCGCCCTGGGCCTGGGCAGCAAGGCCAACCACCTGACCTATCTGGGCGACGCCGTGATCGGCGCCGGCGTCAACATCGGCGCGGGCACCATCACCTGCAATTACGACGGCGTCAACAAGTCCACCACCACCATCGAGGACGGCGTGTTCGTCGGTTCCAACTCCTCGCTGGTGGCGCCGGTGACGCTGGGCCGCAACGCGACCATCGGCGCGGGATCGGTGATCACCAAGAACGCGCCCGCCGATCAGCTCACCGTGGCCCGTGGCCGCCAGGCCAGCATCGAGGGCTGGCAGCGCCCCAAGAAGAAATCCTGAGGCAGGGCCGGGCTTGCCCGGCTTGCGGGGTTTCAGGAAGCGGTGATGATTTCCGTGCAGCGGAGCAAGCTCCGCTCTGCGGGAGTCCATGATCCGTCTTGTGGGAGCGACGTGAGTCGCGAGCTTTTTGCTGTACGCATTCGTACCGCACAGCATGTCGGGATCGTTCCGTCGTTCGCGACTTACGTCGCTCCCACAAGGCGTGGCGCGTTCACTGTCACATCGTGAAGCTTCCGAGTCCCGTCGCGGCGACGCCGGTGACGCGTGGGCCGCAACGCGACCATCGGTATGGGACGGGTGATCATCAAGAAGATGATTTCCGTGCAGCGGAGCAAGCTCCGCTCTACGGGAGTCCATGATCTGTCTTGTGGGAGCGACGTGAGTCGCGAGCTTTTTGCTGTACGCATTCGTACCGCACAGC
>OFCY01000138.1_pt1 | contig 10639 bp, 10 predicted proteins | sample 1520981 | NCBI WGS metagenome assembly OFCY01 (sample SAMEA2532533, study PRJEB24079) | metagenome
AGATCACCGGTGGCAGTTCGAGTTGTGTTTTCTAGCGAGGCCCACAATGCGACCGTGCGCGACGCCTACATCCACGACTGTCCGTCGCACGGCATCCTGGTCGCGGATCAGAATTCCGGTTCGTTCACTCTCGAATACAGTGAAGTCGCGCGGGCCGGGCAGGGCGATCGCCGTCATGCGATCTACATGCAGTCGGACGAAGTGGCCTTTCCGGACACCGTGTTCCGGATGCGCTACAACTACGTGCACGACGCCACCGGTGGCGTGCTGGTGCGGGTGCGCCACCAGCGCGCGGAGATCTACTACAACTGGATCGAAGGCTCGGATCTGCACGAGGTGGAACTGATCGGGCCGGACTGCGAAACCCAGAAGTCCGGCTGGACCGCGGACCTGCGCCGCGAGGATGCCGACGTGGTCGGCAACGTGATCATCCACCGCGCCAGCAGCCGTTCGGGCAATGCATTCCGCATCGGCGGCGATCTGAACGGGTAGAAACGAAGGGCCGTACCCGCCTGGTCAACAACACCATCATCCTGGATCGCGGCGGCAGCGCGAACGCGGTGCTGGTCCGAGTTGGGCCAGGGTTCGCTGGAGATGCACAACAACGCGATCTACCAGAGCGCGGGCAGCTCGCCGGCCATCGTTCGCGAGAATCCGGCCAGCGACGTGGCCACGCCGTACTGTGGACCGCAGAGCCGCGAACCCTGGTCGAACGGGCGCCAGGTCGCCGGCAGCAACAATTGGGTGCAGACCAGCGCGAGCCTGGTGCCGACCGAATGGACCGGGACCGTGCGTGGCACCGATCCGATGCTCACCGACGTCGCCCAGCGCAGCCTGCGCCCGCGCGCTGGCAGCCCGCTGCTGGCGGCCGGCAACAACACGCCGGTGACCCCGGCGACGTTCCCGTTCCCGTCGCCGCAGTTGTTGCCCGCGTTCGATCCGCCGCTGCGGGCGAAGCTGGCGATTGGCGACGCGCATGCGCGACTGGTGCCCAGCCGGATCGCCATCGGCGCCCTGGAGCAGAGCGACATCGACAACCGGATCCGCGTCCACGGCGCGCAGCCGCTGATTCCGGGCCAGGGGCCGGCGTCGTCGTCGGCACCGCCGACCGCGGGCGGGCAGGTGCAGCCGGCGTCCAGCGGCCGCGGCGCGTACACGGGACGTTCCCCGTACCGGCAGGCGCCAGCGGCGCGCTATCGGCGTTCGGTGGTCAAGCGCTGACGAGCGCGCCGGCCAGCCGGGCGGGTTCCCGCCTGCCGGCCATGCGGAACGAAAAAGGCCGGGGCGACCCGGCCTTTTCGTGCGCGCGAACGGGGAGTCATTGCCGATGAGCAGGTAGCCGGACGCGGGTGTCCCGCATTCCCGCGTTCCCGCATGGAGCGTTGCCTTGGGTTACGTACGTACGGCGGCGGAATGGACGGACGGTGGCCGGGTGCCGGCTGAAGTCGCGTTGATAGCGGTGTCACCAACGCAAGTGAAGCCGTGGGTATCCGCGAATGACCTCAGTACGGGCAGGCCGCAGGAACACCAGGGATTCGGGGGCCAGGACAGGGGGAAACATGCAGGATTGCTTGAATGCGTGCGGCCGACGCCGCGCGTCGCGGGGGCTGCGGACGAACAGGTCGCCGATGCCGGCGGCCGGGAGGTTGTCATGAAATCCAGCCAGGCCAGCCGCAAGGCGCGTGCCGCCCGCATCCTGTGGATCGCCGAGGCCATCGTGCTGGTGGCCGCGGTGATGGCCGCGGCGTGGATCCGCTTCCACAACGAGCCCGAGTATCACGTCGTGTTCGTCGAGCAGGCGCCGATCCGGGCGGTGCTGGTGGCGCTGTTCCTCACCGGCGCGATGGCGGCGTTCGGCCTGTACCAGGTGCACGTCCGCCATACCCGGCTGGATTTCGTCCTGCGGCTGACCCTTTCGTTCGCGTTCGGCGGCATCGGCCTGGTGGTGCTGTATTACCTGATCCCCGCGACCTATATCGGCCGCGGCGTGCAGGCGATGTCGCTGGGGCTCGGCCTGATCGGCGTCTGCCTGGTGCGGCTGGCATGGATGCACATCTTCGGTTCGGACGTGCTCAAGCAGCGGGTGCTGATTTTCGGCGCCGGCAAGAACGCCGACCTGATCAATTCGCGCATGCGCCGCAAGTCCGACCGGCGTTCGTTCCTGGTGCTCGGCTTCGTGCCGGTGCCCGGCCAGCCGGTGCTGGTGAGCGAGGACCTGCTGGTCCGCCCGGGCGAGGAAGGCCTGGCTGAACTGGTCGAGCGCATGCAGATCGACGAAATGGTGATCGCGCCCGACGAGCGTCGTGGCGGATTGCCGATGGAAGAGATGCTGCTGTGCGTGCAGCGCGGCGTGTCGGTGGTGGATCTGTCCAGCTTCTTCGAGCGCGAGGCCGGCATGGTCCAGCTCAACGTGGTGGATCCTTCGTGGCTGGTGTTCTCCGGCGGTTTTGATTATTCGACGCCGCGGCGGTTGAGCAAGCGCTTCTTCGATCTCGCGGCGGCGCTGGCGCTGCTGCTGATCGCCTGGCCGCTGATGCTGCTGGTGGCGCTGGCGGTCTGGGTGGAATCGGGCGGACCGATTTTCTACAGCCAGACCCGGGTGGGCGAGCGGGGCCGCCATTTCACCCTGACCAAGTTCCGCAGCATGCGCGTGGATGCGGAGAAGGACGGCGTGGCGATATGGGCGAGCAAGGACGACGATCGCAGCACCCGCGTCGGCAAGTTCATCCGCAAGAGCCGCCTGGATGAACTGCCGCAGTTGGTGGCGGTGATCCGCGGCGACATGAGTTTCGTCGGCCCGCGCCCGGAGCGGCCGCATTTCGTCGACATGCTCAACGACGAGATCCGCTACTACGGCGTGCGCCACAGCGTGAAGCCGGGCCTGACCGGCTGGGCGCAGCTGCGCTATCCCTACGGGGCCTCGGTGCGCGACGCCGAGGAGAAGCTGAAGTTCGATCTGTTCTACGTGAAGAACCACGGCCTGGTGTTCGACCTGATGATCCTGTTGCAGACGGTCGAGGTCGTGCTGTTCGGGCGTGGCGCGCGCTGACGGCGTTCCCCGGATGCGGGAACGCCGCGGTTCAACCGGGAAGCAGGCCGCGGATCGCGCGGCGCGCGGCGAACGGCGCCAGCCGCAGCAGTTCGCGGCGGAGCGCCGGATCCGGGGTCAAGCGCCAGGCATCGCGCGCCAGCCGCCAGCCGTCGCGCCAGCGTCCACGGATCAGCATGCCGCGTGCGTTGCGCGCGTAGGTGCCGGCCAGGGCGCGGTCCAGTTCCGCGTCGGCGACCTGCCCGCGCGCGGCGCGTACCGCCCGTTCGACCACGCGCACGTAGTCGTCGTAGGTGCTGGCTTCGGCGGAGAGGCCGTCGTGTCCGCGCATGGCGCGCACCAGCGATTGCTCGACCACGCCGATCGGCCAGCGCTGGGCGATGCGCAGGTGGAAGTCGATGTCCTCGGCGGTGCGCAGGCTTTCATCGAAGCCGCCGATGTCCTCGAACACCTCGCGGCGCAGGATCGCCGATGCCGGTGCGAGCGCGGGATTGTGGATCACCCAGCGCAGCACCTGGCCGTCTTCGCGGATCACGTCGCGGCGGCGGAACACGTCGATCAGGCGACCTTCGCTGTCGACGCGTTCGACGTCGCACAGGACCATGCCGGCCTCCGGGTGCGCTTCCAGCCAGGCCAGTTGCTTTTCGGTCTTCTCCGGCAGCCATTCGTCGTCGCTGTCCAGCAACGCGAAGTAGCGGCCGCGGGCCAGGCGCATGCCGTGGTTGCGCGCGGCGGACACGCCGGCGTTGGCCTGCCACACGTAGCGCACGCGATCGCCGTAACGCGTGCGCAGGAGCTGTTCCGTGCCGTCGGTGGAACCATCGTCGATGACGATGATTTCTTCGACGATGCGGCTCTGCGCGAGCACCGTTTCGATCGCGCGCACCACCAGGTCCCGCCTGTTGTAGGTGGGTATAATCGCTGAAACCTCGATAGCTGGCGCCATGCTGAAGGATCTCTCCAAGAAGCTTCTATACGTCAGTGGTCTGCTGGGCCTGTACCACCGTGTGCGCAACGCGGACAGCCTGACCGTGGTGATGTTCCATCGTACCCTGAGCCCGGAGGATCCGCGCTGGCGGACCTGCGATCCGGATTACACCCTGGCCACCCGCTGGCTGGCCGATTCGCTGGCGTTTTTCCGCAGGCATTACCACGTGGTGTCGCTGGAACAGGTGCTGGCCTCGCGACGCACGGGCACGCCGCTGCCGCCGCGCGCGCTGCTGATCACCTTCGACGATGGCTGGGCCGACAACGCCGACTATGCGCTGCCCGAGCTGCGCAAGGCCGGCCTGCCGGCGCTGATGTTCGTGGTGTCCGACGCGATCGGCACCCGCCAGCCGTTCTTCCAGGAACGCCTGATCGCCGCGCTGCGCCGCGGCGCGCTGAAGTTGGCCGATCTGGCCGATGCGATGCAGCCGCACCTGGCCGGACCGTGGCGGCCGCGCGATGAATCGCTGGGCGAACTGCGCGAGGCGATCGCGCGACTCGAACGCATGCCGGCCGAACAGCGCGAGGCGGTGCTGGCGCCGTTCATGGCCGCGCTGGATGACGGTCACCGCCACATGGTGACGGTGGAGGAACTGCAACGGCTGGCCGCCGGTGGTGTGGCGCTGGGCCTGCATGGCAAGACCCATGCGCCGATGAAGCACGCGGCGGATCTCGACGCGGAACTGTCCGGTGCGCGCGCCGCACTGGCGTGGCAGCTGGGACAGCCGGCGCCGAATGCCGAATCGATGTCGTTCCCCCATGGTTCCTTCGACGATGCGATCGCGCAGCGCGCGCGTGGCGCCGGCTACGAGCTGATCTTTACCAGCGTGCCGGTGCTCAATCCGGTCGGGAATGGCGTGGGCTGGCTGCTGGGACGCACCGGCTTCGAGACCGATGCGGTGGTCGACGCGAGCGGACGTTTCCGGCCGGACTGGCTGGCGCTCTACCTGTTCCGCAAGCCGGCGCAACGGCTGGCCTGAAGCCAGGCCACGCCGCTCACTCGTCTTCATCCGCCGAGGTCAGGAACCAGACCGGTTCGGTGCCGTTGGCGAGGTTCCAGCGCACGAACACCGGCCGTTGGCTGCGTTCGCTGAAGCCGGCTTCGCGCCAGCCCTGCAACTGGCCTTCCGGTCCGGTGATCTCCACCGAGACCGAGCCGTGGCCCGCCGCGCGCGCGGCGGCGATCAGCGCCTGCACGTAGTGCACGGTGAGTCCGTGCGCGCCGTTGTCGGACCAGAAGTCGCGCACATGCAGGACGGTGTCCTCCACCTGCACCGCGAACCACGCTTTCAGTTCGTTGCCGCCGGGAGAGGTGAGCCAGAGATAGCGGGTGGTCGCCAGCGGCGAATCGTCGAAGCGCCACTTGGCGTGCTGGCTGTCGCGCACCGCGAGTACGCCGTCGCCCTGCGAGGCCTTGGCCCACAGGGCATCCATGCGCGGATCGGCGCGGCTGCCCCATTCGCTGCGCAGGCGCGGGCCATGCCAGCGGCGCCAGCCGTCGCGGAAGGCGACCGCCGCATCCAGCAGCCAGCCGGCGGCGGGCGCCAGCCACGCCGGCATGCGCGTGCGCAGGTAGCGCGCATGCCGAATCACCCGCGCATAGCGCACCAGCTGGGTTGCCTGCTGGTAGCCCATGCGCTTGAACACCGCCGCCGCCTTCGGATTGGGAAATCCGTACAGCACGTCCACCTGTTCGCGGCCGGCGTCGATCAGGCCCTGTTGCAGCATCAGCGCCGGACCGAGCGAACGATGCTCGGGCAGCACCGCCAGATCCACCAGCACGCCGGCGTTCAGGTCGCGGCCGCGGTGGCGCATCCGGCGGCGCCCGGCACAGGCGGTGCCGACCCACTGGCCGCTCCGGTTTCCCTCAGCAGTTGCAGCAACGGCGCGCCATGCGGGCAGCCGAGGTAGAACCAGTCGTACTTGGCGGCAATCCGATCGGTGCGGCCCAGGTTGCCCCACCAGATCTGCAGCACGGTGTCGCGATCGCGCAGCGGATCGCCGGCGTGGACGAGGTACTGCGGCGTGGCGGGGACTGGTTCACGGATCAGTCCAGCTCGGGGACGTCGCCGGCCAGCACCGGCGCCATGTGCAGGTAGCGGGTGGTGCGGCGCTTGTTGCGGATGTCCTCGTAGACCGCTTCGGCCTGCGCCGGGGTGATGCCCAGCGCGGTCGCCAGTTCGCCGGCGGGACGATCGTGGTTGAGCGCCCACAGCGCCAGATCCATCTGCTGGAAGGGCAGGGCGAAGTAGAACTCGTCCTGGCCCTGGCTGAGGCTGTAGGTGTCGGTGGTGGGAACCGCCGCGCATACGCGTTCGGGCAGGCCGAGGTGGCGCGCCATGCCGTACACCTGCGACTTGTACAGGTGGGCGATGGGCTTGACGTCGGCGGAGCCGTCGCCGTTCTTGACGAAGAAACCCTGGTCGTACTCGACCCGGTTGGGCGTGCCGACCACGCCGTAGTTGAGGCGGTCGGCGTGGAAGTATTCCAGGGTCTTGCGGATGCGCTGCTTGAAATTGGTCGCGGCGACGATGGTCAGGTAGTCGGCCAGCGCCAGTTCGCGCTCGTGGCGCTGGCCGTCCGGCGATTCGGCGATCAGGCGGAAACGGTTGATGCGCCCTTCGGTGCCGCCGTCGATGACGATCTTGAACTTCCAGCCCTCGACCGTACTCGGGCAGGGTGTTGCGCACCGCCGTGGGTCGCGCGCGCGGTAGCAGCCGATGGCTTCCAGCGCCGGTGCGATGTCGACGGTTTCGGTGCGCACGCCGAGGTGTTCGGCCAGCAGGCGGGCGCGCACCGCGCTGTCTTCGATAGTCGCGTTCCGGCTAGGATCAGGGTGAACACGCGATCCGGGCCGAGCGCGCGCACGGCCAGCGCCGCGCTGACCGAGCTGTCGATGCCGCCGGAAATGGCAACCACCAGGCCGCGCCGGTGCAACTGGCGCGCGGTGATTTCACGCAGGCGCGCGGCGATGCGGTCGGCTTCCTGTTCGTAGTCGATGTCGAGGACGTGGCGGTCGAGGCTGCTCATGGCGTTGCGGTCTGCTCCATCAGTTGGAAGCGTCGCACCTTGCCGGACGCGGTCCGGGGCAGGGTGTCGACGAAGGTGACTTGGCGGGGAATCTTGTACGGGGCCAGGCGCGCGCGGCAGTGCGCCTTGATGCGGTCCTCGGCGCGGGGAGGCAGTTCGCCGGCGGCGACGACGAAGGCGCGGATGACCTGGCCCATCACTTCGTCGTCCACGCCCACCACGGCGACTTCGCGGACGACGGGCAGCTCGGCGATGACTTCTTCGACATCGGTGGGATGCACGCGATGTGCGCCGGTCTTGATCATGTCGCTGCGGCGGCCCTGCAGGTACAGGAAGCCGTCCGCGTCCAGGTGGCCGAGATCGCCGGTGTGCAGCCAGCCGTCGCGCAGCACCTGCGCGGTCGCCTCGGGATTGTTCCAGTAGCCGGCCATCACGTTGGGGCCGCGCACGCAGACTTCGCCGTCCTCGCCGGTTGCGGCGGTGGCGCCGTCCTCGCGGCGGATCTTCCACTGCACGCCGGTCACCGGGATGCCGACCGAACCGAGCTTGTCGTCCAGCCGTTCCGGCGGCAGCCAGCTGATCCGCGAGGTCGCCTCGGTCTGTCCGTACATCACGTACAGGCGCGGCGCCGGCAGCAGTTCGCGCACGCGCCGGGTCAACGCCGGCGACATCGCGCCGCCGGCCTGGGTGAGATAGCGCAGCGACGCCAGCGGGCGCGCACGCGCGGCCAGCGGCTCCAGCAGCAGGGCGAAGGTGGACGGAACACCGGAAAAGCCGGTCGCTTCGGTCTGCTCGATCGCATCCAGCACCAGGTGCGGGAACATCAGGCCGGGGCCGAGCACCACGCAGGCGCCGCTGATGAGATGGGTATGCAGCACCGATGCGCCATAGGCGTAGTAGAACGGCAGCACGCTGAGCACGCGATCGGAAGCATCCAGGCGCAGGTAATCCACGATCGCCTGCGCGTTGGCCAGCAGGTTGGCGTGGGTGAGCATCACGCCCTTGGGCGCGCCGGTGGTGCCGGAGGTGTACAGGATCAGCGCAGGCTTCGAGGCCTCGGGCAACCGCATGGCGGGCAGCGCCTCGTCGCCGTCCCCGCACAGCGGCCGTCCCTCTTCCAGCGCGGTGCTGGCGGGGGGCTGCGGCAACTGCGCGATCGCATCGACGGCATCGCGATGCCCGGCCTCGTGAACGACGTGGCGGGCATCGCAGTGCCGCAGCCAGGGCAGGAAGTCGCGCACGCGCGCCTGCGCGTTCAGCGGCACCGCCACGCCACCGGCCAGCCAGGTGCCGTAGCAGGCGATCGCGGCTTCGATGCGGTTGGGCAGGATGATCGCGACCCGATCGCCGTCGCGCACGCCGGTCTCGCGCAGGCACGCGGCGAACCGGAGCGCCTGCCGCCAGAAGCCGGCGTAGTCGGCGTGGCGATCGCCGTCGACGAGGGCTGTGCGCGCGGGCACATCGCGCGCCACGCGTTCGACCCGGGAGCAGAGGGTTTCCATCGGCGATGGATCAGCCGGCCCGCTTGCGGGTGACGAACTCGTCGACCGTCTCGATGGTGTCGAAGTTGGCCGGGGTCATTTCCTCCGGCACGATCTGCAGCTTGAAATGGTCTTCGAGGAAGAAGATCAGTTCGTGGATGCCGGTCGAGTCGATGATGCCGCCGCGGATCAGCGAATCCTGGTCCCCGATGGCGGTAGGGTCATCCGAGAACAGGAAGTTCTCCAGGATGAACTGCTTGATCTGTTGCTTCTGCTGCATGGGGATCCCCTGTGGCTGTTTCGCTTGCTGTCATTGAAAACGCAAGCCCGGCGGGCATCCGGCCAGTCCCGTACGGTGGCGTTGGCGCGGTGGACGGCGGTGTTACCATCGCGGCGGTCTTCACGCCGGGGAAGCTCGCGATGCGCCGTCTGCCACTGGTTCTGCTGCTGGGATTGGCGGCCTGCCGCCAGGACGCGCCCGCACCCGCCGTGCAGCCGCACGTGGTCCGCGACGCGACGCCGGCGCATTACGTTTCGGAAAAGGGCGCTTACACCGTCACCGAGCTGGTGACCGGGCTGGAACACCCGTGGGCGCTGGCGTTCCTGCCCGAGGGCGGCATCCTGATTACCGAACGCCCGGGCCGGCTGCGCCGCATCGGCGCGGACGGCGAGGTGTCCGCGCCCATCGGCGGACTGCCCGACATCTTCGTGGACGGCCAGGCCGGGCTGCTGGACGTGGCGCTGTCGCCGCAGTTCGCGCGCGAGCCGTGGGTCTACCTGGCGTTCGCCGAGCCGACCTTCCGTGGCAACAAGGCCGGCACCGCGGTGGCGCGCGGAAGGCTGGAGGGCGACCAGCTCAAGGACGTGGAGGTGGTGTACCGGCAGGAACCCAAGCTCTCGCACGGCACCCATGTCGGCGCGCGGCTGGTGTTCGACGACGCCGGCCACCTGTTCGTCACCCAGGGCGACAACCGGGTGGCCGCCGCCGCCGCGCAGGAACTGGACAAGCTGCAGGGCAAGGTGGTGCGGATCTGGCCGGACGGGCGCATCCCGGACGACAACCCGTTCGTGGGCAAGGCCGGCGCGCGCCCGGAAATCTGGTCCTACGGCCACCGCAACATGCAGGGCGCGGCGCTGCACCCGGTCACCCGCGCGCTGTGGACCAGCGAGCATGGCCCGCAGGGCGGCGACGAGATCAACCTGCCGCGACCGGGCGCCAACTACGGCTGGCCACTGGCCACCCATGGCATCGACTACAGCGGCAAGCCGGTGGAAGGCGCGCGCGGGCGCAGCGTGCCGGGGATGGAGGATCCGCATTACGTCTGGGAGAAATCGCCGGCGGTCAGCGGCATGGCGTTCTATACCGGCGGCCTGTTCCCGCAGTGGCGGGGCAACCTGTTCCTGGGCGCGCTGGCGGCCAAGGAATTGATCCGGCTGGAACTGGACGCGACAAGGTGGTGCACGAGGAGCGCCTGCTGGGCGAACGCGGCCAGCGCATCCGCGACGTGCGCCAGGGACCGGACGGCGCGCTGTACGTGCTGGTGGACGCGCCGGACGGCAAGCTGTTGCGGATCGCGCCGCCGGCGGGCGTCGCGGGTGCGCCGGGCGGCTAGATCGCGGCGGCCACCGCCGGCGCCACCGCCATGGCGGGCTTGCGCGCGATGAAGTCCACGCTGGTGATGCAAAGCTGTTCCGGCGGAATGCCGGCGAACTGCGGGTGCACCGGCGTGGCCGCCAGTTGCCGCAGGCGCTCCGGGCGCGCGTTCGAGGTGTCCAGCACGATGGCGAAGCCGCAGTCGCGGGCGTCATCGACGAAGCGGTGCGCGCGCAGCCGGTTCTGGTACAGGAAGCGTTGTTCCAGCGTTGCCACTGGCGATCGGAATAGCGCAGGTAGTGCAATTGGTGAATCTCGCGATCCACGTAGGCGTAGTGGTCGCCGCAGTTGACCGAGTGGAACATGATGCCGCCGGCGCCAGGATCCGCATCGACTCGCGATACATCGCGCCGATGCTTCCGGCGGCACGTGTTCCAGCACGCTGTTGGAGAACACCACGTCGACCTCGCCGTCGGCCAGGGAGGTGCGGGTGGCGTC
>OFCY01000139.1_pt1 | contig 10621 bp, 12 predicted proteins | sample 1520981 | NCBI WGS metagenome assembly OFCY01 (sample SAMEA2532533, study PRJEB24079) | metagenome
CGGTAGAGCGTCGCCCTTACAAGGCGAGGGTCGGGGGTTCGAAACCCTCAGCACCCACCAAACCGGACCAACTGTTTCAGTTTCCGCGGAGTGGTAGTTCAGTCGGTTAGAATGCTGGCCTGTCAAGGTGGGAGGTCGCGGGTTCGAGTCCCGTCCACTCCGCCACGAACATGAAAAAACCCCTGAGAAGTCTAGGGGTTTTTTTGTTGTCCGACGATTGCGGGGAGCGGTGTCGATGCGCCTGTTTCCAGCCATCGGATCGATGCTGGCGATGTGGAGCGGGTGCCGTGGTCGAGCGCCGTTTCATTGTCGCGGATGTCCGACTTGTTTGAGGTCCCGTCAGTCCGACCGGATGATGCGCGGTACTCGCGCCCCTGCAAATCGATGTAGAACTCACGGCCTCCGGTACGCACACGCGCGAGTCCGTCGCGGAACCTGAACTCGCCCTCATACCGGAACGGGATGACCGGTTGTCCGCGCGTATCGAGGGCTCCCCATTGCTTTTGCCCGTTGCTGACCGCGATCAGGCTCTCTCCCCAATGCGAAACATCGCCCAGGCCGCAGTGGAGCTCTGCCCCCGCGTGATCGAGGAGGCACCGGGTGCCGTCGTCGCGCCGCACGGCCAACAGACGGCGCGGCAGATAAGGGGAGGTGTACGCCAGGTATTCGAAGCTTGGCCGATCCGCGGTCACGACCTCCACGTTGCGCGCCGCATCCAGGATGCCCCAGCCTCCCGCGCGGTGGACCACGAAAAGGTTGTCGGACCGATATCGCAGATCGTCATAGATGCCGAACGGGACGATTTGCCCGCCATCATCACCGAGCACGCCGATGCTCTTGCCGTCGGGGGCCCGCACGACACGAAGTTTCCGGGAATCCGGCGACGGCTCCCGGATGTGCCTGGACGCCACGTCATACCGATCCGGATAGTCGCCGCCGCAGGATCGTGTGTGGCCGTCCGGAGAGATGAGATAACACTTCCGGCTTCCCGCGGAATGAAGGGGATTCAGATCGACGAATCCCCTTCGGGTCGACGGTTTGACGATGGCGGCCCAGGCCTCGCCGTCCCTGAATGGCCTGGCTTCGGTGAAACGCGGGCGCACGATCCAGCGGCCCCGGAGATCGATATAGCCCCATTTTCCATCCGATTTCACCGCGGCCCGGCCTTCGGTAAACGGCTGCGCATCCTCGAAGGTTTTCGGGAACGGTGTCTGCCCGCGAGCATCGACAAAACCAAACCGGCCATCGGCATGAAGGTAGGGGATGAAGGAAGTCGCGGCGTTCGCCGGATGTCCGGTCTGGGCGGCGCCATCGGCGGAATGACCGGAGGCGATCATCGAGATGGGCAGGAGTAGCCAGGTGAGCAGTCGAAGCAGGCGAGAGGGCGGCATGACACAAATGCAATGGCAGCGCGAGCAGGGAGGGATTCTATCGGGATGAATCCGCAGCGCCTTTGCTTTATTCGTTCTCAAAAGCCAACGGATGACTGTCGGTCTTGTCGAGGAATCTTTTTTTGCCCATGCAGGGAGGAAAGCGGGCGAGCGAACCCGGCCCGTTCCGTTGCGACGCACGTGAACGTCGTGGGCCTGCGAGAGAGGGCAGGTGCGCCACGATGTCCGGGTCCGGACGGCAGGGGAGCGATGACGATCACTCCCCGAACGAAGGAGGTCTGGCCGATCTTTCGCCGGGGAGGCGCGACAGGAATGTTGAACGCACGCCGGCGAGCTGCGACCGCCGTTGCCGGAGCATTCCGGCCAGGCTGGTAGGGAAGCGCGGCGGAAGCAAGCCGCGGTGCCCCGTGGACGGCGGGCAGCCGCGGGCGCGGAGAGGCGGCGGACCTTGGGCACGGCGCCAATGCGGGGGGCCGAACCTGAAAAATCTGTTCGGCCGGTCTGGCACAATTCCCGGAAGCCCCGTACAATGGCCGTCTGAGCGCGGAGTGGTAGTTCAGTCGGTTAGAATGCTGGCCTGTCACGCCGGAGGTCGCGGGTTCGAGTCCCGTCCACTCCGCCATTTATCCCGGAAAGCCCGCGAAAGCGGGCTTTCTGCTTTCCGAGGATCGCTGCCCGCGGCCGCGGATGAACGGGCGAGGGTGGCACGCCCGGGTTGCGGCGAACCATCGCGAAGCGCGGTAAACTGCCGGGCTACTGAAATCGAGCCACGCATCGATGCTGCAAAAACTCCGCGATAAGACATCCGGGTGGATCGCCACCCTCATCTTGGGCCTGCTGATCATCCCGTTCGCCTTTGTCGGCGTGAACGAGTACATGACCGGCGGCACGGCCAACGATGTCGCGACCGTCGAGGCGCCGCCCACCTGGTGGAAGTCCGCGCCGGACTGGTGGCCGGTGTCCAGGCTGTGGCAGCGCAAGGAAATCACCGTCGACGAGTTCCGCACGACCTTCGAGGCCGCGCGCCAGCAGCAGCGTCAGGCGCTGGGCGAGAACTTCGATGCGCGCGAGTTCGAGAGCAAGGAAAACAAGCTCAAGATCCTCGAGCAGCTGATCAACCAGCGCGTGCTGGCATTGGCTTCCGAGCGCGCGGGCGTGGTCATTGGCAACGCCGCACTGAACCAGGCGATCGCCGCGGAGCCGGCCTTCCAGGTCGACGGCAAGTTCAATGCCGAGCGCTACCAACTGGTGCTGGCCTCTCAGGTGCCGGCGATGTCGCCGCTGAAGTTCGAGGAACAGGAACGCGAGCGCCTGAAGATGATGGTGATGCCCGAAGGCATCGGCACCTCCGATTTCGTCACCCAGGGCGAGCTGGATCGGCTGTTCAAGCTGCTGGCGCAGACCCGCGACGTGGGCCTGGCGCTGGTGCCGCCGGCCGCGCCGGATACCGCGCCGGTTTCCGACGCCGACATCCAGAAGTGGTACGACGGCCACAAGGCCGAATACCGCCAGCCGGAAACGGTCTCGCTGGAGTACGTCGAGGTCAATGGCGCGACCCTGCCGGGCGCCGCGGCGCCGGACGAGGCGACCCTGCGCAAGCGCTATGAAACCGAGAAGAACCGTTTCGTGGCGCCGGAACAGCGCGTGGTGTCGCACATCCTGATCGGTGCGCCGGCCGGTGCCGACGCCGCGACCCTGAAGAAGGCCGAGGACAAGGCCGCCGCGCTGGCCGCGCAGGCCAAACAGGGCGCCGACTTCGCCGCGCTGGCCAAGGCCAATTCGGAAGACCCAGGTTCCAAGGACACCGGCGGCCTGCTGCCGGCGTTCGCGCGTGACGGATCGATGGTCAAGCCGTTCGAGGACGCCGCGTTCGCCATGCAGGCCGGCGAGATCCGGGGGCCGGTCAAGAGCGATTTCGGCTATCACGTGCTGAAGCTCAACGAGATCAAGCCGGGCCAGGGCAAGAGCTTCGAGGAAGTCCGCGACGAACTCGCCCGCGAGCAGGCCGCGCCGATTCCGAGCGTGCCTACAACGAACTGGCCGGCAAGCTCGTCAACGAAGTGCTGAAGAACCCCACCGTGCTGGAACCGGCCGCGAAGGCCGTCGGCCTGCCGGTGCAGAAAATCGGGCCGTTCTCGCGTGCCAACGCCAGCGGCATCGCCGCGAATCCGGCGGTGCTGCGCAGTGCGTTCTCCGATGCGCTGGTGCAGGACGGCACGGTCAGCGATCCGATCGAGATCGCGCCCAGCCACAGCGTGGTGATCCGCGTGGTTGGCCACACGCCCGAGCAGCCGCAGCCGCTGGCCAAGGTCCGCGACGCGGTGATCGCCGCGATCCGCGCCGATCGCCAGGAGAAGGCCGCCGCCGCCACCGCCGACGCGGTGCTGGCGCGCATCGCCAAGGGCGAGACGCTGCACCAATTGCCACCGCCGACAAGCTCCAGTTCAATGAAATGCCGGGCATGCCGCGCGGCATGCCGGTGCCGACCGCGGAAGGGAAAGAAAGGGATCTTCGCGGTGCCGCGTCCGGCCGCGGGCGAAGCGTCGACCGGCAAGATCGCGCTGGTGGCGGTGCGTTCGCCGTCGTTCGCGGTCGACCAACGGTCACCGACGGCGATGCCGCGCAGGTGCCGGCCGAGCAGCGTGATGGCATGAAGCAGCAGCTGATGCAGCTGGGTGGCGGCGTCGCCACCCAGGGTTTCATCGACAGCATGCGCAAGCAGTACAAGGTCACCGTGATGGAAGATCGCCTGTAAGGTGTTCGACCGAAGCGGTGAAGAAAAAAGCCCGGCGAATGCCGGGCTTTTTTTCATGGGGCCAATGGCCGCCGCATCACGTTGGCGCGCGCCGGCATGCCGGCCATCGCGACGATCTGCGCGGGGGCCAGGCGCTCGAATCCCATCTTTGCGTAGACCGGGACAAGCGCGTCCGAACATTCCAAGGTACAGATGGTCGGAAAGAGCGCGGATATGCCACGCCCCCAAGGCCGCCGAGACCGTCGCGTTCACCAGCCGCAGGCCGATGCCCTGCCGTTGGTGGCGCGGACTGACGACCAGGCAGCCGACGTAGGGGCGCGGCAGGCGCTCCCATAGCGCGCGTCCTTGCGGGGAAGGCGGCAGTACCAGCGTGGTGATGTATCCGATCACCGAACCGGCCTGCCCGGCCACGTGGTTCAGGACAAAACTGTCATCGAAGCCGAGGTTGTCCGCATAGCGGTACGGCTCGTTGGGCAGGGCCTCGTCGAGCAGCCGTGCGACGGCGGAATGGTCGCGCAGTTCCGCGCGCCGTACCGCGAACGTGGATGAAGCGTGGTGCGGATCGGGATTTCCGGGCGGTGGCGTCGCTTCCATGCGGGTTGCCGCTTCAGGGCCGGCTTTCGTCCAGTGCCAGCACCATGCCCGGGCGCAGGATGGCGTCGGACTTCAGGCCATTGCGCGACAGCAACTGCTGCGGCTTGAGGCCGTAGCGCCGTGCGATGGTCCAGGCGGATTCGCCGGCGCGAACGGTGTGCGACCGCCTCGATGCGCTGGCGACGGCGGTGTCCCGCGACGGTGACGGAGCACCCGCGGCGCCGATGCCGGCGGCGGACGGGCCGGGCGCCGGCTCCGCTTCGACCGACGCGTCGGCGAGCCGGGGCGAGGATGCCATCGTCGCGACGTGCCCGGGGGAGTTGGGGGCCAGAATCCTGACCGGCTTGTCCAGGCGCGGAACACCCTTGCCCAGGGCGGATTCAGGCGCTTGAGCAGGGCGCTGTCGTGACCGTTGGCGTCCGCCCAGCGCTCCAGGCTGGCGGCATCGCGGGGCAAGGCGTGCGCTGACAGGCGAGGCACTGGACGGTCCAGCCGTTTCACCCATTCGCCGCGATCGTCGGCCTGTTCGAAGATGCAGGCCAACGCATGCAGCTTTTCGACGTAGGCGTAGGTGATGCTGGACAGCCCGGGCGAGCTCACCCTACACCCGTTCTGCGCATTCATGCCGGCGCGGCGCATCGATTGCAGCACGCGGTACTCGCCGGCGTTGTAGGCCATCACCGCCAACCGCCAATCACCGCCGAACATGCCGTGCAGGGTCTTGAGATAGCGCACGGCGGCCTGGGTGGAATCCACCGGCGAGAGCCGGCCGTCGTAGCTTTCGCGCACCGGCACACCATGGTTCCGTGCGGTGATGCCGATGAACTGCCACAGGCCCGCGGGGCCGCTGGCATTGCGCGCGCCGGGCTTGTAGCCGCTTTCCACGAACGGGATGAGTGCGAACTCGGTGGGCAGGTGGGCCTCGCGCAGCGCATCCACGACGTAGCCGAACAGCGGCAGCACGTCGTCGGATTTGACCAGTTGGCTCGGCGCGTGGGCGAAGTGCTTTTTCCAGCGTGGGCCGGTGGCGGCGGCATCGCATTGCGGTTCGGCGAGTCCGGCGCGGAAACGCTGGTAGATCTCCAGCCCGCTTTCCTGCTGGCTGGGCGGCACCGTGACCAGTTCGACCGGGGGCGCCGAAGGCTGGCTTGCCCGTGCCGGCGCCAGTGCCAGACCCAGGCCGGCGCTGCAGGCCAGCACGAGCAGGCCGGTGCGCAGGGGGCCAGGAAGCGGGCCGCGCCGGTTCATGCGCGGAACTGGTCCTTCCAGCGCCGCAATTCGGCGAAGGTCTCGACCCGGTCGGCGGGCGCGCGGCCCAGTCGGTGCGCCACGGCCGCGCGCACGGCCTCGCTGTCCACCCGCAGGAACGGGTTGGTCGCGGTTTCCTGGGCCAGGGTCGACGGCAGGGTCGGACGGCCGGCTTGGCGCATGGCGTGGACTTCCTCGGTTCTGCGACGCAACGCCTCGTTGGCGGGATCCACCGTGCGGGCGAACGCGGCATTGGCCAGGGTGTACTCGTGGCCGCAGCAGACGGCGGTCGAGCCGGGCAGGGCGGCCAGGCGGTCCAGCGAGCCCAGCATCTGGGACGGCGTACCTTCGAACATCCGCCCACAGCCCAGGCTGAACAAGGTGTCGCCGCAGAAAAGGTGGGCCTGGTCCTGGCCTCCGCCCAGATAGGCGATATGGCTGCGGGTATGGCCGGGCACGGCCAGCACCTCCAGACGCCAGTTCTTCAGCGCCACGCGGGCACCGTCGCCCACCCGCACGCAGTCGAACGGAATCCGCTCGTCTTCCGGTGCGTAGACCGGCAGGGTCGGCCAGCGCGCCCTGAGGGCCGCCACGCCGCCGATATGGTCGTTGTGGTGGTGGGTCAGCAGGACTGCCGCGGGCCACAGGCCCTGGTCGGCGGCGGCCAGCACCGGGGCGGCGTCGCCCGGGTCCACGATCAGCGCGTCGCCGTCGTCGTCGGCCAGCGCCCAGATGTAGTTGTCGTCGAAGGCAGGCAGGGCGGTCAGGCGCATGGGCGATGGGATTTGGGGAGGGACGCTGGAAGGGTCGGTCCACTACAATCCCGAACATGCCTGCCTTCGCATTCAGCCGTCAACCCGATGCCCCGGCATGGTTCGGTGCCGGACGCGGGCAGGCCCTGCTGGCGGCCGAGACCGTCGCCGCCGGCCAATGGCTGACGCTGCGGCCGGCGCAGCCGGCGCTATGGCTGTCCCCGGCCGCGACGCCGCGCCCGCCGCTCGTGCTCCATGGCTTCAGCCGGCAGTTGTGGCTGTGGCGGCATCCGGACGGCTTCAGTGGCGACCTGCGCTGCGAACTGCCGCTGCCGCTGCCCAGCGAGGCCTTCGGCAGCATCGTTGTCCAGCACGTGCCGGAGGCCGGGGAGGCGACCGACCTGCTGGGCGAGTGCGCGCGCGTGCTGGCGCCTGGCGGGCGCCTGCGCCTGTACACGCTCAATCCGGTCAGTCCCTATCGGTGGTGCTGGCGCGGCGCCGCCCTGCGGGTCCACGACGCCACCGGCTGGCAGGCGGCGCTCCGCCAGGCCGGTCTGTCTCCACTTCCCTCCGGGGTGGGCTACCACGGCCCGATGCTGCGCGGCGCGGCGATGGCCCCGCACCTTTCCTCCAACCGGCTCCGCGCGGTCTGCGTGCTGGAAGCCGAAAAACGCGTCGCCGCCCTGATTCCGCCCGCGCCGGCCCGGCGCCGCTGGAACACCGGCGCGGCGCACGCCTGAATCCACTGACGTACAGGAAGCAATGAAACAGATTTCCATCCACACCGACGGCTCCTGCCTGGGCAATCCCGGGCCCGGGGGCTGGGCCGCCCTGCTGCGCTACCAGAAGAAGGAGCGCGAACTTTCCGGCGGCGAAGCCCAGACCACCAACAACCGGATGGAGCTGATGGCGGCGATCGTCGCGCTGGAGACCCTCACCGAGGGATGCACGGTCGCGCTGTACATCGATTCCCAGTACGTGCGCCAGGGCATCACCGAATGGATGCCCAACTGGGTACGGCGCAACTGGAAGACCGCCGCCGGCGAGCCGGTCAAGAATCGCGACCTGTGGGAGCGCCTGCACGAAGCCACCCGGCGCCATCGCATCGAATGGCATTGGGTGAAGGGCCACAACGGCGATCCGGACAACGAACGCGTCGATCAACTGGCGCGCATGCAGGCGCTCAGGTTCCGAGACGGCGGCGCGGTAAAGTAGCCGCCATGAATCTTTCACCCGTGCTCGAAACCGAGCGCCTGCGCCTGTTCGAGCTGTCGGAGCATGCTCCCGGCGATACCGCCTTCGTGCTGGAGCTGCTCAACGACCCGGATTTCCTCCGCTACATCGGCGACCGCGGCGTGCACTCGCTGGCGCAGGCCGCCGACTACCTGCGCGACGGACCGGTGGCGAGCTACCGGCTCAACGGTTTCGGCCTGTATCGGGTGGAACGGCGCGAGGACGGCGCGGCGGTGGGCATGTGCGGGTTGATCAAACGGCCCCCGCTGGCGCATCCCGATCTCGGCTACGCCCTGTTGCCGCGTTTTCGTGGCCATGGCTACGTGGCCGAGGCCGCGCAGGCGGTGCTCGCGGCGGCCCGCGAACAGGACATCGCCACCGTGCTGGCGGTGGTGGACCCGGACAATGCGGCCTCGATCCGGACCCTGCAGGGCCTGGATTTCGAGTACCGTGAAATGGTCCGGCTGGCGGCGGACGACATTGAACTGAAGTTGTTCGCCAGGCAATCAGACAAGCAATAGGCAAAACAGACGCATGCGACAGATCATCCTCGACACCGAAACCACCGGCCTGGAATGGAAGAAGGGCAACCGCATCGTGGAAATCGGTTGCGTCGAACTGCTCGAACGCCGGCCCACCGGCCGCACCTACCACCAGTACATCCATCCGCAGCGCGAGTTCGAGCAGGGCGCGGCGGAGGTCACCGGCCTGAGCCTGGATTTCCTGTCGGACAAGCCGCTGTTCGCGCAGATTGCCGACGAGTTCCTCGCCTTCATCGACGGCGCGGAACTGATCATCCACAACGCCGCGTTCGACGTGGGCTTCCTCGACTACGAGCTGTCGTTGCTGGGCGAACAGTACGGACGCCTGCAGGACCGGGTGACCGTGGAGGACTCGTTGCTGCTGGCGCGCCAGCGCTTCCCGGGACAGCGCAATTCGCTGGATGCGCTGTGCAAGCGCCTGGGCGTGGACAACACCCATCGCCAGTTGCACGGCGCGCTGCTCGACGCCCAGTTGCTCTGCGACGTCTATCTCGCACTGACCGCCGGCCGAGCGGGAAAGTCGGCGTTCTACCTCCTTAATGAGTCGAGTTCCGGCGCGGTGGTGGTGGCGGCTGACTTCAGCGGCCTGGCCAGTGGCCCGCGCCCGCGCGTGCAGATCGGCGAGGCGGAACAGGCCGCGCACGAGGCGCGCCTGGAAAAACTGCGCAAGAAGGCCGGCAAGGCGCTGTGGGACGAGCTCGACGCTCCGGCCATGGCCGAAACCGCCATCGCCTGAACTCCAGGGCGGAGCAGCGCGATACCTTGTCGCGCCGAGCTTGCCCGGCGAATCGGGGTGGAAGATCCGGGGGCAGGCGGAGCAAGCTCCGCTCTACGTCAGTGGCAGCGCACCAGGATGGCGGTGACGTTGTCCGAACCGCCGCCATCGAGGGCCGCGGCGATCAGGCAGTCCACGCATTCCTGCGCGCTGCAGTCGGACAGGCGCAGGGTGTCGGCGATGCTGCGATCGTCCACTTCCTCGGTCAGCCCGTCGCTGCACAGGAGCAACTGCATGCCCGGGCGCAGTTCGCCGGTAAGGGTTTCCACGTTGAGATGGGTCGGATCGGTCACGCCCAGCGCCTGGGTCACCACGTTGCGGTGCGGATGCGAGCGTGCCTGTTCGCTGGTCAGCGAACCCTGGGCGATCAGTTCCTGCACGTAGCTGTGGTCCTGGCTCAGCTGGGCCAGTTGGCCGTCGCGCCACAGGTAGGCGCGGCTGTCGCCGACCCAGGCCACCTCGAAACGATTGCCCTGGACCCGCGCGGCGACCACCGTGGTGCCCATCGGCAGGGTGTCGTTGCGGCGCCGGGAGGTGCGGATGATTTCCTCGTCGGCGATGCGGATGGCCTGATGCAGCGGCGTGCCGTCGCGGATTTCGCGCACGATGGTCTCGCGCGCCAGCGCGCTGGCCACCTCGCCGCAGGCGTGCCCCCCCATGCCATCGGCCACCAACCACAGTCCCAGCTCGCTGTCGCCGTAGTAGGTGTCCTCGTTCAGCTCCCTTCTGAGGCCTACGTGGGTGATGTGCCCGAATTCGATCATTGACGTCCTGATGGTGGAAGCGTGGGAGGGAAGTTTCCCTGCTGGTTGATACGGAATGATCCGGGCGAAACGGACAGCGGGCAAGCAAAAGCGAGCCCGGGAGAGTTTTCGTTCAGTGGGAAACGACGAATCCGGCCGGAATCTTCAGCTCCGGCTTGTCGGCGGAAGGCCCGACCCGTATCATTCACGCCCCCGGCCACGCGCCGGGGACCACCGGAGAGGTGGCAGAGTGGTTGAATGTACCTGACTCGAAATCAGGCATACGTTAATAGCGTATCGGGGGTTCGAATCCCCCCCTCTCCGCCAGATACGCAAGGGCCCCCGCAAGGGGGCTTTTGCGTATCTGGCGGAGTGCGGGGATCTGGAGAGAACCCCGACGGGTTCGACAGAACGGCGCAGCCGTTCTGCACGGCGAAGCCGCCCGCAGGGCGAGGCACGCAGTGGTGAGTGAACTCCCCCCTCTCCGACCTGTGCAACGGGGCCCCCCGCGAAGGGGGGTCTTTTTGCGTTAGTCTGGCGGAGTCGCGGGGATCGTAGGAGACGAACCCCGGACGGGTTCGACAGGAA
>OFCY01000140.1_pt1 | contig 10509 bp, 10 predicted proteins | sample 1520981 | NCBI WGS metagenome assembly OFCY01 (sample SAMEA2532533, study PRJEB24079) | metagenome
GAGATCGGCCGGCTGAACGGCATCTACCGCAAGCTGCTGACCGGCGCCGGCGCCGCCATGGTCGACGCCCGGGCGACGCTGGTCGACGCGCATACGATTCAGATTGGGGGCGATGTCGGCGGCAAGCGCGTCACCGCCGACCGCATCCTGGTGGCGACCGGCGGCTGGCCGGTGCTGCCGGACAAGCCCGGCGTCCGCGAGCACGCCTTCACCTCGAACGAGGCCTTTCATCTGGAGCGGATGCCGCAGCGCGTGGTGATCGTCGGCGGCGGCTATATCGCGGTGGAGTTCGCCGGCATCTTCCACGGCCTGGGCGCCGAGGTGACGCTGGTGCATCGCGGCGACATGGTGCTGCGCGGCTTCGACGACGACCTGCGCGTCCATCTCGCCACCGAGATGGGCAAGGCCGGGGTCAATCTGCGCCTGGGCTGCCAGGTCGAGGGCATCGCCAAGATCGAGCTGGTCGGGCTCGAGGATCCCGAGCTGCGCGTGCTCGTAGATCCGATCCAAGCCAAGGCCCACGGCGTGGGGCTCGACGCGATCATGGCCGCGATCGAGCGACGCAACGTCGCCAGCACCGGCGGCGTGTCGATCACGATCACGCGGTCGGTATAGCGCTTGGCGAGATCGGTCATCAGCGAGGCCATCCGATGGCTGGCCAACAGCTCGGTGGCGCGCGCCGTCGGCGTTCCCGCCGGCAGCAGCGTCAGGTTCGGGACGTTCTCGCAGCGCATCAGCACGTCGGAAAGATCGAGCTGCGGATCGTTCAGGAGATCGGTCAGGCCGAACTTCGCCTCCGGCACGCCGATGGCGATATCGCAGCAAGCCACCAGACCGACGCCGCCGCCGAACGCGGCGCCATGCACGCGTGCGACGGTCGGACGCGGCAGTTCGTCCAGCGTGCGCATCAGCCGCGCCAGCGCCAGCGCGTCCTCGCGGTTCTCGGCTTCGCCGGCGGCGGCCATGCCGCGCATCCAGTTCAGATCGGCCCCGGCCGAGAATGAGGCGCCAGCCCCCTCCAGCACCACCACCCGGACATTGGGGTTGGCTCCAGCCCCTTCCAGTTCACGGGTCAGCTGCGCGATCAGGCCGGCGTCGAACGCGTTGTGCAGTTCCGGGCGGTTCAGCCGCAGCCGCAACACGCCATCTTCCAGATGGCTGGCCAGCGCCGGTGCGTGCGGCTCCGTCATGTCTGCTCCTCCCGAAAGCGGCAAATGATAGCCCCTGCGCCGATTTTGGCCTTCGTGCGCTGCGGCGATGCTACAATGAGAATAGTTCGCATTTGAGAGTCGCCGCGTGATGCTGACCGAATTGCCTCCCCGGACCCTGGCCATCGTCGAATCGGTCGACGACAGCCACCCCAACGACAACATCGCCCGCCGCCTGCGCGAGCTGGGATTTGTCGATGGCGAGGAGGTGCAGATCGTCGCCAAGGGACCGCTGGGCGCCGAGCCGCTGCTGGTGCAGGTGGGCTTCACCCGCTTCGCCCTGCGTCGCAGCGAGGCCGCGCGGATCCGGGTCCGTCCGGCGGGAGCGGCGGCATGAGCGCACAGCCGCTGCGGCTGGCCCTGGTCGGCAACCCGAACTGCGGCAAGACCGCGCTGTTCAACCAGCTGACCGGCAGCCGCCAGAAGGTCGCCAACTACGCGGGCGTGACCGTCGAGCGCAAGGAAGGGCGCCTGCACACCGCGTCGGGACGCAGCTACGCGCTGCTGGATCTGCCCGGCGCCTACAGCCTGCATGCCGCCAGCCTGGACGAGGCGGTCACCCGCGATTTCTGCCGCGGTTTCCTGCCCGGTGAAGCGCCGCCGGACGTACTGGTGTGCGTGGTCGATGCCACCAACCTGCGCCTGCACCTGCGCTTCGCGCTGGAAGTGCGCGAACTCGACAAGCCGATGATCCTGGCGGTCAACATGATGGACGCCGCACGCCGCCGCGGCATCCGCGTGGATCTGGAAGCGCTGTCGCGCGAACTCGGCGTACCAGTGGTTGAAACGGTGGCGGTCAAGCACAACGGCGCGCGCGCGCTGGTCGAGCAGATTGAGCACATGGCCGATGCGCCGCATCCACCGAAGCACCGGCTGGGCGGCGACGCCGACCTGCATGGGGAGACGCGCCGGCTGCTGTCGCTGGCGGTGGACATGCCGGAACGTACCGCCAGGGTGGACGACGCGCTGGATCGCTGGTTGCTGCATCCGGTGATCGGCTTCGTCGCGCTGATCGTGGTGATGTTCCTGATCTTCCAGGCGGTCTACGCCTGGGCCACGCCGTTGATGGATCTGATCGAAGCGGGGACGGGCGCGCTGGGCGAATGGGTGGGCGGCACGCTGCCGGAAGGTCCGCTCAACAGCCTGCTCGTGGACGGCATCATCGCCGGCGTCGGCGGCGTGATCGTGTTCCTGCCGCAGATCCTGATCCTGTTCGCCTTCATCCTGGCACTGGAGGAATCCGGTTACCTGCCGCGCGCGGCGTTCCTGCTGGATCGGATGATGGCTTCGGCTGGCCTGTCGGGTCGGTCCTTCATCCCGCTGCTGTCGAGCTTCGCCTGCGCCATCCCCGGCATCATGGCGACCCGCTCGATCCAGGATCCGCGCGATCGCCTGGCGACGATCCTGGTCGCGCCGCTGATGACCTGTTCGGCGCACCCTTCCGGTGTACGCGCTGCTGATTGGCGCGTTCGTGCCGGAAAAGAAGATCGGCATGTTCAACCAGCAGGGCCTGGTCCTGTTCGGCCTGTATGCGGCGGGCATCCTCAGCGCGCTGCTGGTGGCCTGGGTAATGAAGAAGTGGCGCCGCGACAAGAGCGAGCATCCGCTGATGCTGGAACTGCCGTCCTATCGCATCCCCCATCCGCGCGATCTCGCGATCGGCCTGTGGGAGCGCGCCTGGATCTTCCTGCGCCGGGTCGGCGGCATCATCCTGGCGATGACCATCCTGCTGTGGGTGCTGCTGAACTTCCCGGCGCCACCGGCCGAGGCGATCGGGCCGGCCATCGACTACAGTTTTGCCGGTCGCATCGGCCACGCGATGGCGGTGTTCTTCGCCCCGCTGGGCTTCAACTGGCAGATCTGCATTGCGCTGATTCCCGGCATGGCCGCTCGCGAGGTGGCGGTGGCGTCGCTGGCCACCGTCTACGCGCTGTCGGCCGCCGACGACGACGCGGCCGCGCAGGCGCTGTCGCCGCTGATCAGCGATGGCTGGTCGCTGGCGACCGCGCTGTCGCTGCTGGTCTGGTACATCTATGCACCCATGTGCCTGTCCACGCTGGCGACCATCAAGCGCGAGACCAACTCGTGGAAGCAGATGTCCTACGCGGCGTTCTACCTGTTCGCGATGGCCTACGTGGCCTCGCTGCTGACCTACCAGATCGCCAGGGCACTGGGAGCGGGCTGACATGGACGGCTCGCTGATCCTGCAATACGCCATCATCGGCCTGCTGGTGCTGGTCAGCGTGTGGGTGGTGCTGAAGAAACAGTTTCCGGGCACGCTGCGCAAGACGAGGGTGGCACTGGCCCTGCCGCTGCTGCGCGAGGGCCGTCCGGGCTGGTTGCATGCGCTGGGACGCTGGATTGCGCCGGAGCCGCGCGGTTCCGGTGGCGGCGATGGTTGCGGCGGCTGCAACAGCTGCGGGCCATCGTCGAAGGTCTGACCGCCTACAGCACCCGCGCCAGCACCCAGCCGACGAAGAAGCCGTACGACGCCAGCGTGGTCCAGCCGTTGCCCGCGGCGGCGGACAATGGAATCCGCTGGCTGCGCGCGTAGAGGCCATCAAACAATGCCAGTCCCAGCGGGACCATGGCGAAGCCGACCGCCCCGGCCGACCACAGTTCGGGAAGCGTGCCGGGCAGCAAGGGCTGCATGGCGATGCCGCCCAGCAGGAATCGCAAGGCATCGAAGCTGCGTCGCCAGTGAATCAGGGCGGCGGGAACGACCAGCGGGTACGCCAGCCAGCCCACTCCGGACACCGCCGCCAGGACCAGGCCCATCACCGCCAGCAACACCGGTATCAGTGCGCGCCGGTTTTCGTTGGCGGAACCGTTGTCGCCCAAGCTGACCGCGTGCAGCCACACCATCAGGCGCCATCCGCCCTGGATGGCCAGCGCAGCGCCACCGACCACCAGCGCCGTCTGCAGGGCAGGGCGCGATTGCGCGAACACCACCGGGGCGAGCAGATAGCCCAGCAGCGCCAGCAGGATGGCGCGCACCAGCATCGGCCACCAGCGCCAGATGCCGAGATAGTCCTTGCGGGCCAGTTGCCGGAAGAACCGATCCTGGCCCGGGTCAATGCCATCCGGCAGATCGCCGTAGTCCTCGCTCAGGCGCTGCGACAGTCGGGCGACGCGCGCGGACATGCCCGGCACGCAGGCGATGGCCAGCGCCTGCGGCCAGCGGAAGGGGCGCTTGAGCTGGCGGATCGCCAGCGGGCGGGGTTCGTCGTAGCGGGAGGTCTGCTCCTGCTCGATCGCCCAGCGCACCGCCATCCGTTGCGCCAGCCAGTAGTCCTGCTGGCCGAAGAAGGTCTCCAGCGTGGACAGGTTCGCGGGCGGAATCGCGATGCCGTCGTAACCCAGGCGCTGGAACAGCGCGTCGCCGACCGACTGCTTCAGTTCCAACTGGTAGAGATCATCGTGCGCGGCCAACCAGGCCGACAGTGCGGCGGGAGGCGTGCCGCGTGCCCGTTGCACGATTTCCGTGAAAAAACCATCGAAGTCGAAGCGTTGCGTGGTCGCGTCCGCCACCGCGGAGGCCGCCGCCGCGGCGGCCGCGCTGGCGACAGGCGGTGGCAGGTGCGGCGTGCGCCCCGAGATCAGCGCGTCCAGTTGTTCGGCGTCGAGCAGGATGGTGTGCGCGCTCTCGGCATCCGCGAGCAGATCCGCTTCTTCGTGCCCCTGCGCCTGCCCGGTTTCCCAATCTAACCCATCGTCGACCGTGGCTTCCCCGAGGTGATCGGTGTCGTCCTCCTCTGCCTCCCAGGCGATCGCCATCGCCCGCTGCCGGCAATGCTGGAGGGCTTCCTGGTAGGCCTCGTGCAGGCGCTGGAAGCCTTCCGGATCGTCATCGGGCCGGGTGACCTTAGGTGGTGCGCGTAGGCACGCTTGATCGTGCTTCGTCCGTCGCGGGGAACGCCCAGCAGATCGAACGGAGCCATCTCAGGCCTGCGACTCGATGTGCTGGAGCATGGCGGCGAAATGGCTGCGGTGTTCGCGGATCACATCCGGATCCTGGCTGTCGAGCGCGCCGCGGAAGCGCACCAGCGCATCCTGCAGATCGCCGCGCGCCCACAGCAGTTCCTCGTACAGGCGCTCGGCACGGGCGATCAGGCTGAGGTTCTCCTGCTGGTCGCGCGGATGGATCTTCAGCGCCGCCAGCGCCGCCAGGCGTTCGCGAATCTCGGTCTGCGAGAGGATGCCCGGATTCTGCTCAAGGATGACCTCGTGGGTCTCGCCGGTCGCGACCACGGTGGCCTCGACCTGGAGCAGGCCGTTGACGTCGTAGGTGAAGCGGATGTCGACCGGGTTTTCATGCGACGCCTTGGCCGGCACCGCCACGCTGATCTTGCCCAGCCGCACGTTGTGCTCCACCCGCGGGCTTTCGCCCTGGAAGATTTCGAACTCCACCTGCCGTTGCCAGTCCTGCAGTGGCTGGTAGCGCTCGACCCGGCTGACCGGCACCGTGCTGTTGCGGTGGATGATCGGCGAGAAGATGCCGCTGGTGACCTGGCCGTTGGCGCCTTGCTGGCTGGTGCCCACGCCGAGGGTGTGCGGGCAGACGTCGGTGAGGATCACTTCCTCCAGCTTCTCGTCGCGGGCCTTCATGCCGGCCGCGATCGCCGCGCCCACCGCGATGGCTTCGTCGGGATTGATATGGCGCAGCGGCAGCCGGCCGAACATGCGCGATACCAGCCGCGCGGTCAGCGGCATGCGCGAGGCGCCGCCGACCAGCACGATGTCGTCCAGCTGTGCGGGCGTCAGCCGGGCGTCGCGCATGGCGCGTTCCAGCGGCGCGCGCAGGCGCTGCACCAGCGGTTCGCAGATGCGGGCGAAGCGGGGTTCGTCCAGCTGCCAGCTGCGTGCCTGCCCGGCCAGCGTCAGTTCGACGGCATGTTCCGTGGCCGACGCCTGCGAAAGCTCGCGCTTGAGCAGTTCCAGCCGGCGCAGCAACTGCGCCGATTCGGCCGGTTGCAGGGTGCCCGCGGCGATGCCGAGATCCTGCAGGCAGGCATCGCGCAGCGCATGCAGGAAATCCTCGCCGCCGAGGAAGTTGTCGCCGGCGCTGGCGTGCACTTCCATCACGCCTTCGAACATTTCCAGGATCGACACGTCGAAGGTGCCGCCGCCCAGATCGAACACCAGGAAGCGTCCGCCGCCTTCGCGCTGCTGCAGGCCGTAGGCCAGCGCCGCCGCGGTGGGTTCGTTGATCAGCCGTTCGACCTTGATGCCGGCCAGCTCGCCGGCGATGCGGGTCGCCTTGCGCTGGGCGTCGCCGAAGTAGGCGGGCACGCTGATGACGGCTTCGCCGACCTTGTGGCCCAGGTGCGCCTCGGCGTCGGCGATCAGCGCGCGCAACACCAGTGCGGACAGTTCCTCCGGCCGGAAGGAATGCTTGCCGAGCCGGGTGACCCGATCGGTGCCCATCCAGCGCTTGAAATGCGCCACGCTGGATTGCGGATGGGTGATCAGGCGCTCGCGCGCGGCTTGCCCGACCAGCACCGTGTCCTGGCCATCCACGCTGACCACCGATGGCGTCAGGTAGCTGTTCAGCGCATTCGGAATCAGCTGCGGTCCCTGTTCGCCATACACGCCCACCAGCGAATGGGTGGTCCCCAGATCAATGCCGACAATCATTCAGTCCCCTTGGATTATTCCCTGCATCGGCGATCAGTGTAAGGGCAGGGAAGCAGCGGCGGGTACCCGGAGGGCGCGGCGCGGACGCGCGCAGGCGGTCTCAGCGGCGCGGCCCGCGGCCGCCCGGCCGCGGGAACATCTCCACGCTCAGGGTGAAGGTGCGCTGCTCGCCGGGCTGCATCGCGCCCACGCCGACCACCTGGCGGGTGACTTCCTCGCCACGATCGTTGCGGATGCTCATCACCACCGAGTACTCCCAGGGACCGCCATCGGCGGGATGGCGGACGCTGCCCTCCACCTTCAGCGGCACCACCGTCTGCGCCGTGCGCGCGGCCGCCAGCGACGCCTCGTCGAAGCGCAGGTGGTGGCGGCACGCCGGGCAGACCGCGGCGCTTTCCAGGATGGTGGTCTTGCAGTGCGGGCAGGTACGGGTCGCCCCGGCCATCCCCGGGCGCGGGCTGCTCATGCCTCAGCCGGCGTCTGGACCGTTGGCCGCCTTGGCGGCGCGCGGCGCGGCCTTGTCCTCTTCCCAGCCGAAGTCGGCCTGCCCGCGCATCCGCGAACCGGCGGCGACGGTCAGCGAGCCGGCCTTGACGTCGCCGACCAGCACGCCGAGGCGAGCAGCTCACCCGCGAGCGGATTCGATGTTGCCCTCCAGCTCGCCGGCGATGATCACCTTCTTGGCGCGCACGCCGCCGTTCAATTTGGCGCCGTTCTCGATGGTGAGGTCGCCCTGCACGTTGACGTCGCCCTTGAACTTGCCGGCGATGCGGATGTGGCCCGTGCCCTCGATCTTGCCCTCGATGGTCAGGTCGGAGGCGATCAGCGATTCCTTGACCTCGCGCTCGGGAGCGGGGGCCGCGCGCATGCCCGGCGGGTTGCTGACGGTCGGGGAAAAATCCGCGGCCGCCGTGGCTTCGCGCGCAGGCGCGGGCGAGGGCTCCGGCGGCAGCGGAACGGCATCCTTCTTGGCGGGGCCTTGGTCTTTCCAGATGGACATAAAGCGGCAACTCCGGGCGATGTGAACGGCCGACTATCGCCGGTCGTCCGGGTCAAGGTTGTGACCGTCTTTGCCCATTGGTCGGTTCGTCGTGGTGATTCATGCAGGGGTCGGCGATGTGCAGGCCGTACTCACGCAGCTGAAGAGGGGCGGCGGATCGACGGGAGTGGTCAACGGCCGCCAGCCACGTCCAGGAAGGTGCCGCTGGTGTAGCTGGCTTCGCCCGAGAGGAGCCAAAGGATTGCCCGCGCGACTTCTTCGAGGGTGGGAGCCGCGCTTCATGGGCACGAACGCCTTGACCCGTTCCACCCGGTCCGGCTCGCCGCCGCTGGCATGCATGTCGGTATGGATGAACCCGGGACGCACCGCGTTGACCCGGATGCCGTCGGCGGCGACTTCCTGGGCCAGGCCGATCGTGAGCGTGTCCACCGCGCCCTTGGAGGCCGCGTAGTCGATGTATTCGCCGGGGGAACCGCGCGCGCCGCCACCGAGGACACGTTGACGATCGCGCCGCCGCGGCCGCCCCGGCGGATCGACATCCGCCGGATCGCCTCGCGGCAGCAGACCAGGGGGCCGATCACGTTGGTGGCCAGGATGCGCTGCACGCGGGCCGCGTCCATCGTCTCCACCCGCATCTGGGTTTCCAGCACGCCGGCATTGTTGACCAGCGCATCGAGCGGCCCGAAGGCGCCGTCCACTTCCGCGAACAGGCGTTCCACTTCGGCTTCCACCGCATATCGGCGACGAACGCGGCGGCCCGCCCGCCGTCGGCGCGGATGCGCTCGACCAGCGCGTGCGCGGCGACGGCATCGCGCCGGTAGTTGATCGCCACCGTGTAGCCGCGCGCGGCGGCCAGGCGGGCGGTGGCCGCACCGATGCCGCGACCGCCTCCGGTCACCAGCAGGACAGGCGCCGCCATGGACTACATCCGGAACACGCCGAAGCGCGCCGGTTCGATCGGCGCGTTGAGCGACGCCGACAGGCCCAGGCCCAGCACGCGGCGGGTGTCGGCCGGATCGATGATGCCGTCGTCCCACAGCCGCGCGGTGGCGTACCAGGGACTGCCCTGGGTTTCGTACTGCTCGCGGGATGGGGGCCTTGAAGGCTTCCTCCTCTTCCGCCGCCCAGTGGCCGCCACCGGCCTCGATGCCGTCGCGCCGGACCGTGGCCAGCACGCTTGCGGCCTGCTCGCACCCATCACGCTGATGCGCGCGTTCGGCCACATCCACAGGAAGCGCGCGCCGTACGCACGTCCGCACATCGCGTAATTGCCGGCACCGAAACTGCCGCCGATGACCACGGTGAACTTGGGCACCGACGAACACGCCACCGCGGTGACCATCTTACCCGCCGTCCTTGGCGAGTGCCGGCGTTCTCGTACTTGCGGCCGACCATGAAGCCGGTGATGTTCTGCAGGAACACCAGCGGGATGCCGCGCTGGTTGCACAGTTCGATGAAGTGCGCGCCCTTGAGCGCGCTCTCGGAAAACAGGATGCCGTTGTTGGCGACGATGCCGACCGGATAGCCGTGCAGGTGGGCGAAGCCGGTCACCAGGGTCTTGCCGTAGCGCGCCTTGAACTCGTCCAGTTCGCTGCCGTCGGTGATGCGGGCGATGACCTCGCGGATGTCGAACGGGCGTCGGGTGTCTTTCGGCACGATGCCGTACAGCTCGTCGGCCGGATGCAGCGGTTCGCGCGCTTCGCGCACCGCGACCGGCACGGCCTTGCGCCGGTTGAGATTGCCGACCAGGCGGCGGGCGATCTGCAGGGCATCGCGATCGTCCTCGGCGAAATGATCGGCCACGCCGGACACACTGGTATGCACGTCGGCGCCGCCCAGCGCCTCGGCATCGACCACTTCGCCGGTGGCGGCCTTCACCAATGGCGGACCGCCGAGGAAGATCGTGCCCTGTTCCTTGACGATGACCGATTCGTCGCTCATCGCCGGCACGTAGGCGCCACCGGCGGTGCAACTGCCCATCACCACCGCGATCTGCGGGATGTTGTCGGCGCTCAGGCGCGCCTGGTTGTAGAAGATCCGGCCGAAGTGCTCGCGATCCGGGAACACCTCGTCCTGCAACGGCAGGAACGCACCGCCGGAGTCGACCAGGTAGATGCAGGGCAGGCGGTTCTCGCGCGCCACTTCCTGCGCGCGCAGATGCTTCTTCACCGTCATCGGAAAGTAGGTGCCGCCCTTGACCGTGGCGTCGTTGGCGACCACTACCACTTCCTGGCCCATCACCCGGCCGATGCCGCAGACCATGCCGGCCGCGGGCGCGGCGCCGTCGTACATGTCCTCGGCGGCGAGCGGGGCGATTTCCAGGAACGGCGAACCGGGATCGAGCAGCGCGGTGATGCGATCGCGCGCCAGCAGCTTGCCGCGCTCGGTGTGGCGCTGGCGCGCCTTTTCGCCACCACCGTCCGCGGCCCGCGCCAGGCGGCGATCGAGTTCGGCGACCAGCGCACGGTGGTAGTCGGCGTTGTCGAGGAATTCCCGCGAACGCGGATCGAGTTGCGAAGTGATGGCGGACATCTTAACCGGAACGGGAAAGGCGGCATGTAAACACAAAGCCGCAGGCCCGCCAAACTTTCCGCGCCGCAAAAAACAAGGCCCGCTTGCGCGGGCCCTGTCGTGTTCGGCGTTGGCCGGACGATTACTTCTTGG
>OFCY01000141.1_pt1 | contig 10447 bp, 9 predicted proteins | sample 1520981 | NCBI WGS metagenome assembly OFCY01 (sample SAMEA2532533, study PRJEB24079) | metagenome
CCCCGATAAAGCACAAAGCGCCCTCTTCCGGCGCTGCGCGCCACCTTCTCCCGCAAGCGGGAGAAGAGTTCATCACCGCACCTACACAGCCGGCAACACCGCCACGCAATCGGCATCCAGCTTCAAATCCGCCAGCGCATCCGCGCGGGTTTGTCCGCGATTGAGCAAGGCGATGGGCTTGCCCGCCTCATGCGCGATGCGGGCGAAACGGAACCCCGAATAGACCATCAACGAAGAACCCACCACCAGCAGCGCCTTAGAACAATCCAGCGCTGCCACGCGCCCGCGCGTAACGATCACGCGGCACGTTCTCGCCGAAAAACAACCACGTCCGGCTTCAGCATCCCACCGCAGACATCGCAGCCGGCACCGAACCGGCTGAAATCCACGCCCTCCAGATCCGCATCCCCACTCCGGCGCGGTCGCCGCCCCCAGCCATGCCAATCGGGATTCGCATCGTGCAGCCGTTCCTGCAACGCCGCCCGCGCAGACAACGCCCGGCATTGCAGGCACACCACCTGATCGATGCGCCCATGCAGATCGATCACATCGCGGCTGCCCGCACGTTCGTGCAGACCATCGACGTTCTGGGTCAACAACTGCGACAACCGCCCATCCTGCCAGGCCGCCAAGGTCCGGTGCGCCGCATTCGGCAGCGACTTCGCCATCCGCGGCCAACCCACAAAACTGCGCGCCCAGTAACGCGCATTGGTCAGCGGTTCCCCGGTGAACGCCTGATACGTCACCGGCGGCGTGCGCTTCCATTGACCGTCGGCGTCGCGATAATCCGGAATCCCGGACGCCGTGCTGCATCCCGCTCCCGTCAGCACGAACACACGGTCAAACGGCAGCAGCCACTCGCGCAGGCGATCAGCGGCTTCGGTGTGCGGGGCGATCAAGGCAATCGACATGCCGCCATCATACGGTGGTCAAGGCATGGGAATGCATCACCTTTCATACCAAGATTCCGCTTGGAATCTTGGGGCCAGATAATCCCTCATGAAAGCATTCCTACCCTATTCCGACCAAGGCGCGACGCGAATCCTGACTACCAGCAGCCGTAAACATTCGCTACAGCGAGATTAATCCTAAAGCTAAACCAGTAGATCAGAGAAGACAGTCCCAACTATTTCCTTATTATTACTGATGACCAACATCCACGAGTATTCACCATAGCGACTAGGCAATATTTGATCTAAGATTTTTTTCGCCCCCTCGCCAATCGACCGCACCAACTCCGAGTCGACGTCAGTCTCCAGCTTAGCTGTGACTAGAATAAATTGCCCGCCATCCTGGACTTCTGTCTTTATATCGCGCAGACCTTGCCGCTCAAGAAAACGGAGCTCAAGAACTATCTTTTCTGCAAGTTTTTCCCAGTTGTTTGACATTTTCACAATAGATAAGGAAAAAGCGGTGCCGGCTTGTAAAGCATTTCTATCATCCGGCGGAATAGCACATCCTTTTCGTTGAGCCTGTTCAATCAGTCCCCGCAGCCCAAATCGCAATCCCTCATACCTGATTACATGCCCATTCCACGTTCCATACCCGGCCAAGTCACCACCAGGATTTGAGTACTTAGCAAGGTTATAGAGATTCCGAGGATCAGTCGCAAGCTCGTTCCATTTCTTTTTCATTCCCGCTACGTGGGCGGCTATTTGGAGCGCAAGACGCTCACAATCCTCATTACCTTCGTTACATGAAATGGGCTTATCAAGAGTATCGCAGGCCGATGTCGTGTTTGGAATCGCCATAAGCACTGCGCCAACTCCAATTGCCACCATCAAGGGGACAGAACAGACAGTGCCTGCGGCTTTCACCGGAACATCGCCCCACCAAGGAAACGGCATAGTGACCGGGCGGAGTCCAGCGGAATCAAGATAATTGAAAGGACTCGAAAAAGCGTAGGAATATGTAGTTCCTCCACCTTGCAATCCGATTGGATCACTCTCGACGTATCGTCCTGAACCGGAATCGTAGTCCCTGAAGTAGTTGTAGTTGAGCATTGAGGCGGTGTCATACCGCTGCCCCGGGAACCGCATGTCGAGCACGAGGGGATGCCATCTCCATTCCGTCTTTTGTGGCGCCGTACTGCCGAAGGCTTCGCCCTTCAAGTCCCAGGTCCACACCGGTACGTTGCGGGCCGCTTCAATGACCACCCGCGGGCTGCCCAGGTGGTCGGGCTGGAGGTAGTGCAGTTGCTGGCCGTTGGCCAGCAGGCCCACCGGCAGGTTATTAATCCATAGCGCCTGCTGGACGGGCGTGCCGGTGTCGTCATAGTCGCCCAGCCAGTGACCGGCTTCGTCGTAGACCGTGTAAGTGCTGGCGGTGCCCAGGTAACGCCGGACCTGTTCGCCGCGGCCGTTGTAGGCGTATTGGCGGGTGGTCACGCCCGCCTGCTGCACGAGGCTCATCCGGTTGGCGTCGTTGTAGGCGAAGCCGCGAGCGCCACCAATGGCGGTGGTGTTGCCCATCGCGTCATAGCTGCGCGGCACACCGGCCACGTCCATGAGGCGATGGCTGGTCGTGGGGTAGCTGTAGGCCGCCGTGCCCGCCGCCGTGGTGTGGGCGGTGCGGTTGCCGGTGGCGTCGTAGGCATAGACGTCAATGGCCGCCTGGGTCGGGCCGTCCTCGGTCCGGGTCAGCCGGCCCAGGGCGTCATAGCCGAAGCGGATGGCCGGGTTCGCCACGCCCTGGGCGGTACCCAGTTTCGTCAGGTTGCCCACCGCGTCATAACCAAAGCCCAGCGACAGGCCGCCGGTGTTGGGGTCTTCGATGGTGAGCGGGCGGTAGTCCTGGTCCACCGTCCGGCTCAAGGTACGGCCGTTGCCAAAGGTCCAGCCGGCCACCGGGCCAAAGGGGTGGTACGTGGCCTGGTTCAGCAGCACCTGCCGAGGCTGGCCGCTGCGGGTGACGCCCACTTCGGTCACCTGTCCCTGCGCGTTGCGGCCGTAGTCCACCGTGGTGCCGTCCGGGTAGACCATGGCCTGCAGGTTGCCAACCAGGGTGTAGGCGTAGCGGACCACGAAGCTCACCCCGTTCGTGGTCTGCACCTTGCGCACCAGATGACCAAAGCGGTTGTAGCAGTAGCGGGTGCTGCCGCTGGCATCGTCCAGTCCGCTCAGCCGGCCCACGCCGAAGGTCTCTCCGGCCTCGCAGACCGTGGGGACGCTGTCGTAGGTGTAGCTGACATTGAGGGCGGTGTCCGGGTAGTTCACCGCCGTCAGCCGGTTCAGCACGTCATAGGCGTAGGTCGTGGTGACCCCGCGCGCGTCGGTCTGGCTGGCGCGGTTGCCGGCGCTGTCGTAGGTGTAGGTGGTGGTGCCGGTATCCGGGCTGTGCAACCGGGTCAAATCCCCCAACCCGTTGTAGGTGTAGCTGGTGTCCAGGCCCTTGGGGTCGGTGACCTTCGTCAGGTTATCCAGCGCGTCGTACTGGAACTTCGTCTCGGCAGCAATGCCGCCCACGTCCTGCAAGGTGCGCGCCAGCCGGTTGAGCGGGTCGTGGTCATTGTCGGTCACCCGGCCCAGGGCGTCAGTGACCGTATTGAGGTTGCCGTTGGCGTCGTAGGTGAAGTCGGTCGGATGGGCCTGGGCATCGGCCTGGGTCGCCAGTTGGCCCAGTTGGTTATAGACCCGGCTCAGGCTGCGCTTGAGCGCGCCCCCGGCGTCCTTCGTCTCCTCGGCGATACGGTTGCTGGCATTGTCCAGGGTGTAGTGAATCGTATTGCCGGCGTTGTCGGTGATGTCGGTCAGGCGATGGGCCTGGTCATAGGTGTAGTGGGTGAAAGCCCCATCGGGCTGGGTCACCCGCTGCACCAGGCCGGTCGGCCAGTAGGCAATGCGGGTGATGGCGTCATCGGTCTCCACCGCATCATCCGGTCCCCGCACCTTGCTGGCCGTCAGCCAGCCGCGCGAATGGTACTCGAAGTCGGTGATGACCCCGTTCGGGTCCTTGACCGACAGCACACGGCCGCCGCCGTCGTACCTCAGGGTCTCGGTCACCTGGCCCTGGGCGTTGGTGACCTTCCAGAGGTCGCCTTTGCGGTGTGGGCATGTCGTTGGCGCAGTCGCACAGGTGGTGTCATCGCTGGGGTAGTACGTGTAGGTGGTGGTGTCGGCTGCATCTGTTCGGGCACCGTCGACCGAGGTGATGAGCCCCAACAGCGGGCAAGCGCCGACATCAATCCCGGGCTGCTCGCAGTAGGAAGTAGTAGCCGTGCGCGAACTTCCGAGCGCAGGCTCCACCACGGAATACGTCAGTACCTGCCCGCGGGCGTTGTAGTTCCACGTCGCCCGCTGCTTCAGCGCATTGGCGGCATCGAAGGTCTCGCGCTGGACTGGCTTGCGGAATGTGGCGTGCCAACTCGTCTCAACCGTGCGCTTGGCGCCCGACGTACTGCCAACCGCATCCACCTTGCGCACCACCAATCCTTCCGGCGTGTAGTCGCTGTCAGTTTGATTTCCGTTGAAATCGACCTGTACATCAGGGTAGCCACTGCCGTCATACGTCCGACTCGCGAAGGTCGCTCCATTGCAGGCAGGACAGGCCTGACTGAAGCTGACCGCCTTGGCGCGGCCGAACAAGATGGCCGGCGCAATGACGTCCGAATGGCCGTTGGCATCGGTGACTGTCGTGCCGCTCGATGTGTAGGCAAAGGTGGTTTGCTCCACTGCTCCTGTCGGGTTTCCGTGGACGCTTCGGACTACCCGCTTGCTGATGTCATACTCCCACGTCGCGAAGATGGAGTCGTTTTCGTCAAATCGTTGCGTCAGTAACTGTGGATAACCTGGATTGGTGTATCCATACCTCGCAACCTGCCGTTCAACATTATCGGCCCCCTTGATTTTCACGTCGGACAGGCGGGCACTCGCATCATAGCCATAGAGAAGCTGCCCCCCATCGGGCAGTGCCACGGCGGTCAGCTTCCCAGCCTGATATGTGAATGCCAGGCCCCTGCCGCGAGCGTCGGTTACCTTAACCCAATTCCCCACCAACGTAGGACAGCGATAGGACTTCCGCCGCGGCAGTTTCAATCTTGACCAGGCGGCCAGCCGTGTCAAAGCGCTCCACCGAATCATCCGGCAGCGTCAATGTTACCGCTGGTGACGCCTCCCGCATCCACCAATTCCGTCAGTCGATACGGGACATCGGGGTCCCGCATCCAGGCACCAAGATGTTTCCTGAAGGTATAGAAATCACCGGAGGGTCGGGTAACCGCTACCGTCGAAGCATCGACCGTGCGGATGCTCCGCATGTAAGTGTGCCGCCAGGTCGCCCCCAACTCCGGATACTGGCTGCAAGGAATCCGCGCTCGTGTAGTAGCGCCTGAACTCCAAGGCACCGACAGGGGAAGAGTAGTCGGTCGCCACCTCCAGCTTGACACCTGAGAATACATTGACCGGATTGCCAGCGGTGATGACCCCATTCTCTGCTTCGCAGCAGTTGTTCTTGGCAGGATCAATTATTGGCGCAGGGTTGATACAGACACGTCCAGTCGGACTGAAATCCGAACCATTCGATGAGCCGTACTCACAGCCTTCCTCGCAAGTGAGAGTCCCCGATGTAGTTCCTCCAGGCGCAGCGTAAGCTGGTCGTGTCGCGCAAGTGCGAGTATGTTGAAAGTACGCAACGCCGCACCCTGCCAATCCGCCGTGATCCCATCCCCAGAGGCGATAAATGGTGCAGAATCCATCAAGGCGTCCGTTAACGGTGCTATTCACCGTGTATGGCTTTACCCAATCGTCGCGTATCGAATCCCACGCTGCTATCTGACGGTATACCTCGACGTGGGCCTGCCCCTCATCGCATGGCGGAAAGTTACCCGCAGACGAATGGGTAGGACAGTAATTTGACAAGTCTTGGGCGTAAAGACCGTCAATGCTCATTCCCACGATCGCGTATAGCAGCAAGCAACCTAGAAATCGTGCCATCGCAGCTCCTCGAGCAGGATGACCAGCGCCAATAGAGGCGCTATGAGATAGCAAGGCGTCCATACCCATTCCCCAGTTGAGATATCAGGATTGCCAGCGCGTTATGTCGAATGGCGCCCTGACTTAATAGTTCATTACCCCAATGCCACGCCTTCCGTCAAGCCGATGACATTTACTGGCGTCGCGGAGAGCGACGGCGGTCTCAAGAAACATGGTTTATGCATCTACCGAGGCGGTCCATTGCCAGCAGTGGCCAGATCTGGATGCAAAGCTCATTCTCGGATTCGCATAGACGGCCAAGTCTGGAATCAAAATTGCACTCGCGCTCAAAGAGTTTCCTCTTGCGCCCTGTAGCGCACCTCTATTAGGTGAGTTCTTGAGACATGAGAAGTCACCAAAAACCAGGAGTCAGAGCATCATTTCCTGGACTAGCCACTCGCTGTGACAAGTTGCTCTGCCTCCTGCTTTACTTATGGTCATGCTAGCGCCTACAAAGTAGGCGTGCCGCAGCTACCAGCTCGGTGGAACCTTCTCGCTGGATATCCCAGCGGCCCGACGTCATGTTTGAGGCCAATACTTCCACGTCCGCGGACCGACGACTACCCGTCGGTCCAGTCTCAAGACGAATTGCCGCATAGGCACTATCCGCATCACCTTCACCAACACCATTGAATGTCGCATCAATAGGACAGCCCGGATTCGCTTCAGCCAGGATACGTCTGGTTTGCGAGACCAGCTCGTCACCATTGGGACCTTGGCCACACCCGGTCAATAGCACTGCCAATAGGACCGCGCAACAGCGAATATCCACATATGCCCCTGCGCGCAACTCTTCGGACTCAAGCCGCTGGTACAAGGGTCGACAGGAAATAGATCAGGATGCCCAGCAACAGGATTGCCCAACAGGCGCCGCCGACGGTGATCGCCAGCCAGTTCCATGCGGTGATGCCGTCTTCATCCCGATATACATCGGCGTTGACGAACTGGTTGTAGCGGCGCGCTCTCGCGTTCATCGGCAACAGCGGCAGAACCGATAGCGGAGACAGCAACCACAGCGGGCCGGGCAACAGAACGGAGAGCGCCAGCACGACATAGGCGATGGCCAGCAGCCCCGCCGGAGCCCTTTTTTCCCGCGTGCCATCGGCGGCGATTCGATTGATCGCCCGAAAACAGGCATAGGCATAGAAGATGCCGAAGATCGAGCGCCAGGCGGGGTTGAATCGCCTGCGTTCATGCTGCTTGACCGCACGCCAGGCTCGGTAGAACCACCAGATGGCGTACCAGCCCAAGGTAAACACCATCATCACCACCAGCTTCAAGGTGGGTGGCGCCAGGAAAAATGGCCTGGCGCGCGTGGCCGGCTGCTCCTCGATTGCCCCATCGGGTGCCCGATAGGGGCTGCTTTCCAGGCCGGTATCCATCCCGTCAGATCGCGCGCCTCAGCGCACTTCCGCCACTTCCACCCCGTCCAGTCCCTGCGCCAGGGTGCGGGCGTCGCCGCCCTGGGAGAGTTTGATGCGCAGGCGGACTTCGTTCTGGGAGTCGGCGTAGCGCAGGGCGTCCTCGTAGGAGATTTCGCCGGCCTGGTACAGCTCGAACAGGCTCTGGTCGAAGGTCTTCATGCCGAGGTTGTGGATTCCTTCATCACTTCCTTCAGCTTGTGGACTTCGCCGTCGCGGATGTAGTCCTGCACCAGCGGGGTGCCGAGCAGGATTTCCATCGCCACGCGGCGGCCCTTGCCGTCGGGGGTGGGAATCAGCTGCTGCGCGACCACGCCCTTGAGGTTCAGCGAGAGGTCCATCAGCAGCTGCGTGCGGCGGTCTTCCGGGAAGAAGTTGATGATGCGGTCCATCGCCTGGTTGGCGTTGTTGGCGTGCAGGGTGCACAGCACCAGATGGCCGGTTTCGGCGAAGGCGATGGCGTGATCCATGCCCTCGCGGGTGCGCACCTCGCCGATCATGATCACGTCCGGCGCCTGGCGCAGCGTGTTCTTCAGCGCGGCGTCCCAGCTGTCGGTGTCGATGCCGACTTCGCGCTGGGTGATGATGCAGCCTTCGTGCTTGTGCACGAATTCGATCGGATCCTCGATGGTGATGATGTGGCCGGTCGAGTTCTGGTTGCGGTAGCCGATCATCGCCGCCAGCGAGGTGGATTTGCCGGTGCCGGTGGCGCCGACGAAGATGATGATGCCACGCTTGGTCATCGCCAGCGTCTTGATCACCGGCGGCAGGTTCAGTTCCTCCACCGTCGGGATGCGGGTCTCGATGCGGCGCAGGACCATGCCGACCTGGTTGCGCTGGTAGAAGCAGCTCACACGGAAGCGGCCGACGCCGGCCACGCCGATGGCGAAGTTGCATTCGTGGGTCTTTTCGAATTCCTCGCGCTGGGCCGGCGTCATCACGTTCAGCACGAGGTCGCGCGACTGCTGCGGCGTCAGCGGCGTCTGGGTGATCGGCGAAATCTTGCCGTGGACCTTGATCGACGGCGGCATGCCGGCGGTGATGAACAGGTCCGACGCCTTCTGGTGCGCCATCAGCTTGAGGAAGGAGGTGAAGTCGATGCTGCTCATGGGATGCTCCTTCGGAGCCGGGAATGGGGAATCGTAAATCGGGAATCGTCAGAAGCCGGCCTGGGAAACGGTTCGGGAATCGCTGTTGCTTTCACTATTCCCGATTCTCCATTCCCGATTCCCGGCTTACTCGAACAACCGCTTGTCCTTCGCGTATTCCTTGGCCTGCTGGCGGGTGACCAGGCTGCGCTTGACCAGATCCTGCAGGTGCTGGTCGAGGGTCATCATGCCGTACTGCTGGCCGGTCTGGATGGCCGAGTACATCTGCGCGACCTTGTCCTCGCGGATCAGGTTGCGGATGGCGGGGGTGCCGACCATGATTTCCCACGCGGCGGTGCGTCCGCCGCCGACCTTCTTCAGTAGTGCCTGGCTGATCACCGCGCGCAGCGATTCGGACAGCATCGAGCGGACCATCGGCTTTTCGCCGGCCGGGAACACGTCGATGATGCGATCGATGGTCTTGGCCGCCGAACTGGTATGCAGGGTGGCGAACACCAGGTGGCCGGTCTCGGCGGCGGTCAGCGCCAGCCGGATGGTTTCCAGGTCACGCAATTCGCCGACCAGGATGTAGTCCGGGTCCTCGCGCAGCGCCGAGCGCAGCGCCTCGTTGAAGCCGTGGGTGTCGCGGTGCACTTCGCGCTGGTTGATCAGGCACTTCTGCGAGGTGTGCACGAACTCGATGGGGTCTTCCACCGTCAGGATGTGCGCGTACTCGCTCTTGTTGATGTGGTCGACCATCGCCGCCAGCGTGGTCGACTTGCCCGAACCGGTCGGGCCGGTCACCAGGATCAGGCCCTGCGGCTGGGCGATGAGATCACGGAACAGCGGCGGGCAGCCCAGGTCTTCCAGGGTCAGCACGTCGGAAGGAATGGTGCGGAACACCGCGCCGGCGCCGCGGTTCTGGTTGAACGCATTGACGCGGAAGCGGGCCAGGCTGGGAATCTCGAACGAGAAGTCCACTTCCAGGAATTCTTCGAAATCGCGCCGCTGCTTGTCCGACATGATGTCGTAGACCAGCGCGTGGACCTGCTTGTGGTCCAGGGCCGGGATGTTGATGCGGCGGACGTCGCCGTCGACGCGGATCATCGGCGGCAGCCCTGCCGACAGATGCAGGTCCGATGCCTTGTTCTTGACCGAAAACGCCAACAGCTCGGCGATATCCATAGGTTTGCCTTCCCCCGAAATAATGCTGCAAAACTGGAACGATGCTGCCCCTGAAGGCAGTATAGCGCTCCCCAATGACCTTCCAACCGCCCCGGATGCCCCTCGCCGATACCCTTCGCGACACCCTGCAACGTATTGAAAACGCTGCGGATGCCGCCCATCGGCCAGTCCCCCGCCTGCTGGCCGTGTCCAAGACCCAGCCCGCCACGGCGGTGGCGGCGCTGGCGGCCGCCGGGCAGCGGTCGTTTGGCGAGAATTATGTGCAGGAAGCGGCCATCAAGGTCCGTGAACTGGTCGAGCTTTCATTGGATTGGCATCTGATCGGACATCTGCAATCCAACAAGGCCGACCAGGCCGCGCGCCTGTTCGACTGGGTGGAAACGGTGGATCGCCCCAAGCTGGTCACCGCGCTCGCCCGCCACCGACCGGCCGATCGACTGCCGCTGAACGTGCTGATCCAGGTCAACATCGACGACGAAGCCAGCAAGCACGGCTGTGCGCCCGCCGAGGTGCCGGCGCTGGCGGCAGCCATCGCCGCCGAACCGCGCCTGGCGCTGCGCGGACTGATGTGCATCCCGACGCCGCATCCGGATCCGGAACGGCGCCGCCCGGCGTTCATCCGCATGAAGGCGCTCTACGACGAACTGGTCGCGCATCACCCCGGCGTGGATACGCTGTCGATGGGCATGAGCGACGACTATCCGATCGCGATCGCCGAAGGCGCCAGCCAGATTCGCATCGGCACCGCGTTGTTCGGTCGGCGGCCGGGCTGATCCCTCCAACC
>OFCY01000142.1_pt1 | contig 10341 bp, 8 predicted proteins | sample 1520981 | NCBI WGS metagenome assembly OFCY01 (sample SAMEA2532533, study PRJEB24079) | metagenome
ATGTTCGACAAGATCCTCATCGCCAACCGCGGCGAAATCGCCTGCCGCGTGATCCGCACCTGCCCGCCGCCTCGGCATCCGCACCGTCGCCGTGTATTCAGACGCCGACGCCGACGCCCAGCACGTGCGCCAGGCCGACGAAGCCTGGCCGATCGGCGGACCGCGCCCGGCCGACAGCTACCTGCGCGGCGACGCCATTCTCCAGGTCGCGCGCCGCAGCGGCGCGCAGGCCATCCATCCCGGCTACGGCTTCCTGTCGGAGAACGCCGACTTCGCCGAGGCGGTGGAAGCGGCCGGCCTGGTCTTCATCGGTCCGGGCGCGGCGTCGATGCGCAAGATGGGCAGCAAGGCCGGCGCCAAGGAGTGATGGCCGCCGCCGGCGTGCCGGTGGTGCCGGGCTACACCGGCGAGGACCAATCGCCCAACACCCTGTCGCGCGAGGCCGCACGCATCGGTTTTCCGTTGATGATCAAGGCCGCGCACGGCGGCGGCGGCAAGGGCATGCGCATCGTGCACCGGCTGGACGATTTCATCGCCCAGTTGGAAAGCTGCCAGCGCGAGGCCGCCAACGCCTTCGGCCGCGACCGCGTGCTGCTGGAACGCTACGTGTCCACGCCGCGCCACATCGAGATCCAGGTGTTCGCCGATCGCCATGGCCACACCCTGCATCTCAACGAGCGCGAGTGTTCGGCGCAGCGGCGCTACCAGAAGGTGCTGGAGGAAGCGCCCTCGCCGTTCCTGACTCCCGCACAGCGCGCGGCGATGGGCCAGGCCGCCGTCCAGGCCGCGCAGGCGATCGACTACGTCAACGCCGGCACGGTCGAGTTCATCGTTGCCCCGGACGGCGAGTTCTTCTTCATGGAGATCAATACCCGTCTGCAGGTCGAGCACCCGGTCACCGAGATGACCACCGGCCTGGACCTGGTCGAGTGGCAGTTGCGGGTTGCCGCGGGCGAACCGCTGCCGCTGGCGCAGGATGCGATTCCGCAGCGCGGCCACGCCATCGAGGTGCGCCTGTACGCCGAGGATCCGGAAGCCGGCTTCCTGCCCGGCTCGGGTCGGCTGGAGCGCTTGCGCCTGCCCCCGGCGGACGCCCATGTGCGCATCGATTCGGGCGTGATCGAGGGCGACACGGTGACCATCTTCTACGATCCGATGATCGCCAAGCTGATCGTCCACGACCGTGACCGACCGGCCGCGCTGGCGCGGCTTCGCGACGCACTCGAACAGTGCGACGTGATTGGACCGAAATCCAACATCGCGTTCCTGGAACGACTGGCGAGGCATCCCGCGGTGCTGGAGGGACGCATCGACACCGGCTACCTGGATCGGCACCTGGACGAATTCACCGCCGCCGATGCGCCCGATCCGGCCACCCTGCTGGCCGCCGCCGCCGCCACCCTGCTGGCGCAGGAAGCCGCGGCCGCCGGGGACGCGCGCGCCTCCGCCGATCCGGGCTCGCCCTGGGCCATCGCCGACGGCTGGAGGCTCGGTCACGCCGGCTACCGGCCGCTCGGTTTCGTCCATCGCGAGCAGACCTTCGCCCTGAAGGCGCAGGGCGCACAGGGCCGCTACGCCATCGAACTCGACGGCCGGACCCACGCCATCGAGGGCGCGCGGCTGACCGGCGACCTGCTCGGTTTGCGTATTGATCACGAAGCACGGCGTTTCCGCATCCTGCGGGAAGGCGAGCGCATCACCCTCCACGATGGCCGGCAGCGGGTCGTGCTGGAACAGGTGTCCGCTTACCGCAGGACCGCGACCGCCGATGCCGGGGGAGATCACCGCGTGCGCGCGCCGATGCCGGGCCGCGTGGTGGTGGTCCGCGCCAAGGCCGGCGACACGGTGACCACGGGCCAGGAACTGCTGGTGATGGAAGCGATGAAGATGGAGCTGGCGTTGAAGGCCCCGCGCGATGGCGTGGTGGGCGAGCTGCGCGCCAGCGCCGGCGACTTCGTCGAAGCCGATGCCGTCCTGGTGACCCTGGAATGACGGGCCGCCGCCGCATGCCGCTGTTGTTCCTGCTGGCCCTCGCGTTGCCGGCCCTGCCCGGCTGCCTGATGTTCGAACGCGCTCCCGCCGAACTGGGCTGCGACCCGGCCCTGGCCGGCCGCTGGCTGCCATTGCCCGGCGCGGATCCGGAAAAGATGCCGCTGGGCTCCGGCGACTACGCCGAGATCGACGCGCAGTGCCAGGTCTCGCTGGTCGAAAGCGGCAAGACGCCGCGCACCCGGTTCCGCGCGCTGGGTTTCGAACTCGACGGCACGCGCTACCTGGCGCTGGACCAGGACGACATGCGCGATCTGTTCAACGACCCGAAAGCGCCGGCGGGAAACAGCAAGTTGCCCGCCACCAGCGTGCTGCTGCTCAAGTACCGCATCGCCGACGACGTGCTGGAAGTGGCGATGCCACGTGCCAGCCGCGCGCTCGAACGCATCCAGCAGGGCGACCCGGGCATCCGCGAGGTCGACACGATGGTGTACCTGTTGAGGGGCGACGGCCGATGCCCTGCGGGCGACGCTGGCGGCGGACCCGGGCCTGGTTCGACAGTTTCGATCCCGCTTCCCGCAATCCGCGCCTGCGCCGCGCCGGCATGGAGGCCGCGCCATGACCGACTTCGTCCGCATCGTCGAGGTCGGCCCGCGTGACGGCCTGCAGAACGAAAAGGCGGTGATCGCCACCGCCGACAAGATCGAACTCATCGATCGCCTGTCGCGTACCGGCCTGCGCACCATCGAGGCCACCAGCTTCGTCAGTCCGCGCTGGGTGCCGCAATTGGCCGACGCGGCGGAAGTGTTCACCGGCATCCACCGCGAACCCGGCGTGTCCTATCCGGTGCTGGTGCCGAACGAGACCGGCTACGACCGCGCACGCGCGGTGGGCGTGGAGGAAATCGCGGTGTTCACCGCCGCTTCCGAAGCCTTCAACCGCAAGAACATCAACGCCGGCATCGATGAATCCATCGAGCGCTTCCGGCCGGTGCTGGCGCGCGCCACCGCCGACGGCGTGCGGGTGCGCGGTTATGTGTCCACCGTGCTCGGCTGCCCCTACCAGGGCGATGTGCCGGTGGCCGACGTGGTCAAGGTCGCGAGCCGGCTGCACGAACTGGGCTGCTACGAGATTTCGCTGGGCGACACCATCGGCGTCGGGAAGTGGTTAAGGCGCGCGCGATGCTGCAGGCGGTCGCCAGCGTGGTGCCGCTGTCATCGCTGGCGGTGCACTTCCACGACACCTACGGACAGGCGCTGGCCAACATCCTGGCGTGCCTGGAGGAAGGCGTGCGGGTGGTGGACGCGGCGGTGTCCGGCACCGGTGGCTGCCCCTACGCCAAGGGCGCCAGCGGCAACGTCGCCAGCGAGGACGTGGTCTATATGCTGCATGGCATGGGCATCGCCACCGGCATCGACCTGGAGCGGCTGGGCGAAACCGGCCGCTGGCTGGCGGCCCTGCTCGGCCGCGAGACCGGCAGCAAGGCCGGCAAGGCGATGGCGGCCACATGAGCGTCGCCGGCGCGCCGGACCCGGATGATGCCGCCAGCCCGGCGGCCGTCCCCGTCGCGCCGGATGCCGAGGCCACCCTGCATGCACTCGCGCGGGCGGCGGCCGCCCCCGCCACCGATCAGGAAACCCGCGCCCTGCTGATCCGCGCCCGCGAGGACCTGCTCGCCGCGCTGGCGAGCGCGGAAGCCGAACGCCAGCGCTACCGCAATCTTTTCGACGCCGTGCCCGACCCGGTCAGCATCATCGCCGAGGACGGCACGGTGATGGATCTCAACCGAGCCGGCATGCGCGCCTATCGCCGGCCGCGCGAGGAGATCGTCGGCAAGAACATCAACGTGCTCAACCCGGACCTGCCGCGCGATCATCTGGTGCCGGTGTGGGAGACGCTCAATCGCGGTGACACCTACGTCATCGAGGTCACCAACATGCGCGGCGACGGCAGCCGCTTCCCGGTCGAAGTGCATTCGGCCAACATCAATTTCGACGGGCGCAAGAGCATCGTCGCGGTGGCGCGCGACATCAGCACGCGGCGGGAAGCCGAGATGCGCTACCGCGAGCTGATGGAAACCATCGACAAGGGCATCGTGGTGCAGGACCACGATCTGGGCCTGCAATACTGCAACGGCGCGGCCATGCGCATCTTCGGCATCCGCGAGGACCAGCGCACCGCCGACGAACTGGGCATCGAACACTGGCGCATCGTCGGCGCGGACGGCCGCGAACTGCGTCGCGACGAACTGCCGGCGCAGCGCGCGCTGGATACCGGCCACGTCGTCGAGAGCGCGCTGCTGGGCATGTACCACCGCCAGCGCCGGCAGATGATCTGGCTGACGGTCACCTCGGTGCCGCAGTTCCTGCCCGGCGGCAACCGGCCGGCGCAGGTGACTTCACTGTTCAGCGACGTGACCGAACTCAAGCGCGACAGCGCGTTGTTCGATCGCGCGCAGTCGCTGGCGCACATCGGCGGCTGGGAATGGGACATCGCCCGCGACCGCCTGTACCTGACCGAGGAAGCCATCCGCATTCTCGGCGCGGCGCTGCCGCCGGACACGCTGGACACGCTGCTGGCCTGCCTGCGCGAACCGGATCGGCGGCGCCTGCGCTGCGTCGTGGAGCGCGTCGCCACGGGTGGCCCCGGGTTCGACCTGGAGCTGCAGGGACGCCGCCACGACGGCCAGCCGTTCTGGATCCGGGTGATCGGAGACGCCGAACCCGGCGACCCCGGCAACTCGCGGATCACCGGTACGCTGCAGGACATCTCCACCGACAAGCAGGCCGAGGAGACCCTGCGCATCCAGGCCCGCACGGATCCGCTCACCGGCCTGATGAACCGCGACGCGGTGCTGACCGAAATCGCCGAGCGGCTGGCCGAGCCCGACCAGCCGCGGGCTTCGGTGCTGTACATCGATCTCGATCGTTTCAAGATGATCAACGACGTGCTCGGCCACAACGCCGGCGACGAGCTGCTGGTGCAGGCGGCCAACCGCATCCGCGACGCGGTCGGCGAGCACGGCATGATCGCGCGCTTCGGCGGCGACGAGTTCCTGGTGGTCTGCGACGCCGGCGGCGATCACGCCCTGCCCGAGCGCCTCGCCGATGCCATCCTGCGAGCCTTCGCCGAAGCCTTCCGCTTCGACCAGGACGAGTTCTCGATCACCGCCAGCATCGGCATCGCACGCGCGCCTGACGACGGCCTGCGGCCGCAGCAGCTGATCCAGAACGCCGACATCGCGATGTACGACAGCAAGCATCGCGCGCGCAACGGCTGGCAGGTGTTCTCGCCCGAGCTGGCGCAGCGCCAGCAGGATCGCCTGCAGATCGAGACCCAGCTGCGGCGCGCGGTGGACAACCAGGAATTCCGGCTGGTCTACCAGCCGCAGGTGGACCTGCGCCAGGGCCGGATCGTCGCCGCCGAGGCACTGATCCGCTGGCAGAACCACCAGCTCGGCGAACTGCGCCCGGACCTGTTCATCAGTCACGCCGAAACCACCGGCGACATCTTCAACATCGGCAGCTGGGTGCTGCGCGAGGCCTGCCGCCAGGTCGCGGAGTGGCGCGATCAGGGCCTGGGCATCGTGCGGGTGGCGGTCAACGTCTCCTATCGCCAGTTCGTCGGCGAGGATCTGGCCGACAAGGTGCGTCGCCTGCTCGACGAGTTCCAGTTGCCGGGCTCGGCGCTGGAACTGGAGTTCACCGAGCGCGTGCTGATCGAGGACGCGCCTTCCACCCTGCGCACCTTCGCCGGGCTGAAGGCGCTCGGCGTGGTGCTGACCATCGACGATTTCGGCGAAGGCTACAGCGCGCTCAACTACCTGCGCCGGCTGCCCATCCATGGGCTCAAGCTCAGCCAGCTGTTCACCGAGGGCGTGCCGAACAACCGTTCCGATGTGGCGGTGTGCCAGGCCGTTTCCGCGATCGCGCGCAGCCTGGGCCTGGGGCTGGTCGCCGAAGGCGTGGAATCGGAGGCCCAGCGCCAGTTCCTGCTGCAACTGGGCGTGCCGGTCGGCCAGGGCTTCCTGTTCGCGCCCGGCCTGTCGCCGGACGAGTTCGCCCGCCGCCTGGACCTGCCGCTGGACCGCGCCTCCAACGGCTGAACCGCGGCGCTGCCGGGGCCGCCGGTCCTTCGCGTAAAATGCGGGTCTTTCCGTCCCAGGTTTCCCGCATGCAATTGTCCGCTACCCGCGCCGTCATCACCGGCGGTGTTTCCGGCCTCGGCTTCGCCGTGGCCCAGCATCTGGTCGCCCAGGGCGGCAAGGTCGCGCTGTTCGACGTCAACGACGACAAGGGCGCGGCCGCCGTCGCCGCGCTGGGCGAGGCCAATGCCCGCTATTTCCGCACCGACGTCACCGACGAGGCCGGCGTGGTCGCGAACATCGCCGCCGCCCGCGAGTTCCTGGGTGGACTGAACGCGGCCATCAACTGCGCCGGCATCCTCGGCGCGGGCCGCGTGCTGGGCAAGGAAGCGCCGATGCCGTTGTCGACCTTCCAGACCACGGTGATGGTCAACCTGGTGGGCAGCTTCAACGTGGCCAAGGCCGCCGCCAACCTGATGCAGCACAACGAGGCCGGCACCGACGGCGAGCGCGGCGTGATCATCAACACCGCCAGCGTGGCCGCCTACGAAGGCCAGATCGGCCAGGCCGCCTATTCCGCCTCCAAGGGCGGCGTGGTCGGCATGACCCTGCCGATGGCGCGCGAGCTGTCGCGCTTCGGCATCCGGGTGATGACCATCGCCCCGGGCATCTTCTGGACGCCGATGGTCGACGGCATGCCCGAAGCCGTGCAGCAGTCGCTCAGCGCATCGATCCCGTTCCCCTCGCGCCTGGGCAAGCCCGACGAGTTCGCCGATCTGGTCGCCTACATCCTCGGCAACACCTATCTCAACGGCGAGACGATCCGCCTCGACGGCGCCGTCCGGCTGGCACCCAAGTGATAAAGCCGGGAATGGAGAATCGGGAATCGGGAATCGCCCGGCCCCGTCTCCTTCGCCCGGCTTTCCATTCCCTATTCTCCATTCCCGATTCCCGTCATCACCATGAAAGCTTTTGAGATCAAGAAATAAAAACTTCTTTGAGCACAACGGCGGCGTGTACCAGATCCGCGACATCGATCGCAGCTCGCCGCAGGGCCGCGGCGGCAACGTGCGCTTTCGCTTCACCATGTACAGCGTGCCGGGCGGCAACAAGCTGGATGCCAGCTTCGATGCCGACGACAACCTGACCGAAGTGGAACTGCTGCGCCGCCAGGCCACGTTCTCGTACAAGGACGGCGACGCGTTCGTGTTCCTCGACGACGAGGACTACACGCCATACACGCTGGACGCGGACGTGCTGGGCGACGATGCCGGCTACATCACCGACGGCCTGGCCGGCTGCTACGTGCAGGTCATCGACGAACTGCCGGTGGCCCTGCAGCTGCCGCAGCACGTGACCCTGGAAGTAGTGGAGACCCCGCCGGAACTGAAGGGCGGCACGGCCACCAAGCGCCCGAAGCCGGCCAAGCTGAGCACCGGCATCGAAATCATGGTGCCCGAGTACATCACCAACGGCGAACGCATCCTGGTCAACACCACCACCGGCGAGTTCGGCGGCCGCGCCGACTGATGCCGTCCGCGATTCCGGGGCGGGTTCGCGAGGATCCGCCCTTTTTTCGTTTCGTTCTTCAGCCTGGAGCGCGTCATGTCCGAGCCCCGCTTCCGTCTCGCCACCGCCGACGACATCGACACGCTGGTTCCGATCGTGCGCGAGTTCTACGCCGACGAGGACATTCCGTGGGACGAGGCGATGCTGCGCGATGCGCTCGACGCGCTGCTGCGCGATCCCGCCAACGGTCGCCTGTTGCTGATCGAACGCGACCGCGCGCTGGCCGGCTATATCGTGATCGGCTTCTGCTTCAGCCTGGAGTTCGGCGGGCGCTATGGCCTGCTGGACGAGCTGTACGTCCTGCCCGCGCAGCGTGGCGGCGGGCTGGGCAAACTCGCCCTGGCCGAGGTGGAAGCGCTGTGCCGGCACGAGGGCCTGCGCGCGGTGCGGCTGGAAGTCAGCGACGACAACGAGCATGCCCACGGCATCTACCAGCGCAGCGGCTACGACGCGCATCCACGCCGGCTGATGACCCGCTGGCTGGATGAGAGCGCCTGAGTCTCAGTTCAATTGCAGGCCGCCGGCCTGCGGTGCAGTTCGCGCAGGTGCGCGCCCAGCCATTCGATGTTGGCCTCGACCGCCTCGCGATCATGGGCCTGGGCCGGACTGAGCAGCGACCGCACCCTCTGGTCCAGTTGCCGCTCCAGATCCCGCAGGCGTTCGCGCCGGGCCGCGCTGCCGGCCTGGAGCGCTGTCCGTTCCTCCGCCTGCGGCAAGCCGTAGCCGGCGCCTTCAAGCAGGTCCGCGGGGCGACTCATCCACGCGGTTTCCCGCAACAACGTGCGCAGCGTGCCGGCGGCCTCGCCCAGATCGCCGCCTTCGCCCGCCGATTGCAGGTAGCGGCGCTTGAACACTTCGCGGAACCGCAGTTCCTGCTGGCGTCGCGCCGCCTGTTCCAGCACCAGCAAGGCGGCGGCCGCCTTCAGATCCGCGCGCTCCAGCCAGGGACGCCGCTGCTGCGGGGACGCGGCCAGCCAGTCCTCGACCTCGCGCTGCGGCAGTCCCGTTCGCGCGCGCGCGACTTCGAACAGGCTCTGGAAACGCTCGCGCAGTGAATCGAAGCGATAGCCCTCGCGCAGCGCCCGCGCCGGATCCGCCAGCACGGATCCGTCGGCGATGCCGGCGCGTCGCAGCCGCCGCGCCAGCCCGGTCGGGGTGATGCCGCCCAGATCCGCGTCGCCGAGCCGGGGCACGCCGTCGCGCAGCAGCTTGTAGGTTTCCACCGCGCAGTTGTTGCCAAGGAAGAAGTACTGGCCGTCGTAGCTCCAGTGCAACTGCGCGGCGCGCTCGACCAGCGTCGCGATTTCCGTCCGTTCCAGCCGCAGCGGCACGGATTGCAGGCCGCGCAGTTCGATCTTGGTGTACTCGTCGATTACCTGATCCAGCGGCAGCACGAACAGGCGCGAGGGATAGCGGCCGGTCAGTCCGCGCCAGCTGGAAATCTGCAGATCGCCCACGAAGGCGCGGAACGACAGTACCCGATGGTGTTCCAGATCCAGCCGGCAATCCGGGCCACGCGGACGCCCCGGCGCGCAGATCACCAGCCGCAGCATGCTGTGGCCCCAGCGGCTCATCATCGCGTCGTTGCCTTCGGCCAGCAGGTAATCCACCTGGTAGATCCGTTCCGAATCCAGCGTGCCCAGGCGTCCGCCGGTCGCCGCTGCCGTGTCGGCGCCGGCGCTCACGTCGCCCGCATCCACATAGGCGAATCCATCCGCGCATGCCGCGCTGGCGACGGCCGGCGCGCCCCAGCGCTGCCTGAAGTAGCGGTACTGTGCCGGCCGCCGGCAGGCGTAGTCGGCATCCAGCAGGAAATGTTCCAGATTCACCGCGACGTATTCGCGGGGATTGTGCAGTTCGTAGGCATCCGGGCTGCGTTCGCGGAAATCGTTGCCACGCCGGCGTCCCATCAGCCGGGTCAGGCCCGGCGTGGCGCGGATCTGCCAGCCGGCCAGATCCAGCAGGCGCGGATCCCGCGACATCGCGCCGCCGCTCGCGGCCCGGTCGAGGAAATGCCCCAGTTCGTGCAGCACGGCGGCCAGCGCCGCGCGTCCGTCGCCGTCGCCGTCGCCCTCACCCTCACCCTCACCACCGGGCGAGGCCACGAGTCCGGCCAGCAGGTTGCGGTTGAGCAGCAGGCGATCATTGATGGCGCGGCCATGCACCTGCGCGTCCAGGTGCCGGCTCCATTGCACGCGGATGTCGCGATCCAGCGTCGTGCGCATCGCCGGTGTCAGTCGCGCGACGGCCTCGGCCAGCAGCCTTTCGCTGGCGGCGATTTCGTGGGGCTGGAGACCGGTGGAATCCAGCCGCAGGCGCGGCGACGCCTGCGCGTCCCCGGCGGCGCAGGCGAGCGCCACCGCCAGCAGGATCGGGGCGCGGAAGCCTGCGCCGGCGCGGCGCGGATTCCGGCCGCCCGGATTCACAGCGCCAGGATGGCCTGTGCCAGGGCCATGTCGGTGGCTTCGCGCGCGTTCGCGTCGCGCTCGCGCAGGTGGCGCAGCGCGGCTTCCAGGCGCGCGCCGCGGATGCGGCCTTCGGCTGGCGACGAAGCTGGCGGCGTCGTCACGGGCCTGCACCACCACCTTGTCGTCGCCGGAGGAGCTGCCGGACGAGGCGGAGGAACCGGCCGAGGAGGCGCCGGCGGAGGAACCGGCGAAGCTGCCGGCGAAAGCGGGAATCGAAAGGACCAGCAGCGC